>TBL_comb47_HYPODRAFT_10000528_pt1 | contig 51102 bp, 42 predicted proteins | sample TroBogypolimnion_40_FD_10682 | JGI IMG/M metagenome (IMG submission 10682)
TCCGGCAAATCCCGCCGGGCCAGCAAGGAACTGGAATGCCCCTGGATGATCGTGAGCATGTTGTTGAAATCATGCGCGACCCCGGCCGCGAGCTGGCCGATGGATTCCATCTTTTGCGATTGTCGCAGCTGGGCTTCCAGGCTTAATTGTTCGGTCGTGTCCTGAACGTAGCAATGCACGACCTGGCTCGGCACCATCGGATGAAAGGCCCAGGAAAAGGTCCGGCCCTCCAGTCGGGTTTCCAGCCGCAATTTGCTCCGGCGGGTTTTCAGGCAGTCGGCCACAATCTCTGCGACATCCGGCGGCAGGACCTCCCGCGGATGTTTTTTGAGGACGGACTGGGCCAGTTCCTGCGCGGCATCGTTGTGGTAAATGAGGGTGCCATCCGCCGCGAACTCCAGCGCAGGGTTGGGATTCAATTGCGCGAACGCGGCCAGCTTTGCCACTTCGGCGTTGGCGCGTTCCAATTCCTTCACGCGCTGTTGCAGCGACTCCGCCATGCCGTCGAATGTTTCCGCGAGCTGGCCGAGCTCACCCGAACTGTCGCGCAGGCCCGTGCGGCTGCTCAAGTCGCCCTTTTCCAGCCGTTTCGCCGCATCGGACAAAGCCTGCACCTGGCGTAAAATGAAATGTTCCCCCCCGAACCACGCCGCCATCAGCGCCAGCAGGCCGATGGTAAGACTGACCCAAGGCACATCCACGAAATAAACCCGCATCCACTCGGGCGCGAATTGCCAGAACCAGGCCTGGTTGACGATATACGTCAGCACCAGAACCGGCGCAATGGCCACGAACACGCTGGCGACAAGCTGCACCCGGACGCTGGAAAAAAAATTTACAGACTTTTTTCTCATCGGTTTGCTTTTAGAAGCAATGAATGCAGTATGCCGAAATTTCTTTGGCGCGAAAAGCCAATTTATAAAGTGAAAACTCAGTTTTCACCAGCCAAGGCAGCTCCGCGTCCCTTCGGCAAGCGGCCCAGGTGCCGCATCAAAAAGCCCTGCAAGAACTGACCTAGCTCAATGACCTGCGGGTCGGTCAATTTCAAACGCACCCCGGCGGCCCAGTCATGCTGCGTCAGGATTTCGGCGATCTTTTTTGTGCCGGCGGCCAGACGGGTTTCCGTCAGATCCGGCGCCAGCCCCAACTCGTGCAGCATTTTCAGTTCATAGGCAAAGAGGAGTTGCGGCGCCGTTTTGTGCCGGCACAGGCAATCCAGAAATTCGCGCAGCAGTTGATAGACCGCCGGCAGCGGCGTCTCCGTTTCGGTGGCCTGCTCGATGAATGCCGTGGCGTAGGCCGCCTGGCGCAATTTGCCAATATCTTGCCGGAGCGCGCCATGCGTCTCGCGCAAGCTGATCTCCCGGAGGGCGTGCAAGTCAGATCGCTGGCTGCGGCTGAACGAAAAATCGGCCAGGTAAAACAGGTCGAGCTTGCCGAGAAACGGCGATTTCGGCCGGCGCGCGCCCTTGGCCACCGTCGCGATGCGCCCTGTCTCCGGCGTGAGCCAGTGGATGATGAGGCTGGTTTCAGTGAGCGGCCGCGCCCGCAAGACCAGGCCGGTGGCGGATTCGGTCATTTTTTTACCGGCAAAAATTCCGGCGAAATCGACCCCAGGCTGACGATGTATTTGATGCCCTCAGCCACGCTCATGTCGAGCTTCGTCACTTTTTCTTCCGGCACCAGGATCAGAAAGCCGGACGTGGGGTTCGGCGTGGTCGGCACGAAAACACAGATCACGCGCGCCTTTGTCTTCTGCTGCACCTCGCCGTTTTGTTCGTTCGTGATGAAGCCGATGGAATAAATCCCCGCGCTCGGGAACTCGACCATGACGACGGTCTTGAAGGAATTCTGGTTGCCGGCGAACGCCTCGTTGACCTGCTTGATCGCGCCGTAAAATTTGTTCAGCAGCGGCACCTGCATCATGGCGCTGTCCAGCCATTCGATCATCCGCTTGCCGATGTAATAGCGCGCCAGCACGCCGACGAGGGTGATCAGAAAAACCGCCAGCAGCAGGGCGGTCAGGCTCCAATACCAATACATCGGCCCGGTGCCGGCGGCCTCATGCGTGATGTCCTTGGGCATGAAAAACAGGAGCAGATCCGTGAGGTTGGACACCGTCTTGAAAATCCACAAAATAGCCGCGATCGAAACAATGGCGGGCAGGGCCACCGCGAGGCCGGCAAAAAAACTGGCGCGCCAGCGGGCAAAAAAAGATTTCTTCACGCGCCCAGTTTAGTGGTGCGGGCAATTTGCGCGAGTGTAAATCGTTTCGCCTGCAAACGCACCAGCCGGTTTTCCTCGCGTTTCATCTTGCGCCGCGCCGCCACGCGCCGGTCATCGTGCCCGAGCAGATGCAAAACGCCGTGGATGACGTAGCGCACCACTTCCGATTGCCAGTCGGTCTTGAACCGGCGGGCCTGAAGGATCGCCTCGTCCACGCAGACGAAAAGTTCGCCGTGCATTTCCGACTTTCGCAATCTGCACTCCGCACTTGAATGGTCGAACGTGATCACGTCCGTCGAGCCTGCGTGCTGGAGAAAGGTTTCATTGACCAGCGTCATCTCGGGCGCGGCGACCAGATTGATGCCCAACTCCGCCTTTGCGATTTTCAAATCCGCAAACAGACCAACGATGATCCGCTTGAGCAAGCGTGCGTTGATTTTCTTCGTCCGCTGACGGTTGGCGATGACGATGTTCATTTTCTAAAATTGTAGGAGACGACGTGCGGATGCTCTAACTCGATTTTTTCAAGCCTGTCGCACCCTGGCTGCTACGAGGCGGTTTCATTCAATCTTCGCCTTGCCACGATGTTCCTCATACGCCGCGATGATGCGCTGCACCAGCGGATGCCGCACCACGTCGCGTTTGGAAAATTCCACGATGGCGATGCCCTCCGTGCCGTGCAGCGCGCGGTGCGCCTCGGCCAGGCCGGAATGTTTGTGCGGCGGCAGATCCACCTGCGTCTCGTCGCCCGTGATGACCGCCTTGGAGCCGTGGCCCAGCCGTGTGAGAAACATCAGCATCTGCTCCGTGGTGGAATTCTGCGCTTCGTCCAGGATGATGAATGCGCCGTTGAGCGTGCGCCCACGCATGTAGGCCAGCGGCGCGATCTCAATCGTCCCGCGCTCGGTGTGTTTCAGGATTTCGTCGGCGGGCAGCATGTCTTGCAACGCATCGTGCAGCGGGCGCAGATACGGCGTGATTTTTTCGTAAAGGTCGCCGGGTAAAAATCCCAGCGCCTCGCCGGCCTCGACGGCGGGTCGCGTCAAAATGATCCGCGAAACCTTTCCCTCGCGCAGCGCCGACAACGCCATCGCCACCGCCAGATACGTTTTGCCCGTGCCCGCCGGCCCGATGCCGAACGTGATGTCATGCTTGCGGATCGCTTCGAGATATTTTTTCTGCCCAACGGTTTTAGCCGTGACGCCCGGCTTGCGGTCATGTGTCTGCACGCGGTCGCTCATCATGTCTTTCAACGTGGAAGCGCCCTCGTGCTTCACGACATTCAGAGCGTGCGTGAACTCGCGGTTCTTCACCGGCGACCCGGCCTGCAGCAGGTTTTGCAGCGACGAAAAAAGCTGCTTCGCGCGTTCCACGGCCTCGGCGGTGCCGTCGAGCTTGATCCAGCCTTCGCGCGCCGTGGCCTTGACGCCCAGCTCGGTTTCCAGCGCCTGTAAATTTCGCGGCTCGTGATTGAACAGTTGTTGCGCGAACCGCGCGTTTTCGTAATGAAGGGTTTCAGAGGCCATGGGAAAATTAAACTACCACGCGAACTTCCGAGCGATCCAATTCCACCAGGGAATGATTTTTCAAAGCTTGCTCAATTACTGGAAGATTCCGCGCAAACAAGCCCTTTAGTTCCTGCACTCCGATGTTGCCAGTGCGCACGAGCACCAGTTTGTAAGGTTCTTGCCGCAGCAGATGCGAATAGTAAAAATCCGTGTCTTTGGAAATCACCACCAGTTTTTCTTGAGCAGACAATGTGTTGATGACTTTGTCCGTGGTCAGGTTTTGCGAGGGAAGCTGGCGCGTGTGGCGGGCATCGTGACCGGCCGCCTGCAACAATCCGCACAAGCTCGGCGGCAGATGCGCATCCACCAGGAATTTCATGTCAGGATGAGATGCTGGCTTTTTACCTTGAGCGACTGTGCCGCGAATTCCAGGCATGCCAGCAAATCCGCGCGTTCGAGGTCAGGAAACTCCGCCAGCACTTCCTCAAATGAATCACCCGCCGCGAGATACTCCAGCACCGACTCCACCGGATAACGCAAGCCGCGAATGACCGGCTTGCCGTGGCAGATGTCCGGCTGGATGGTGATACGCTCTAGCAAAGAGTTCATGTCTTTATTATCTGGCAAAATTGTTTTTTGGCAAGCGCGTGAAAAGCCGCGCCGCGAACCGCGCGTTCTCGTAATGAAGAGTTTCAGTGGCCACAATTAAGAATTAAAGTTCAAGACTTGTTACGATTTATTGGATTTTTAAATACAGACACGACGTTAGAAGTTTAGCGTCTCCGTTAACAGATTTTCCAACGAATTGATTTGCGATAAGTTGATAGGTTCCTAGCAAAATGTCGCTTTTAATTACCATAGGAACAGACCATTCTTGGGTTTGACCCGCTTCAACTGGGACTAAGGAAATCGCTGGAACTCCCTGTTTGAGAAAATGATTTTCAAAAATTGGTTTAGGCGGCTCAACCAGCACATAGTTGTTCATCGAATCATTCGTCAATTGAACAGTTAACGCTGGACTAAAATATAAGATTTTATTCGTTGAATTGTTTATTAAAAGGCATTTAAGAATGTTGGTCGAACCAGCGGAAATAATATTATTGCTCAGCATCACAGAGAAGTGAACCATTTGAAACGCCTCATCAGACAAATCAAACGGACTGTTATTTGAAGGTGAAGCTACTGTTTGAGCAGCACAAATGTTAGCCAGAAGCACAGTCATTAAAATTGCAGTTCTTAGTTTCACGGTTTTACCTGTAAAAGCTTATTTCCCCAATTCCGCCCGCAGTTTCGCCGCTATTTCTTTCAACGCATCCGGCAGGACGCCGGTGTTGGCGATGACCGGCATGAAGTTCGTGTCGCCGGTCCAGCGCGGCACGATGTGGATGTGCAAATGCTCCGCGATGCCCGCCCCCGCGACTTTGCCGAGGTTGATGCCCACATTGAATCCGTCTGGCTTCATCACGGCCGTCAGCGCGTTGATGCAGCGGCGCGTGAGTTTCCAGAGGTCGGCCAATTCCTCGTCCGTCAGCCCGTTCAGATCCGGCACTTCCTTGTAAGGCACGACCATCAGATGCCCGCCGTTGTAGGGATAGCGGTTGAGCAATGCGTAACAGGTGCGGTCGCGCACCACTACGAAGTTTGCCTCGTCGTCGGAAGATTGCGCGATGTTCGCGAATAGGCCTTCCTTCAATTCCGGTTTCCGCGCGAGGATGTATTCGATGCGCCACGGTGCGTGCAGTGAGTCCATGGGGGAAACTTAATGAGCGCGGCTTTGAAAGTAAATCCTGCTCCGTCTGCATTCAATCCTCCTCGTCCTCGTTCTCGTCCTCGTAATCAAAAATAAAAACAAATCGAGGACGAGGAGGAGAACGAGGACGAGCAGAAAAAAATCACCGCCGCCCGTCATACCACAGATGCGCGGCGTCGCGGTCGGTGAGGGCGCGGCCTTTGCTGAAAACAATTTTCCGCAAGAACCGGAGATGTTCGCGCCTGGTGTAGAGGTGCATTTTCCGCGCGGAGGTGAGGAGCGGATGTCGGTGCAGGATGACGATGCGTTTGCCGGTTGCTTTCGCGTGTTTCCGCAGCCGCTGGGTCAGCTCCAGTTCTTCGGCGGCAAATAATTTGTCGCTGAACCCGCCGACTTTCCGGAACACCACCGCGTCGCAGAAGATGAACGAGCCGGCCAGCAGCTTGCGCATCCGGCTGGCGCAGTTCCAGGCCCAGGTGATGGTGCGGGCCGTGCGGTCGCGGGTGTCGATGCGGATGGTCGCGCCGCCCGCGAGGCAGTGGCCGGAAAGAATCTGCTCCGCGACGTCGGCGAAGAGACCCGCGCTCGGATGCGAATCGGCATCCACAAAAACAAGCCAGGCCCCGCTCGCCGCCAGCGCGCCGCAGTTGCGGGCGCGACCGATCTGGTTGACCGGCTCAAACACGACGATGGCGCCGGCCGCGCGGGCGATTTCCGGCGTGCGATCGGTGGAGTTGTTGTCGCACACGATCAATTCGACCTCCCAGCCGCGGTGCGTGAAAGCCTGGGCGGCGGTTTTGATTTCGGCGAGGGACGCGCCGAGCAGGCGTTCCTCGTTGAAGGCGGGAATAACGATGGAAATCTTCACTGCGCGGAATGTGCTTCATCCGCCGGCGGGTTTCAACGCGGGAATCGAACCCGGCGTGCGATAAAATGATTTGGCGATGGGGCAGCGCCGCCGCCAGCCGCATTTTCCGCGTGCTTTTTGCGGCAAATGATTTTTACTGTGGGCATGACCATTTGGATACTTGCTTTGTTGTTGCTGGCGGCGGCGATTGCGCTCGGTCATAAGCTGGGTGCGATTAACGCGGCGTTCACCTTTGTCGGCATCTTCTTCGGCGCGCTGCTGGCTGCGGTTGCGGGAAAGATTTTCAAGCCGTTGCTGCCGCACCTTGGTTTGCAGAACCCCACACTGGTTTGGGCGGTTGCGCCCATCCTTGGATTTTTCCTGGTGCTCATCCTGTTCAAGATGGCGGGGTTTTTTGTGCATCGCAAAGTCGAGGTCTATTACAAATACAAGGCGGGGGATCTGCGGTTGGCGTTGTGGGAGCGGCTGAATGCCCGCCTCGGCGCCTGCATTGGCGCGTTGAACGGCACGGCGTATATCGTCCTGGTGAGTTTTTATATTTTCAATTTCAGCTACTGGTCGGCACAGGTGGCGAGCTCCGACAGCGAATCGCGGGCGACCAGGTTGGTCAATCGCCTGGGGGAAGATTTACAAAGCACGGGCATGGCCAAACCGGCGCGCGCGCTGGCGACCCTGCCGGAGAATTTTTACCAGATGGCCGACCTGGCGGGATTGATCTGCCAGAATCGCCAGAACCCCCAATTCACCGAACGGCTCGCGGATTATCCGGCGTTTCTCTCGCTGGTGGAACGGGACGATTTGCAGCAGCTCACGCACAATCCTGATTTCACCAACGCGTGGAACACCCAGGCGCCCATGGGGCAATTGCTGGATGATGGCCAGGTCAAAACATTTCTGCTGAACAAGGAGCTCACGGAAATCGTCTGGGCGACGGCAGAGACCAATCTAAATGATTTGGTGGCTTACCTCAAAACCGGCAAGTCGGCGAAGTATGAGGCGGAAATTCTGGGTCACTGGGATTTCGATGTCAGTGTCACTGTCGCCATGCTGCGGCAGGCGAATCCAAAATTCACAGCCTCCGAAATGAAGGCAGCCCGCGCCTGGATGACGCAGGCGTATGCCGACACGAAGCTCGTGACCGGCAGCGACGGCCAGCCGGATACAGGTCCGGCGTTTCTGAAAAATCTGCCGCGCATCAAACCCGGCACGCCCCCCACGACGGACACCGCCACCTGGAAAGGTTCGTGGACGGGCAAAGACGGGACTTACGATCTGGCCCTCACCAGCAACGGCGAGAACAAATCCATGACCGCGAAAATCAGCGGCGCGCGGCTGACGCTCAAGGACGACAAAAACACGCTGATTTTCGACCGCGCCGACTGAGGCGCGGATACGGGGCCATGGGCCTCAGGCGGCCAAGAGGAGGCGCATCAAGCTCGCGACGCCGAGCAGCAGGGTCACCACAATCGCCGCACCCCAGGTGTCAAACCGGGCGCTGCGCACCTCGTTGATGGGTGCAACGGGGATCATGAGATAATAGATGCCGCTGCGTTTTAATTTACCGACGGTTGTCTTCATGGATTCTCGTTAAGCAAAAACGAAGCCAATTCATTGCCGTAAAACTTCCCGAGCCGGCAGTCGTCGAGTGATCTGGATTCGCTACACTTTTGCCAATTTTGGGACACTCCAGCGCGGCGATGCTGATCACCCTGTCATTTTTTTGGATTCCGCCGCGATTTTGGACGCCGCCAAATGCGGCCTGACATCTGCTTTTGAACGGGCATATGTGGCTTGTGAAAATTTTAACGACTGCAATGGTTGCCTTCATGGGCTTACTCCCATCCAGTTGCACGAAGGCGAAAAGTCCATCCGCGCAGCACGCGTCTTCCGGGGAAATGGTTTCCGGGTCCGCGACCAACAAAAATCTGGGCGAACTGTCATTGACCAATCACTATGAAACCTGTGTCAACCTTGGCGCGGGCAAAAGCTGCACCATCAAGCCCACCTTGATCAGCCGGGATAATTTGCAACTGACCATGGCAGTCGAATCCAAAAGCCCCAACGGCAAGACCAGGGATCTAAGCGTTGTCCAGATCATCACCAAGACGGGCAAGCCCTTTGAAGTGGCGGTCGGCGACATGAATCTCACCTTGACCCCAAAACTTTCGGGAGATTGATGGGCCAGCGCTCCCTGAGGACCGCACTGTGACTCTTTGGTGACCGCCTTTGGCTTCAGATTGGTCCGCGTGACCATCTGCTGTGCTATGAGGAAATCCTTGCCCGCTGATGCTGCGGCACTATTTTAACAGGTGAAAATTCCTGCAGCATGATTTGCGTGGAAATCTCCAGAGCGTCAATGTTTCAAGTGATTATTTCCCCGCCGCCGCCAGCGCCGGCGAGTTGAGGATGGTGACGCCCTTCACGTCCTCGGCAAAGACGGCCGCCTTCACGCCCACGGCCAGCTGCGGCGTGAAATGGTCAATCTCCAGTCCATCAATGTCGGCAAAAGCCGCCGCCGGACGCAGGTCGTTCGCTTGAAAACTCACATGGATGTCGGCTAGTTCGAGATCGCGGACGTGCCGGGCAAAAATTCCGTAGGCGGGCAGGGTGCCGATTTTAGCGGGCTCGGGATATCCGGTGCCGAGTTCCTTGGGCATGATGGCAGCGTCCGCTCCGGTGCCGCCGCCTTTGCTGGTGAGCCGGATGTTTTCCAGACGCACGCCTTCGATCGGTTGTTCCGGCAAGCCCATGATTTGAATACCGCTCATCTTGCCCACGCCATCCGCAATGACATTGGAGATTAAAATGTTTCGCGCACGGCTATTGGTCTTGAGGTCCGGCGTGCGGTTGCGTTTGCCGGTGGTGATGTAGATGGCGTAGTCGCGCACATCCATCATCGTGAGGTTATTGATGGTGATGTTCTCCATGATGCCGCCATCGACTTCCTCGAGCGCGAGGCCCAAGCAACTGCGGAAAGTGCAGTTGGCCACGGTGCAATTCCGGAAGCCGCCGCTTGACTCGGTGCCGAACTTGATCCTGCCATTGCGACCCTTGCCGACCTTCATCGTGCCGTCGAGCAAGGTGCCTTCTTCGAAAGCCGACACCTGGCAGTTGACGATGGTGAGATTTTCCGTGATGCGGATTTCGCCCAGCGCGTAGGTGCTCTTGGGACAAATGCCGTCATCGCCCGGCGAATTCACGCGGCAGTTGGAGACCATCGTGTTGCGGCAACAATCAATGTCAATGCCGTCGCGCTGCGTGTCCATGGTGACGTTGTCCACGGTCAGGTTGTCGCAGCCGGTGACGAGAATCGCAAAATGCCCGCCGTGAAAAATGGTGATGTCGCGGATCAGAACATTTTTGCAGAGTTTCAGCGCTAGGGCCTTGTTGCCGATGCGGACGGGCGGATATGTTTTCGTGTTAGGCGTCTGAAAATGATTGTAGCCGCACATTTCATCAAGAATCCCCGCCGCCCGGACCAGGCTGCCGCCGTTGATGGTGCCGTGGCCGGTGATGAAAACATTCGTGAGGTTTTCGGCCCAGATGAGGCTGTTATGAAAATAAGTGTGCCCGCCGTCCTGATAAGCAATGCCCGGGAACGGCTCCGTCTCGTCATAAGCATTCAGGCTTTGCGGCGCGCCCAGAATCGTAGCCCCGGCTTCAATCTGCAGGTGGATGTTGCTCTGAAGATGAATCGAACCGCTCAAATAAGTTCCCGCGGGCACCAGCACCGTGCCCCCGCCGACCTTCGCGGCGGCGTCAATGGCCTGGTTGATCGCCGGGCTGTCCAGTTGTCGGCCGTCTCCAGCCGCGCCGAAGTCGCGGACGTTAAAATAAGCTTTCACCGGTTCGGCGGCGTTGAGGATGCCGCCGACACAGAGCAGCAGGGTGGAAATTTTTCCGAAGGAGATGAAATGCTGTTTCATTTGATGGTGATTCACGATTATTTTTTGCCGGCCATTAAAATTTCCGTGCCGGCCAGCAGCACGGGTCCGCGTCCGTGCAGGTCGTCGTCGGGTCGTGGACGTTGAATGTAGTATTCCAAATCCATCCCGATGTTGGTGCCCTGGCAGGTGCCGTTGATGCCGCCGTCGGCCGTCACATTTTTGGCGATGCCCGCGAATGCTTTGCGCGCGACGGTCAGATTCGACGCGTCAATCCAGCCGTGATTCACCGCGGAGGCGATGCCGTAGGCGAACATCGCCGAGCAACTGGTTTCCTCCCACAATCCGGGCTGGTCCAAAACCTGACGCCACCGGCCGTCGGGTGCCTGGACTTTTTTAAGACCTTCAATCTGGCTTTTCAGAATCGCGAGGAGCTTCGGGTGGAGCGGGCTTTTCTGCGGCAGCGCCGCAATCGTTTCGACCAAGGCCACGGTCACCCAGCCATTGCCGCGCCCCCACTTGAACGGCGCGTGTTTCCTGTCGTTGAGAAAATAGCCGTGGAACCAAAGTCCGTCGGCATCCTGTTCCAGTGCGGCCTGATGAATGATGTTGTTCGCCGCGTCTTCAATGAATTTAGGGTCGTGATTGTAAATGCCCCAGCGGACCAGAAAAACCGCACCCATGTAAAGATCGTCCGGCCAGAGCGTGCCCTTCATGGAATTGGAACGCCACAGCGTGCCGTCGGGCAGACGTTCCTGCCTCTTCGCGACCCAATCCGCGATACGGGCGACGACGACTGTTTCCGCCGGTGTCACCTGTTCGGGATATCGCATCATGCCTTCGAGGATGGCGTTGCCCATCGCCCCGCAACTGTCCAGGTTGCCCAGTGTCATCAGTCCCTTGATTTTGCTGTTGCGGGTGAAAGCGGCGAGCCCGGACGAATCCGTGACACTGTTTTTCAACTCGGCCAGCCATTCGTAGTAACGGGCGCAGATCAAATTGTGTTCGACGACAAACCGCTCCGCAGTTTGATCGCCGGTGACATCCGTGGAGCGTAACATCCCGAATAAGGTGACCCCCCACGGATAATTCCAGGAAATCCCCTCGGGTGCCTTGGCCGCTTTCGCCTCCTCGATGGTTTTGACGGCGGCGTAATCCCCGTCGGCCAGGGGATGGATCTGATGTTTCGCCACACGTGCAACCACATCGCGAATTGCGTCGTCCGTGATGCCGCCGGAAACTGCGGGCGAACCGGTTGAAGCGGCCGGATGGGTGGCACAGCCGCTAATCAACAACAGCAAGGCCGGCAACACGGCAAAAAGTTTTGTTTGGATTCGGAGCTCGGTGCCTTTGGCTGGATTTTGCATATTTGGATTCGGTTGATGGACGAAAATTATCATCGTCAGGTTTCACTGTCTGCTTAAAACACCAGCCAAGGCATTCTCCGGCGTCAGTTTGCGGGGCATGGCCAGTGGCCATTTCCGACAAATTATCCGGCTGAGCGTGGGGAGAGTCTCCATGAATACGCTGGCGGGGGTATCCCTCCTTTGGGGTATATCGCTGGCTTGGCAACGGTGATAGCTTTCAGCCGTGAAATCCATCGTCACAAAAACCTGCGCTCGCCGTCAGGCCTTTACCTTGATTGAATTGCTGGTCGTCATCGCCATCATCGCCATTCTGGCGGCGATGCTGCTGCCGGCACTCGCGTCGGCCAAACAGAAGGCGCTCAAGATCGGCTGCCTTTCTAATTTTCATCAAACGAGCCTCGCCTTGCACATGTATCTGGATGATAACAACGACAAGTTGTGCGGCACGACCGATGCCAGCGGAACGGAATTCGGGCTGCTGATCGGGCAAAAGGCAGCCTACAAAGCCATGCCGGCGGGCAGCGGCATAAACTCTTACAGTTGCTCGCTGATTAACTATCTGGTGGGTTATCTGGGCGTGCCGCCGGCCGACAGCCAGTTGCGCTTCACCAAAGTGTTCATATGCCCCGGTTTTCAAAAAAACATGGCGGCGACGGATTTTAACAGTGCGGCCACGTGGGATGCCAATGTTCAGTATTGCGTGCCGAATGCCGGCAGTTCCGACGGTCTTGGCGGTTCGGATGTTTGGGGGCCCGGCAATCCGCCGTTGCCGTGGGCGATTTTTGGTTACGCGGGTCTTGGAGCAAAACCGCACAAGCTCGCGGAGATATCCGTCTTGCGTCCGCTCGCGGAAGTCTGGGCGCTGGGCGACACGGATATGAAAGCCTACGGCAGTTATCCGTGGGCCACGATACCCAACAAGCCTTTGCATGGGAGTGTGCGAAATTATCTGTTTCTTGATGGTCACACGAATACCCGCAAAGTTTTGTCGCCTCCGAGCAATGGCACGATCGGCGGCTATTGGTGATGCATCCCGATGGGGCAGGGTTATATCCGGATTTAACATCGTGGCTGGCCTCGCTCGGGTCAAAAGACGATCGGATGCTGGGTCCAGAAAATTTCCATGAATAAATACTTTCAGTTTTTCCCGCCGCGTTGTGCGGGGCTATTGCTCGCTCTGGTCTCGTTCACGACCTTTGCCGACGTGGAGTTGCCGGCGCTATTCTCCACTCACATGGTCTTGCAGGGCGGCGAGCGCGTGCCGGTGTGGGGTTGGGCGCAGCCGGATGAAAAAATCGCTGTGGAGATCGGTGGCCAGAAGCTCACCGCCAAAGCCGATGCCCGGGGCCAGTGGCGCGTGCTGCTGGAGCCGCTGAAAACGGGCGCGCATCTCATACTGACCGTGCAGGGCACGAACACGCTGGTCGTCGAGGATGTGTTGGTGGGTGAAGTGTGGCTGGGTTCGGGCCAGTCGAACATGGGTCTGAACGTCAAGGAGGCGAATCAGTTCGACGCGGAAAGAGCGGCGGCGGATTGGCGGGAAATTCGCATGTTCACGGTCGCGCACGCCGCCAGTCCCAACGCGCTTGAGGATTGCAAGGGCCGTTGGCAGGTTTGCAATTCCGATACCGTGGGTAATTTTTCAGCGGCGCTCTATTTTTTCGGCCGCGAAATTCATCAGCGGCTCAAAGTGCCGGTCGGCTTGATCCATTCCTCGTGGGGCGGCACGCCGATCCAGCCATGGATTCCGCTCACAGAACTACAGGCGTATCCCGGTTATCCGGCGCTCCTGGAGCGCAAGCAGAAAGAAATCGCCGCCTGGCCGGGGCGCGAAAAGCAGATCCAGGCGGACCTCAAGGTCTGGGAAGCTGCGGCCGCCGTTGCCAAGGCGGCTCATCAGCCCGAACCGGTCAAGCCGTGGAATCCGGGACCGCCGGATTCCGGGCAATACATGCCCGCCCAGCTTTACAACGCCATGATTCATCCCCTGATTCCTTACCGGATTCGCGGCGCAGTTTGGTATCAGGGCGAGGCGAACGCCGGCGGCGGCGCGGCGGGCGCGACGGACTACACAGATTTGCAAAGCCGCCTGATGGCCGGCTGGCGGCAGGCCTGGGGCTTCGGGGCTTTTCCATTTTACTTTGTGCAGCTTCCGAATTGGAACAACGACGGCGACCGAAGCAGCAACAGCTGGGCGTTTTTCAGGGAAGGCCAGGCCAACATCTTGAGTGTGACCAACACGGGCATGGCCGTCACGATTGACATCGGCGACGCCGGCAACATTCATCCGAAGAACAAACAGGAAGCAGGCCGCCGGCTCGCCTTGATCGCGCTGGCCAACACCTATCATCAAGCGCTCGTTTGCCAAGGGCCGCAGTTTTCCAAATGCGAACCAGATGGCGCGGCGCTGAAAATTTATTTTCAGCACACGGACGGCGGGTTGATGTCTCGCGGCGGCGCGCTAAAAAGTTTCACCATCGCCGGTGCCGACAAAAAATGGCATCCCGCCGCCGCGCGAATAAAAGGCGATACGGTGATTGTGGCCAGTCCGGAAGTGGCAGCGCCGGTCGCTGTGCGTTACGGCTGGGCGAACAATCCCGATTGCAATCTCTATAACGGCGCGGGCCTGCCGGCGATGCCGTTCCGGACCGACCGCTGGCCGTGATGGCACCGCTGCCGCCTCCGCGAAAGCGGTTTTATTTTTGCAAGAAAATCCAACTGGGGTGCGCGGGTCTCGCGTGGCCATACTTGTTTGGCAATTATAAATATATTTCACTCTGGAAAAAGCTGGACGCCGATCTGGCCGACTTGAAAATCTGCCGCAACCTGGCCGGCACACAGCCGCTGCTGTGGCTGGTCTGCCCGGACGAAATTCCCTTATTGAAGGTGCAGGTAAATAAGTCGCGGACCGGGCATAGCTCTTTTGAGGTATGGCCTGGGACGGCTGAGTCTGATTAAAATGCCTGTTCAAACATGCATCCTGACCCAACAGCCACTCCACTTTGTCACGGCGTTGTTCGCTGGCTGTTGGTTCTGGTCTTGAATTCGGCGCTGGTCGGCGCCGTCCGGGCGCAGACTTTCGTCGCCACCAGCGGCGCGAATTTTGTCCTGAACGGGCAGTCCTTTTTCTTCTGCGGCGCGAATAATTATTACCTGATGTATAAATCCAACCGCATGGTGGATGACGTGCTGACCAACGCGGCCGCGATGAATCTGAAGGTCATCCGCGCCTGGGGCTTTATGGATGGGGCCAGCAAGGATGGCAAAGTCACTCAGCCCGCGCTCGGCACTTACGATCCAAGCGGATTTGAGCGGGTGGATTACTTCGTGGCGCGGGCGCGCCAGCTCGGATTGAAACTGCTCATCCCGTTCGTCAACAACTGGGACGACTTCGGCGGCATGAATTGGTATGTCGCGCAAACCGGCGGTGGTTCGCATGAGGACTTTTATACGCGGGCATCGGTCAAGGTGGCCTATAAAAATTACATCGCCTATTTTCTCACCCGCACCAACCAATACACCGGTGTCCGTTACACTGAAGAGCCGGCCATCTTTGCGTGGGAACTCGCCAACGAGCCCCGTTCCACGGATGCGACCTGTGCCACGCTGACGAACTGGGCCGGCGAAATGAGCAGCTACATCAAGAGCCTCGACACGAATCACCTGGTCTGCGTCGGCGACGAGGGTTTTTACCACCAACCGACCAACAGTGACTGGACGATGAACGGTTCCTCCGGCGTGGATTGGCTGCGCCTGGTGCAACTCCCGCACATTGATTTTGGCACGGTGCATCTCTATCCCGACAACTGGAGCAAGACTACGGACTGGGGCACGAACTGGATCTCGCAGCATTTACGCGTCGGTCGGGCGCTGGGCAAACCCGTGATTCTCGAAGAATACGGCTATCAGGCCAAGCCCGCGCGCGACGCGGTTTATGCCCAGTGGACGCAAATCATCGAGAACAGCGGCGGCGGCGATTTGATCTGGATGCTCGCCGGCGTGCAGGATGACGGCTCGCTGTATCCGGACTACGACGGATTCACCGTTTACAATCCCGGCACCACCGCCACCGTGCTGGCGAATCACGCAGCGGCCATGCTGGCCAAAAGCGGTTTGGCACCAGTGCCGGTTATCTCCATTGCGGGCGCCTCGCTCAACCAGCCAGCCGTCGGCACTACGAATCTATCTTTCACCGTCACCCTTTCGCCGACGGGCACCAACACTGTCACGGTGAATTTCGCCACGAGCAATCTCACGGCCATTGCCGGCACGGATTATCTGGCGACGAATGGTATGCTCCATTTTTCGCCCGGCATCAAGGCGCTCAGCTTCGCGGTGCAGGTCCTGGGCGGCAGCATCGTTTCCGGTTCCAAGACTTTTTCCGTCAATTTGAGTAGCGCAACCAACGCGATTTTGAACATTGCCCAAGCCGTTGGCACCATTATCGGCCCGCCGCCGGCGGGCGTGGCGATCGGCTTTCGGGTGGACAATGATTGGGGGCAGGGGGCGAACGTGACCTTCACCATCACCAACACCACCGCTGCGGTCATCACGAACTGGTCGCTGGAATTTGATTGCGCCGCGACGATTTCGCCCTACAGCTACGCGGCACTTCTGTCTCACGTCGGCGCACATCATATTTTCACGAACCTGTCCTACGCGTCCGTTCCCGCCAACAGCACTCTTTCATTCCAATGTTCCGCCGCGCCGGGAAACCTTGGTTCAACGACGCCGACAAATTATGTTTTTAATGGTGCCTTGCTCACCGCCATCACGCCGCCGCCCCCGCCGCTATTGTCCTTCGCCGCCTCGCTGCCGATCCAAATCCGGCTTTCCGGTCAGACCGGCCGCCGCTACGCAATTCAGGTCTCGTCTGATTTGCTGAGTTGGACGCCCGTGACGACGAATCAGCTCGCCGGCACTTCGTGGAGCTGGACGGACCTGCAGGTCGCCAATCAGCCGTGTCGTTTTTATCGCGCCGTCTGGCTGCCGTAATTTTTTATAACCAATCATGAAACATAAAATCCTGACTTTGCTCGCCATCGTTGCCTTCGCTGCGGCCGTCCGCGGGCAGACCGCCGTCGGTTTCCGCGTGGACAGCGACTGGGGCGCGGGGGCGAACGTGACGTTCACTATCACGAACAGCACGGCGTCCGCCGTCAATAATTGGAGTTTGGAATTTGATTATGCCTCGACGATTTCGCCATATAGCGCGGCGACGTTGTTGTCCCATGTCGGAAATCATCATGTGCTGACGAACCTTTCTTACGGGATCATTCCGGCCAACGGCACGCTAACTTTTCAATGCAGCGCCACGCCGGGCAATCTCGGGGCCAGCCAGCCGGCAAATTACATTTTTAACGGTTCCGCGGCTTCTGGCGGTGGCGGTGGTTCCGCGGCATTGCAAATCATCACCGTTTCGCTGCCGGTGGCGGGTTTGGGCGCTGCGTATTCGCAAACGCTCACGGCCAGCGGCGGCACCAACCCCTATGCGTGGAGTCTCGCGAGCGGCGCGCTGCCGGGCGGACTCCTGTTGAGCAGCAGCGGAAGCCTTTCCGGCACGCCGACCAACAACGGAACTTTCAATTTCACCGTGCAAGTTGCCGACAGTTCGACGCCCGTGGCCACGACGAACAAAGCGTTTTCCATTTCCGTCGCCACGTTGCCGACACTGGTCATCAATGACGTGAGCCTCGTGCTCGCACCGCTTACGGACGGGAGCAGTGGCAGTAATTCGTTTTTTTCCACGAGCGGAAATCAGATTGTGGACTCCAGCGGCAATCCCGTGCGCATCACCGGCATCAACTGGTTCGGCTTCGAGACCAGCAATAAAGCGTTTCATGGTCTCTGGTCGCGTGGCTACAGGGCCATGTTGGATCAGGTCAAGGCGCTTGGCTTTAACACGCTGCGCGTGCCGTTTTCCAACGAGATGCTGAAGAGTGGTGCCGCCACTTCGAGCATTGATTTCAACCAGAATCCCGACTTGCAGGGACTCACGCCGTTGCAGGTGCTCGACAAAGTGGTCGGCTATTGCGGCCAGATTGGCTTGCGCATCTATCTCGATCGCCATTCCGCGCACGCCGACGGATATATGAATGAGGACGTCTGGTATATCCCGGGCGACAGCTACTATACCGAGCAGCGCTGGATTGACGACTGGGTGATGCTCGCGACGCATTTCACCGGCAATCCCACGGTCATCGGCGCCGACTTGTTCAACGAACCGAAGAAGACCGCGACCTGGGGCAACAGTGTGCCAGCGACTGATTGGAACCAAGCCGCCGAGCGCTGCGGAAATGCCATTCTCGCTGTGAACCCGGACTGGCTTATCATCGTCGAGGGCACCGGCCAATACGCCGGCACGACGACCTGGTGGGGCGGCGATTTACAGGGCGCGGCCACTTATCCAGTGACGCTCAACGTTTCGAACAAACTGGTTTACTCGATGCACGATTATCCGAGCAGTGTGTTTGTGCAGACTTGGTTCACCAATGCAAGTTATCCCACGAACCTCGCCGGCACCTGGAATGGTTTCTGGGGATACCTCTATCGCAGCAACACCGCGCCGCTGCTGCTTGGTGAGTTCGGCACGCCGCTTGCCACCACCAGCGACCAGCAATGGCTCGACAAGTTGACGGATTACATTGATGGCGACTTTGATTTGAACGGAAGCAACGATCTTGCGCCCGGCAAAAAGGGCATGAGCTTCACCTTCTGGTGCCTCAATCCGGACAGCGGCGACACCGGCGGGATTCTCAACAACGATTGGACTACGGTGAACTACGCCAAGCTCGCTTATCTCACGAACAGCCTCGGACCGATGCTCGGCAGTGGCACGGGCACGAATAGCCAAGCGTCGCAGACACTCACGTTTACCATCGCTCTTTCGCAAGTCGCCACCGGACCAGTCTCTGTGCAATGGGCTACGGCGAACGGCACCGCTGTGGCCGGCACGGATTATACCACGGCCAGCGGCACGGTGAGTTTTGTTGCGGGCGAATCCACCAAGACCATTGCCATTACCATTCCGCCGCACACCGCGACGGAGACGCGCCAGTTCGCGGTGCAATTGAGCAATCCGTCCGGCGCGACAATTGCCGACGCCAGCGGCACGGGAACAATTCTTGCCAGCACCACGCCGGCATTGTCAATTGCTGATGTATCGGCGCTCGAAGGCAATTCGGGCAGCAACGCTTTCGACTTTGTTGTCACCCTCGCGCCGGCTGCGACGAACACCGTGACCGTGAATTACACCACGGCTTCCGGCAGCGCGACGAGCGGGAGTGATTTCACCGCGACAAGCGGGACACTCGCGTTTGCGCCGGGAATCACGCAGCAAGTCGTGAATGTTTACGTCATTGGCGACATGACAGAAGAGGCGGACGAGACCTTCAACGTCACGCTTTCCAATCCAACCAGCGCCACGCTGGCGCGCGCCACCGCCACCGGAACCATCCTCAATGATGACATCACGCTGCGATTGAGCGTGAATGACGTGGCGGTTTACAAAGGCAACAGCGGCATGACGCCGGCCACGTTCACCATTTCGCTCAACGCTGCATCGGCTGCGGCAGTCACCGTGCAGGCGGCTACCGCGAATATTTCGGCGGTCGCCGGCGTGGACTATCTGGCGACGAATACAACCGTGACTTTCAGTCCCGGACAGTTGACCAAGGCATTAACAGTGCTGGTGGTTGGCAACACGAACCAGCAATTGACGCGCACCTTCGCGCTGAATCTATCCAGTCCCAGTGGCGCAATTGTCCAGAATGCACAAGGCATCGGCACAATTCTCGATGATGACGGCGGTTTCATCGGCAAACCGCAGGGCGGGACTTACAGTTACGCCGAGGCGCTGCAAAAATCGTTGTTCTTCTACGAATGCCAGCGCTCCGGCGTTTTGCCGGCGGGCAATCGCGTCTCGTGGCGCGGCAACGCGGCGGTGAACGATGGTAGCGATGTTGTTCGCGATCTCACGGGCGGCTGGTTTGACGCCGGCGATCATGTGAAGTTTGGTCTGCCGATGGCTGCGAGTGCAACGTTGCTCGCGTGGGGCGGATTGGAGTATCCAACCGCGTATGCCGAGACCGGCCAGCAAGCCTATCTGCTTGATAATTTGAAATGGGTCTGCGACTACTTCATGAAGTGCGATGTGCTTGATGTCAATGGCGACACGCTGGAATTTTACGGCCAGGTCGGGAGCGGTTCGGCGGATCATGGTTTCTGGGGAGCACCCGAAGTAATGACAATGGCGCGGCCCGCTTACAAAGTCACACGCACCGCGCCCGGATCTGATTTGACCGGCGAAACGGCAGCGGCATTGGCCGCTTGCTCGATGGTGTTTCAATCCTCCAATCCGACCTATGCCTCCAACCTGCTCGCGCATGCGAAGAAGCTCTACAAGTTCGCCGACACTTATCGCGGCAAGTATTCCGATGCGATCACCGATGCGGCGGCATTCTACAATTCCTGGAGCGGCTATCAGGACGAATTGATGTGGGGCGGACTCTGGCTCTATCGCGCCACGGGCGACACAAATTATCTCGCCAAGGCGCAGGCGGCTTACAATGCCATCTTCGTCGGAAACTGGGGCGATCAGACTTACCCGGCGTTGAAGTGGACGCACGCGTGGGATGACAAGACTTACGGCTCGCTGGTGCTATTCTCCGAACTTACGACGAACGCCATTTATCGTGTAAATGCCGAGCGTTATCTGAATTGGTGGACGGTCGGTCGTCCTGATTCGCGCATCACTTACACGCCGGGCGGTTTGGCGTGGCTGGACACTTGGGGAAGTTTGCGCTACGCCAACAACACCGCGCTGTTGGCGCTGATTTACAGCGACCGCGTGAATGATTACACCAATCGCTATCGCACCTTTGCCCTTTCCCAGGTCAACTATACCCTCGGCTCGAATCCGCTGCACCGCAGTTTCATGTGCGGTTTCGGCACGAATCCACCGGTCAATCCGCATCATCGCGGCGCGCATGGTTCCTGGGCCAACAACATAAACGATCCGGTGATGAGCCGACACACACTTTACGGCGCGCTCGTCGGCGGTCCGGGCAGTGCCGATGACTATACCGACGCTCGTGACAACTATACCGCCAACGAAGTGGCCTGCGATTATAATGCAGCATTCTCCGGCGCGCTCGCGCGGTTGTATCAACTTTACGGCGGCTACACCCAGTCGGATTTCCCCTTGGCCGAGACGCCGACCAACCAGTTCTTCGTGCTCGCGTCGCTGAACCAGACGAATACTTACTTCACCGAAGTCCGCGCCTTGTTGAACAATCGTTCTGCCTGGCCGGCTCGGGCGGTGACGAATCTGCACTACCGCTACTTCGTCAATCTGAGCGAGCTTTATGCCGCCGGGCGCACCATGAACGACGTGAACATTTCGGTGAACATGCTGAGCGGAGGCACCATCAGCGGTTTGCGCGCGTGGGACGAATCCAACCGTGTCTATTACGTCGAGTTGAGCTACGACGGCGTGACGATTGTTCCCGGCGGCAGCACGTCGTATAACGCCGAGGCGCAATTTCGACTGGCGATTCCGAATTCGTTTGCCGCCAGCGCATGGAATCCGGGCAATGACTGGTCATATCAAGGATTGCTATACGGCAATCAGAGCGTAACCAACATCGGCCATCTTGTGACTTACCTGAATGGTGTCAAACTGGAAGGGACCGAGCCACCGCGCGCGGGCTCGTATGCGACCTGGCAAAGCATGTGGTTCACGCCGGCCGAAAGCACCAACTCTTCCATCGCCGGCGACCTTGCGGATCCGAATAACAACGGCCAGCCGAACCTGCTCGAATACGCGATGGGCTTGAATCCCAAGAGCGCCGACGCCGCACTGTGGCCGCGTCTGCAACTCACGAACATCCTCGGACAGTCTGCCGCGACCTTCACTTACTCCAGCGATACGGCCATCACGGACGCTGCGCTCTTCTTCGACGAGTCCACCAATCTCGTCACTTGGACACCCGCGGTCACCATGACGCTTTGGACGGTTGATTCGGGCACGCGCCGCACGCAGCAGGTGCGGTTGCATCCGGCGGAACCGCTGAAACAACAACTCTACCTCCGGCTCCGGGCGCAACGGATCAATTAAAATTCAGTTCAGTGGTCCGGCTCGTTGTTTAGGGCGCTCAGGTTTTAAATTTTTGTCAATGTCGGAGCTCGTTGGTTTTGAGAGCGCTAATTTGATCCCCACCGTTTTTTCCAGGTTGGCGAAGACGGTGCGAGGGCGAAGTGATTCGCCAGGTGACCGGCGGCAAGTCGAGTATGAGGCAAGCATTGGCCTGCACCCTGTCTTACATCCGGACAATGGGTATTTGCGGATGCGCCACGCGCAACCGCCGGCCGAGAATCGCATTGTGAACAATACCGGGAAATCTCCCCCGAAGAGGCAGCCCTACTCCCAGCCGGTTATGTGGTTTTAAGATAATCCGGCGGCACAAAAATATTACGGCGACAAAACACTGGCGGAAAGATCGAATGACAACGCGAATCAGGAAGATGGCTGCCCATTTCCCCCCAACTGAAACGGAAAAATCGGGGCTTTGGTTTTCGGCGGCCAACTGACTGGATTCCGACAGGCCTTCGCCATACCCTGTTGTGGGTATGGGTGTCCGGCGGCAGATTTGTTATCGTTTGACATATTTCGCCCTAACATGCGCCCGACGTGGCTGAAACCGCGCCGGTAAAAGGAATATGCCAGTCCCGAAGCCCTGAAATTTTCATGGCTCCAGCTGGTGGCAAAATTTAAAAAGATCCGAAGCCGAACCGTTTAATGTCCAAACAATTTCAACTCCGGTTAAGCCTGATTGCCATCGCGATGATGGTGACCCACGTTTTTGCCGCGGCGGGCGTCATCGTGTATCCTGAATCGCCACTCCCACGCGCCACCGAGTTCACCGTCCAAGCCAACGGCCAGGACATTGCGGTCTATAACGCCTGCACCTTCCGCTGTGCGCCATTCGCCTTTTCCGGATCCGTGACGGTGGAAGTCTCCTATGCCCGCGGAACGATTCGAACCTATCAAATCAATCCCGTTTCCAAAGGCATTGTCGCCCGGCAGAACGGCAATACGCTTGCCTTCATACTCAACCAGCCGGAGAAGCTCGAAATCCAAATCAACGGTGCCACCAGCCAGGTGGTTGACGGCGACAAACTGCTTTATTTGTTCGCCGATGCGCCGGAGGTTAACGCTCCCAAGCCCGATGATGCGGGCGTTCTTTATTTCGGCCCCGGCAATCACGACCTGCCCGGCGGCGAGTTGAAGATAGATGACGCGAATCCGCACTCCGCGTTGTATGTGGCCCCCGGGGCGGTCCTCAATGCATCCCTGGACATCAAGCGAACAAAGCCGTTCAAGATCTTCGGCCGGGGCTTTATCCAGAATCCGTTCACGACCAAAGGCCATTATGCCCTCGGCCTGAAGGGGTGCATCGGGCTGGAGGTCGAAGACGTGGTGTTCTTCAACTCCATCTGGCACGGCATCAAAATTCTTGGCGGCCATGACAACGTGGTGCGCAACGTCAAAACCCTCCATTATGTCGTCAACTCGGATGGCGTTTCCTTGCAAGGCTCCACGGCCAGCAACCTCGTCGAAAATTGCTTCATTGTCGGCAACGACAATCTGATCGTCATCGGTGGCGCGCGCGATCCGGGCGCGCTGGCCGGCAATATTATCCGCGGCTGCACGTTCATCAAATCGAGCTACGCCGGCAACTGGGCGTTTCCGCAGGGCAACGGCGGCATCGGTCCGGGCAATCTGGTGGACGATTGCGACGTGGTCCGCTGCAACGGCGAGGTGGGCTGGATCCGCATGGTTTATGGCACGCCGACGACAATGGACAACCTGACATTCCAAAACATCCGCGTGCAATCTCTGGCCGGCTATCAGCCCGATCCGCAGAAAGCTGGAAAAAACCGATTGCTGTCACTTGAAGCGGACGGGCCGGAATATGCGCGGACAATCACCTTTAAAAATATCTTCCTGCCATCGGCGCAGACCAGTTTCATAACACCCGGACGCTGGACGATCATTTTCGACCATGTTTATATTAACGGGCGCGCGGCGACGTGTGATGCCGATCTGAAATTGACCAAAGGCGAAGGCGTCGTTACCCGGTATTATTTCAACAAACAAAGCAACGATGCTGTTCGCCATGCGGAACGCCAGCTCTGAGTCGCGTGGCGGGTAGATGATAACTTCCGGCCGGAAAAAATTGCCCCTGGATTCCCTGGCGGATCAGCTCCACCGCGCGCGTTCGTTTTTCCCGATTTTCTAAACCACTTATGCCAACCGCCGAGGCCGCTGATTCATTTGGCTGACCAGGCACATTCTTTTGAAAAGGATGGTCGACCATTCCCGCCGCCGGCTCAGCGGCATGGGAATGGTCCCTTAAAAACGAATCCATCAGGTCCAATCTAAGATTGAACAAGTTTTGATTTTGACCCCGCCAACGATGGCTGGTTAATTATTGCGGTGAAAGCGACCCGAACCTGGATCATCTTGCTTGGCTTGGCTTTCATTCTTCCTTCCGCCCGCTCCCAATCCTGGATCCTCACCAGTGCTCCGACAAAAAGCTGGAAAGCCGTGGCGGCGTCCGCCGATGGAATCCGGCTGGTGGCGTTGTGTGACAACAACGGCGGCATTTACATGTCCACCAATTCCGGTGCGGACTGGTTTTTGACCAGTGCCCCCGTCCGCGAGTGGTATCGCGTGGCTTCCTCAGGCGATGGAACCACCCTGGTGGCCTGCTGCTATGGGAATGGCAGCTTGATCGGCATCTATAATTCAACGAACATGGGGGCCACCTGGGTGCAGCGAACCGGCGTGTTCTTTCCGCTTAATGTCGGCTTTCAAGCTTTTGCCGGCTCCACCAATGGGATGCTTTGGATGGGTGCGGCTGCCGGCCCCAACTGGATTTATACCTCCACCAACTACGGTGTGACCTGGCAAAAGTCGGGTTCCGATCCCGGCACCTGGACGGGCGCCGCCTGTTCCGCGGATGGCGGGATTTTATATGCCGCCGGCAGCGGTTACGTTTACGCCTCCACCAATGGGGGGGCAACGTGGACCCTGAAAATAGCGGCTTTTGTCCAAGCGACCGGGGCCACGGTGGCCACGTCCGCGGATGGCCGGACCATCTTGTGGGCCACCGGCGGGGGGGCTAATGGCGGCGGCATTTTTACCAGCACCAACGCCGGAACAACCTGGCGAACCAATATTGTTTCTCATGCCGGTTTGACTTCCACCGCGGTTTCCGCCGATGGCCGTCGCATGGTGGCGTTGGATGATATCTGGAATTATTTCTCAACCGATGCGGGGCAGAATTGGACTTCCAATCGCATTGCCAGCGCAACGCTTACTTCGGTGGCCACCTCAGCCGATGGACGCCTGCTTGTCGCTGCCGTCACAAATGGCGGGGTATATCTCGCCAAACCACCCTGGCTCACAACGCAAAAAGTAAACAACACCCTGAAAATCGCCTGGCCGTCGCTGGCGGTTGGATGGAATTTGCAGATGAGCGATGTTCCTTGGGGAACGAATTGGACTCCGCCCACAGAAAGTGTCCAAGACAACGGCACGATTCGCAGCCTCGTCGTCAATCCCACGAATGTCAGCCGGTTCTATCGACTTTCGAATCCATGATCTGTCTGTTATGGCGGACCGTGTGGACTTAACCCCTCGGGAATTCGTGTTAAAACCCGCCGCCAGCCAAGCCCGGTGCCACATACTTCAACCGGATGTTTCCCACCAAGGCAGCCGGACGGAACCACTGCATCATCTGCCAGCGACCCGACCCAGTGGCGTGACCAAACTACGCAGCTTTAACATTAAAGGACGATTTTCATTGAAAATATCGCATTTTGCCCGCCGCCAACTGCTTGTTTTTTGAAATGAACTGCAGTTAAATCCAAAAATACTGCAGTTGTTTTGAAATATACTGCAGTTGTTTTGAAATATACTGCAGTTAAATTCGAATATACTGCAGTTAAATTCGAATATACTGCAGTTAAATTCGAATATACTGCAGTTCATTCGAAATATACTGCGGTTAAAATCGAAAATACCTCAGTTGATTTGGAAAATACCTCAGTTCATTTCCAAAATACCCCAGTAGTTTGGTCGCCAACCGCAGTGCTTTGGCCATCCACCGCAGTGCCGGCGGCAATAACTGCCGTTTAAACTGGCCGGGGAGCTGTCCCAATCCGGTAATCCGGGCCAGGTCAAAGTCGCCTGCAAGCCCAATCCCCAAGCCAAGAGCTACAAGCATCAGATCTCGACGGACCCGACTAAACCGGAGCTGTGGACGCTCAAGGATGCGTCCTCCGGCTGCCGCCATGTGCTGAAGGATCTGCCGAGCGGGCAGAAGCTTTATCATCGCATGTGTGCGGTGGGCAAAAAGAGCACCGGCGACGGTCCGTGGAGCGACCTTTCGACCATCACGGTGCCGTAAGGCGGGCGGAGGATTCGGGGGCAAGCCGGTGGGAACCCGTTTTTGGCGGCGGGCCACCGGCTGATTTTTTGGTCAGGGTGGGGAGGCTCAGATTTCCTCAAGGGAAGCGGCGCGCAATGCGACGGCGAACAATGGGGCGAGCCATGGTTGCAGGATGAATTTCATGGTTTGATAAATTTATTTCGATTGTAGAATATAGAATTGCGGGCAGCCGGAATTAACCGCATTGGTCAGCGTGGCTGAAAACACATTGTGGTAGCGGTAAGTAATGGTGTTTGTGCAAATGGGCATCCACTCGCTCAACGGCTGGTTGAGGTTCGTGCTGGTGAGCAAATAAAAATCACCACCAAACCCGCACGTGGCTGTAAATTGCAAATCAGCGCCGGAAACGGTCTGTGTCAATATCGGCTGTGGTTGAGGAATGATTTGTTCCGGAACTATGGATTGGTCAATTGAAGAATTCCAAAAACCGTCACCAAGCTGACCAGCAGAATCGTCTCCCATAGCCCACAGACTGCCGTCGGATTTCGCAAATAGACTATATCCACTTCCATGATATCCATCCCCCGCCGCTATGGCGGTAACTCCGCTGGTAACGATTTCTTCTGGCTCACTTGAAGAAAGATTCCAGGTGCCATCGCCAAGCTGGCCTGATTCATTCCAGCCCATTGCCCATAGACTTCCGTCCGATTTGATGAATAAGCTGTGAGATCGTCCGGTTGCAATAGCCGTGACGTTGCTGGCGACAATTTCTTTGGGTATGTTGCTGCTAGTGCCGGCACCAAGCTGGCCACTTTGGTTCGACCCCATTCCCCATAAACTCCCGTCGGATTTGAGAAACAAACTGTGTAATGATCCAGCCGCAATGGCCGTCACATTGCTGGCAACAATTTCTTCGGGCTGGTTGATGGCGTTATATGGAGTGCCGCCATTTGAACCATCGCCAAGCTGACCATAGTTTTCTGATCCCATCGCCCATAAGCTGCCATCAGATTTGATAAATAGACTGTGGCCATAGCCAGTGGCAACAGCTATGACACCATTGGAAACAATTTCCTCTGGCGAAATAACACCAAATGGAGGATTTGATGTAAAGGTGCCATCACCAAGTTCGCCCCAGGAATTGTGGCCCATCCCCCAAAGACTTCCGTCAGATTTAACGAACAAGCTGTGATATGGCCCGGCCGCGATGGCAATGACACCATTGGAAACGATTTCTTCGGGTGGATCCATTGAATAGGCCGATGTGCCATCGCCAAGGCAGCCACAAGTATTGCCTCCCATCCCCCAGAGGCTGCCATCGGATTTGATAAACAGGCTATGAGCTGCTCCTACAGCAACAGCTGTTACGCCATTGGTGATGATTTCTCTAGGCTGACCGACGTTATCGTATGCGCTATCGCCTAGGGCACCGGAAGTATTCCTGCCCAATCCCCACATGCTGCCGTCAGATTTGAGAAACAATCTATGAAGACCCGCGCTTCCTTGGGCGATGTTTGTTATTGTGATCGCCCCCTGAGCAGTCACAGCATTTAGGATTAAAATGCTGAGGACGTATTTAGGCAAGGTTCTCATGCGGCCTTAAGTTTAGCATGAACCTATGCGCCTTTCTGTGTTTCCTTCGCCCAGGTGTCTTTCAACGTGATGGTGCGGTTGAAAACCAGTTTGCCGGGCATGGTGTCCTTGTCCAAGGTGAAGTAGGCGAGCCGTTCGAATTGATAGCGCTGTTCGGCGCTGGCCTCTTTCAAACTGGGTTCGCATTTCGCCGTCAACACTTCGAGCGAGTGCGGATTGATGACGGTTTTGTAATCGCGTCCGTCCTTCTCCGGTTCGGCTTCGGTGAAGCGGCGGTCATGAAAAGGGATGCCATTGAGGAACATGGTTAAAACGGGGCAACTTCTCCGTAAATGCGTTCAAACAATTGCCGCTTTAGCTCTTTGGCTGAAAGGCCAACGGGCAATGAGGCCAGGACGACGACGCGGGCGGCATCGAACATGCGCACACCCATGACAAATCGTTCCGCGCCCGAACGGGACATCAGTTTCTGGCGAACCATTTCGGCGATTTCTGGAGACGTGTCAGTCATACATTTAGCGCGCGCGAACCAATCGAACATGGCTCTTTTCCCCGCCGATGATTGGGAGATCCAGTCTGGTGTGTTCGGCGCGGACCTGGCGGGCGACGCGGCGGAAGGCGCGTTCAGCGCGGGCGACAAAGGCGGGAACTTTGGAGGTTTTGGGAGCGGAATGTCCGTTAGTTTTCATAGGCCAATCAAATGTGTGATGGAATCTATATCATGCGTGTCGGATATGGCGAGCCGTTTTGGTGGCAGCACCCAGCCATCCCATAAAGCCCAACGCGTTGCCAGGGGCAGATAATCTTCCGGTAGATGGGCGAGGCTGCGCTTGAAGCGCCGGCGAATATCAGCCGTGGGCACATCGTGTCCGCCCATGCGCACGCGTTGTCGCACGCGGGCAATCGCCTGCGCCGGCCTGGAAAGCCAAAGGTAATGCAGTTCGATTTCGTAGCCAAGCTGTCGGGCGCGACGAAAGAGCCGGATATATGTCTTGCCGCTCAAGGTGCTTTCCAAAGCAAAGGTTTCGCGCCGCCGCAGACAATCCTCGATTTGCGTCAACAGCAGTCGCGCGGCTTGGACGGCGCTGCTGCTGGGTTTGAACGGCGAAAGGCCACGGGCGATTTCATCGGCATTCAGAAAGCGCAGGCATTTCACTTCGTGCGGCAGAAATTCTTTGGCGAACGTCGTCTTGCCTGCGCCGTTGCAGCCGGCGATCACATAAATCGTTGGCTGTTTGGCGGCCATTAACTTTTCTGCGCTTCCTTCGCCCAGGTGTCTTTCAAGGTGATGGTGCGGTTGAAAACCAGTTTGCCGGGGGTGGTGTCCTTGTCCAAGGTGAAATAGGCGAGCCGTTCGAATTGATAGCGCTGTTCGGCGCTGGCCTCTTTCAAACTGGGTTCGCACTTCGCCGTCAACACTTCGAGCGAGTGCGGATTGATGACGGTTTTGTAATCGCGTCCGTCCTTCTCCGGCTCGGCCTCGGTGAAGAGCCGGTCGTAAAGGCGCACTTCGGCGTCCACCGCGTGGGCGGCGCTCACCCAATGGATGGTGCCCTTGACCTTACGCGCCGCCGTGGCTCCGCCACTCTTGCTGTCCAGGTCGGCGGTGCAGCGCAGTTCGGTGATAGTGCCGGTGGCGTCCTTGATGACTTCGTCGCACTTGATGATATAGGCGTATTTGAGGCGGACTTCGCCGCCGGGTTTGAGCCGGAAGAATTTCGGCGGCGGGACTTCGGCGAAATCTTCGCGTTCGATGAAGAGTTCGCGGCTGAAGGGGATCAGGCGTTTGCCGGCGGTTTCGTCGGCGGGATGATTGACGGCTTCGAGTTCCTCGGTCTTGCCTTCGGGGAAATTGGTGATGACGACCTTGATCGGATGCAAGACGGCCAGGCGGCGGAGCGCGCGCTTGTTCAGGTCGTCACGGATGGCGTGTTCATACACGGCGACGTCGGTGAGGCTGATATATTTGGTGACGCCGATGTGATAGGCGAAGGCGCGCAGGGCTTCGGCGGTGACGCCGCGCCGACGGATGCCGCTGATGGTGGGCAGGCGGGGATCGTCCCAGCCGGTGACGATTTTTTCCTGCACCAAGGCGATGAGCTTGCGCTTGGAGACGATGGTGTGGCTGGGAATGAGCTTCGCAAACTCGTATTGCTTGGGCAGCGCGCGCGGCAGGCTGAGGCTTTCGAGAATCCAATCGTAAAGCGGGCGGTGGACTTCAAATTCCAGCGTGCAGATGCTGTGCGTGATGCCTTCGATGTAATCGCTCAGGCAATGGGCGAAGTCATACATCGGATAGAGGCACCATTTGCCGCCGGTGTGATGGTGTTCGGCGTGTTTGATGCGGTAGAGGATCGGGTCACGCAACCAGACGTTCGGCGAGGCCATGTCAATCTTCGCGCGCAAGGTGCGGGTGCCGTCGGGGAATTCGCCGGCTTTCATCCGCGTGAACAGGTCGAGATTTTCTTCAATGGAGCGGTCGCGGAACGGGGAGTTTTTGCCGGGCCGATCGGGTGCGCCGCGATAGATTTCCATGTCCGCCGCCGAAAGATCGCAGATGAACGCCTTGCCTTTCTCGATCAACTGCTCGGCGTAATCGTAAATCTGGTCGAAATAATCGGAGGCATAGAAGGGCTCGACGGGAGTGGAGAGTTGAGAGTTGGGAGTTGCGAGAACAGGAGCCAGGTAAAAATCCCGGTTGCCGTTTTCGGCGATGGTTTCGGGGGGCGCGCCTTTGGGCTTGAGGCCGAGCTTGTCGTCAGCCCAGCCGGCGATGAGCCAGTTCACGTCGGTCTGAATAGACTCGACGTATTCGACTTCTTCCTTGGTGGGATTCGTGTCGTCCATCCGCAGATTGCAGACGCCGCCGAATTCGCGGGCGATGCCGAAGTTCAGACAGATGCTTTTGGCGTGGCCGATGTGGAGATAACCGTTGGGCTCCGGCGGAAAGCGGGTGTGGATCTTCGGATATTTTCCCTCGGCCACGTGCGCGGCGACGATGTCGCGGATGAAATCGGACGGCGCCGGCGGCGCCATGTTTTTGATGATTGGCTCGGTCATCCCGCTATTTTGCCGATTGCCCGCCCGTCAGCAATACAGAAGAATGCGGCCGGTGCATTTTGCGGAACAGCACCAGAACCAGCAGGCTCACTCCGGCCAATGCGCCCGCGGCCGGCTCAGGAACCGGCGTCAACGTGTAACCCATCACATCAAACGCGCGCAGATCCGTCGCGGAAATGTTGAGTGTCTCGCCATAGGCAGCGGTCGGATCCATAATGCCAATGCCGAGATTGTCCTTCCAATGGCTCGCCTGACTGCCATCGCCGTAGGTCACGCCGTCGGCGAACAGCGCGATCGGCGTCAGTCCGCCGTCCACGGAGAAAAATTTGTCGCGCGGGTCGGCGGTGTAATCGGTGACTCCGGCCCCCTGCACGAGGCTCAGCGCCGAATAGCGGAACAGGTCAAGCAGGTTGGAGCTGAAGGTGCTGCCGGGATAGGCACCGTTCAGGCCGTCAATGTCATCCACGCCGCTGATGAAGCCCAGCGCATGGCCGATTTCGTGCGCCGCCGCGCCGATGAAATCGATTTTGCCGGGCGCGACATTGTCATGGTTGAAGTCAAAACTGAAATCGGAACTGAAGCGGATGACCGCATCCAGCGAACTACTCGGCGCGAGCAAGCCGAGCGACTTGGCATTGGCGGTCGTCATGGCGACGCGATCCATCGTGTCCACATAAGGCGTGGCGCTGTTGGGGCCGTTGGGATTGTCGCTGGTGTGATTGATCAGTCGGGTGTAGCTGGAGCCGGTCTGCAGCGCGGTGTAAGACGAGTAATCGTCGGCCGAGGTGCGGTTGGCGGCGAGCGCTTGCGTCACTTGTGAATAGGAGGTCTCCACAAACCCGCTGCCGGTTTCCCCGATGACGTTTGCACCGAGCGATGTGAACCCGATCTCGATGTTGACCGTGACGTTGTCCGCCAACCGGGAGGACCAAAGGCTGGCGGCGGTGTTGAAACCATCAATCGCGTATTGCGGCGTGCCCGCATCGGGAATCAGATTGAAGGTGACGGCTCGCAGCGGACCGGCTGCCAACAAAGCCGCGGCGCCAATGGCGGTGGAAAGTTTTTTGCAAATCATAAAATGACAATTCCAAAATCAGACCAGATGATTGAAGTTACCTTACTTCAGATTGCACAATTCAAACAGGTTTTGCCGCGCGTCGCAAGGGACTCGGATCCGGGTCCAAAGCCGCCGTGAAAAAAAACCGGCATCTATGGCGAATACGCGCGGTAGTAGCGGGCGGGGAAGGCGGCGGAGTTGGAATCCACCAGCGACACGAGACCGGCGGCATCCGCGATGTTCGTCGAGAGGGTAATCCAGATGACCAGATCGGAGGATGCTTGAATAACATAACGCTGCCCGGCCAAGCCGGTGAGTTGGGCGGTGACCGTTCCGTTCGCAAACGCAGGGGTGAGCGATAACTTGCTGGGCGGCGGCGTGACGACGGCGACGATATTCTGCGTCAAGCTGTTCGTGCTGGAATTGAAATTGCCGGCCGGGTCGGAATATTCCGCCGTGATGACGGTATTGCTCAAGCCGAGGCTGCCGGCGAGCACGGTCAGATTGGCCAGGCCGCTGGAAACGGCGACGGCGCTGCCGAGTTTGTTCGTCCCGTTGCTCTTGAACTGAATGACGCCGGTGGCCGGCAGCACGGTGGTTACCAGCGGGTCAACTCTGGCGGCAAAGCTGATGCTTTGGTTTGTGCGCGCAGGGTTTAACGTCGTGGACAGCAGCGCGGCGGTGTCCGCCTTGGCCACGGTCAGAATGCCGTTCGTGAATTTGAGGCTGTAATCCACCGAGGCCAGCGAGCCTTTGCCGATGGTAATCGGGTAGGTGCCGACGCTGCTGTTCGTGGTGGCGGTGGTCGCCAGCGGGGGGGAGCCGGTGAGGTCGCTGTTGGTCACACTTTCGCCCGCGACGAAGCCGGAATAAATCACCACCAAAACCGGGTTGGTGGTGGCGTAGGGGCGGGTGAGATTGCCTGCCGCCACGGTAAGCAACGCCGGCGAAATGGTGGCGGTGGCCGTCGTGTTCGTGGCGGACAAAATGTAATTGGCCGCGTCCGTTCCCGCGATCGCAAGGCCGGAAACAGCGATCAAAATATTCGTGCCCGCGTTCTTGTTTGTGAAGGCGGCGGTCGCGTAGCGGTTGGTCAGCACGTCGCCGGCAACCCGGTTGTCGGTCAGCGTGACCGCAGCGTTGGTCATGCCGTCGTAAATCTTGTTCACGCCCTTGGCGGTAAGGGCGAGGCTGCGCGGCGTGATGCTGGCGGTCGTCGTCGGCTGAGCCAACGAGTAGTTGTTGGAACTCACGCCGCCGAGCGCCAGGCCGGAGACGGTGACCGTTTTATTCGTGCCAATCGTCTTGCTGGCGAACGCGCCCTTGGCGGCGGCACTGCCTAGGGTCACGAGGTCGCCGTTGAAAATGGTGGAGATTGTGGCGTTGGAGAAAATCAGCGTGGCGCTCGTCGTGGCGTCATAGGCCTTGTTGTTCGCCACGAGGCCGGAAACCGCGAGTGCGGCCTTGGTGATGTTGGCGGCACCGGTGGTGTTGGTCGCCGTCAAAACATAATTCGTCGAATCCGCTCCGGTGATGGTGAGGCCGGAGATATTAATCAGAATGTTGGTGCCGACATTTTTATTGGTGAACCCTGCGGACCCGTAACTGACCGTCAACACGTCGCCGGCCGCACGGTTGTCGCCGAGTGTCACGGTTGCATTGGTCGTGCCGTCGTAAATTTTGTTCACGCCTTTCGCGGCGAGCGTCAAGCTGCGGGCCGTGATGCTCGCAGTCGTCATGATGGGCAGGGTCAGTGTGTAATTGCTGGCGTTGGTGCCGGCGAGTGTCAGGCCCGAGACGGTTACCGGTTTTCCAGCGCCGGCCGTCTTGCTGGTGAAAACGCCTTTGGCGTTGGTGATATTCAGCATGACGGCGTCGTTGGTGATGATCGGGGCCAGCTTGGCGTTGGAGAAAATCAGCCCGGCGGTGACGGTGGCGTCGTAAACCCTGTTGCTGGCGGCGATGCCGGAGACCGTGAGGGCGGCGGCGGTGATGTTCGCCGAGGTGGCGGCGGTGAGATTGCTCAAGGCGTAGTTGCCGGCGTCCGCGCCAGAGCTGGTAAAGCCGGAAACATTGATGATAATCGCCGAGCCCACATTCCTGTTCGTGAACGTAGCTGACGCGTAGCTGTTCGTGAGGAAATCGCCCGTCACACGGTTGTCGGTGAGCGTCACGGTCGCGCTGGTGGTGCCGTCATAAATTTTGTTCACGCCCTTGGCGGTGATGCCAAGGCTGCGCCGGGTTATGTTCGCCATCGTTGTCGGTGCGGTGACGGAATAATTTCCCGCACCGGCACCCGCGAGCGCCAGACCCGAAACAGAAACCGTTTTGTTGGTGCCGATGACTTTGTCGGCAAACGCGCCTTTGGCCGCCGCGCTGTTCAAGGTCACCGTGTCGCCGCCCAGGATGGTGGCGAGCGTGGCGTTGGTGAAATTCAGGGTCGCGTTGGTTGTGCCATCATAGACTTTGCCGCTGGCGATGACTCCCGCCACCGTCAACGCCAGTTTGCCGGACGTCAGCACAAGGTTGCCCGCCGTGCTGCTGGTGAAGTTGCTGTCGCCGCCAAACACCGCCGTGAGGGAATGATTGGTCGTCGCGGCGGAAATCCGGTTCGTGCTGAAGGTCGCGAGGCCGGACGCATTCAACACCCCGGTTCCGAGCGTGACAGCCCCGTCTTTAAAGGTGACCGTCCCGGTCGGCTGGCCGCTGGCCGGAGCCGCCGCGCTCACTGTGGCCGTGAATGAAATGCGCTGGCCATAGACCGCGAAATTGGTTGAAGCAACCAGCGCCAAGGTGGTGCCGCCTTTGACAACGTTGAACGCACTGCTGGTGGTGCTTTTCAATCCGGCGGAGGTCGCGAGTAAAGTGTCGCCGCTGCCCGCCAGCGAGATTTTTAAATTGTTGAACGCCGCCTGACCGTTGGCGTCGGTGGTCACATTGGTCGTGCCGCTCAAGCCGCCGCCCTTGCTCAAGGCCAGCGAGACCGAGGTGCCGGATTGCGCGACGTTTGTGCCGCCGCTGTTCACCAGTTGCACCACGACGTTGGTGATGCCCGCTCCGACGGTGATGTTGGCCGGCTGTGCGGAGAACATCAGTTGGGTGGCGGTGGTCGCGGCCCGCAATGTAAAACTGTTCAACAATAAAGTGATAATCAACGCTGCGGCACGTTTTTTGACTGCTTTCATTTGAATGCGATAATCCGGTTTCGTCGGGTTGGACGAGTTTCGCAGGGTTAGCAATTAACGAGCCGAGGTCCGATTATCTGGCTGAAACGTTTTATTTCGAAGGATTGCCGCAAGGTTTTTTGCGCGAAGCCAGTGATCGCGACGATGAAAAGCTGCTTATGTGACAGCGCGTGTCACGCAAACGGGACAGTGGATGGGTTCAAGGAAGAGTCTGCTGGCCGGCTGCGGCGTTTCCGCCAAGGACCCTCTGGACGGCGCTGAGCAGTTGTTCCTTGTTCAACGGCTTTTGCAGGCAAGCCTTGATCCCGAGGCTGTCCGCGCGCTCCTGATATTTGGCCGGCTCGGTGCCGGAGATGATCACGATGGGAATGTTTTCAAACGCCGGGGTGCGGCGGAGCCAGTCGATGACGAAAAAACCGTCCTGCGTCGGCCCACCGATATTGATGGTATCCACCGGGAAGGACAGGTCGACCACCACCAGATCGGGTTTTTCGTCGCGGATAAGTTTCAGGGCGCCGGAAACTTCGCCGCACATCAGCACTTTGTAACCATGGTCGCGCAGCGCAAAATACACCGCGCGCTGAATGATGGGATTGTCATCAATCACGAGGATTTTGCCGGGCCCGGAAATCACTGGTTGAGTCGCCACGTGGAAAGTTAATCCAAAACTTCCGCAAAGCGAGTGTTCGCTGGGAACCTTTGAAGTGTTAGAAGCATAAAATCGTCAGTTTTTTGGGCCCGTGCGCGCCGAGGACCAGAATACGCTCGATGTCGCCCGTGCGGCTCGGGCCGGTGATGAACGAGATCATGCTCGGATAATTTTCCGCGTATTTTTGCTGCACCAGCGCAAAGGCCGCCGGCAGATCCGCCACCAGTTGCTCGCGCCGCGCCAGCACGACATGATGCGGGGGCAGCACGGACAGCGCGCGTCCGCCCGCGCTGCGGCTGGTCACCAGCACGCTGCCGGTCTGCGCCACGAGCGCGTCACATTCGCTGATGCCCGCATTGCATGCTTCCAGCGCGTGGACATCGTAGGGCCGGTCTGTGCGGAGCAGGGAAAGGTTCAGCGGCGGACAGATGGCATTGGTCAGATCGCCGGAATGGCCGGCAACGCGTTCCCAGCGTTCGGCATCCCGCAGGCGCACGAGTGCCTGGCGCATTTCTTCCGCGGAATTGAGCAATTGAAAATCCGCCTTTAACTCGGCGGCATTCTTTTCGAAAAGCGAGAGTTGTTCTTCAAAGCTCGCGCCCACGTTGGGAAGCCATTGGCGCGCGCCGGCGGCGGCGGATTGCGCGGACGCGGGCCGGGGCGCGCCGCCATGCGAACCGGGAACGTGCGCCGGTTGCTTCAGGGCCTCGCGGACGCGGGCCAGGATTTTATCGCGTTCAGTCATTTCCGGTTCCTCCACCAATCCTTAAAAGATTCCTTCGCCAGCGGCGGCAGATCACGCGTCTGCGTCCAGGCCCGGGCCGGATCCAGTGCGGTGCCTTTCACGAGGTTTTGCAGCGGCTGTCCCAGGCGACCAAGTTTTTTGGCGAGGGACCACAGTGCCGGGCGATTGGCCAGGTAGCCAAAAATTTTATACGCGGACTGTTCCAGGAAATCCGGCTTTTCATTTGCGGCATTGCGACGGTTGTGCAGCAAGTGATGATGCAGATCAATCTTTACCGGACACGCTTCGGTGCAGCCGCCGCACAACGACGACGCGGCGGAAAGATGCTTCCAATCCTGCAAGCCGCGCAAATGCGGCGTGATGACCGAGCCGATCGGGCCGCTGTAAGTGGTGCCGTAAGTGTGGCCGCCGACGTTGCGGAAAATCGGGCAGGCGTTCAGGCACGCGCCGCAGCGGATGCAGTGGAGCGCGTCGCGCTGCTCGGCGTCGGCGAGCAGTTCCGTGCGATGATTGTCGAGCAGGATGACGTGAAATTCCTCCGGGCCGTCCTGCTCGCCGGGCTGGCGCGGGCCGCCATACATCGTGTTGTAACACGTCAACTGCTGGCCGGTGCCCGCCGTCGCGAGCATCGGCAGGAACAGCGCGAGGTCTTCCAGTCGTGGTAGAATTTTCTCGATGCCGAGCAGCGAGACCATCGTCTTGGGCAGCGCGGCGGTGAGGCGCGCGTTGCCTTCATTCTCCGTGATGGAAATCATTCCGGTCTCGGCGATGGCGAAGTTCGCGCCGGTGAATCCGATGTCCGCCGCGAGATATTTATTACGTAACGCGCGCCGGGCGATCATCGTGAGTTCCTCGGGATCATCCGAGGGCGCATCGCCGAGCTCGCGCTGGAACAATTCCTGGATCTCGCCGCGCGTGAGGTGCATCGAAGGAAACACGATGTGATACGGCGTCTCGTGCCGGAGTTGCACGATGAATTCGCCCAGATCGCTCTCGACGACTTCGAGGCCGGCGTGATTGAGCGCGTCGTTGAGGTGGATTTCCTCGGAAGTCATCGCCTTGGACTTGATGATGACCTGCGCGTTTTTCTCGCGAATGATTTTTAAAATGATTTCGCGTGCCTGCGCGCCGGTGCTGGCCCAATGGACTTTCGTCCCGCGCGCCTCGATTTTGGCGACGAACGCTTCGAGATGCTTGTCCAGATGGTTGACGGCTTCCCATTTCGTTTCCGCCGCCGCCAGCCGGGAGGATTCCCAGCTTTGGAATGCCGCTTTGCGCTTGTCCCGGACGATCTCGTAATTGGTCAGCGCCGTGCGGATGATCCGGCGATGCCGCAAATCCGCCGCAATCACGCGGGCCGACTTGAGAAATTTTGTGGCGAAGGTCGTCATTTTTGAGCCAGCACCTCGGCGAGATGGATCGTTTTCATCGGCTTGCCCTGGCGCGACAGCAATCCTTGCAGGTGCATCAGACAGCTGGAATCGTTCGAGACGATGTATTCCGCTCCAGTCTCGGCGGCGGACGCGCATTTGACATCACCCATCGCGGTGGAGATCATCGGGAACTTCGCGGCAAACGTGCCGCCGAAGCCGCAGCACGTCTCGGCCTCGGCCATCTCGATGAGTTGCAAGCCCTGGACGTGACTCATCAATGTGCGCGGCGGTTTCTTCAAGCCGAGTTCGCGCAGGCCGTGGCAGCCGTCGTGGAACGTGACCTTGTGCGGAAACTTCGCGCCGAGCTCGGTCACGCCAAGTTTGCTCACAAGAAAATCAGAAAACTCCCAAGTGCGCTCGGCGATTTTTTTGGCGAGTTCTTCCTGCGGCGTGTTGGCGAACAGTTCGGGATAAAATTTCTTCACCATCGCGCCGCAGGAACCGGAGCCGATGACGACGGCTTCGGCATCTTTGAGCTGCTTCAGAACTTTGGCGGCGACGGGGCGGGCTTCGTCCCAATAGCCGGAATTGAACGGCGGCTGGCCGCAGCAGGAGATTTCCGCCGGGCAGACGACCGTGTGGCCGAGGCCTTCGAGGATCTGCACCATGCTGATGCCCGCGCGCGGAAACAGCGCGTCCACGAAACAGGGGATGAAAAGCGTGACGGTCATTCGATTGCACCACATTCTTTAGGTAGCGAGCCGAAGTGTCATTAAAAAAATCTTGATTGCGGGCGACGTTTTATATTGGCCGGCAGCGCAGTGGCCGGCAGTGCAGCTTGCAAACCAAACGATTCCACGATAGCTTTACCGCATGACGACGACCGTTGATGCCATTTACGAGCACGGCAAACTTCTGCTGCCGCGCCCGTTGTCATTGCCGGAAAAATCCCTTGTGCGCGTCACCATCGAATCCGGCGACGCGGAGCGCGATTTATGGATGAAACTTTCCGAGGAATCCCTGATGAAAACCTGGGGCAACGCGGACGACGACGTTTTCAATGAACTGTTCGCGAAATGAAGTGGTGCTCCTGCCGATCCCGTTCACGGATTTGACCACCCGCAAAGTTCGTCCCGCCATCGTCATCGGCCAGAATGGTGCCGATCTTTTTCTCGTTCCCATTTCATCGGTGCTTTCCAACACGGATTTTCCCCTCGTTGATTGGCGGTCGGCCGGCCTGAATGTCCTCTGCGGCGTGAAGGCGCAACTGGCGACCGTTGAAACCAGGCTCGTCGTGAAAGTCGTCGGAAAATTATCTGCGGGTGACAGCCAATCATTGAACGCGCGGGTGCGGACATGGTTGCAACTCTGATGCCCGCACGCGGAAACAGCGCGTCCACGAAACAGGGAATAAAAAGCGTGACGGTCATTCGATTGCGCCCCATTGTTTATGCGGCGAGGCGAAGTGTCATTAAAAAAGTTGACGGCTTTCGGGAAAAGGTTTCAGCTTCAAGCGGAATTGCCATGAAATCTTCAGAAATAATCACCCGAATGATTTTGTCCGGCGGCTTCATCGCATTTTCGGCGTTTGCCGGTTTGGAGCAAAACTCTGAAAAGCTGGCTGCCGCAAACAACGGCTTTGCCTTTGACTTGTTCAAACAGGTTGCGAAGGAGCAGCCGGATAAAAATATTTTCATCTCGCCGTTCAGTGTTTCGACTGCATTGCAAATGGTCGGTGACGGTGCGGTGGGCGAAACCAAGAGTGAAATGCAGCGTGTTTTGAAAACGGACGGCTTGAAACCGGCGGAACTGAATGCGGCCTGCAAAAGTTTGAACCAGTCCTTGAATTCGCAATCGGACGTAATTTTGAATTTGGCCAACGCGATCTGGTATCAACAGGAATTTCACCTGAAACCCGGATTTGTTGCCCACAACAAATATTTCTTCGGGGCGGAACTGGCCGGTGTTGATTTTGGTAGCCCAAAGTCCGTGCAAATCATCAACGATTGGGCGGACAAAAAGACGCATGGAAGAATCAAAGACCTGTTTCAGTTCCCGTTTCCTCCGCTGACAAGGGTGATTCTTGCCAATGCGATTTATCTCAAAGGCAAATGGCGCGAGCCGTTCGACAAAAGCCAGACCAAGCCGCAACCATTTTATCTGCCGGGCGGCGAATCAAAGCAGACGCCAATGATGCGGCAACACCGGCATTTTGGTTACCGGGAAACGGATGACTATCAAGCTGTGCGGTTGGCTTATTCGGGCAGGTATCTGGACATGACCCTCTTTTTACCAAAGACAAATTCCAACCCGCAAAGACTTCTGGCGGAATTCAGCGCCGGCTCCTGGCAGGAGGACGTGTTGCCGCAATTTGAAGATCGCGAAGGAACGGTCGTATTTCCGAAATTCGAGATCAAATATGATGTGGAACTCAACCAGCCGCTGGAAGCTTTGGGTATGAAGCGCATGTTCGATCCTCACGGCGCTGATTTTTCAGTGATGGCCGATGAGCCATTGTTTGTGAGTGAGGTGAAGCAAAAAAGCTTTGTTGAAGTGAATGAAGAAGGAACGGAGGCGGCGGCTGTTGCTGGAATTTCAATGAGCGTGCTCGGCCCAATTCATGCGTCGCAAAAGCCATTTGAAATGATTGTGGATCGTCCGTTCCTTTTTGTGATTGCCGACGAGCGCACGCAATCCATTTTGTTCATGGGCGTTGTTTGCGATCCGGCAAACTGAATGAATCACTTCGGCGGCGGCGCATTCTCATCTAATTCCAATCGCAGATAATCGTAGAGAATTCCACTCGTCAGGCCGCCGGCGGGGATGGTCAGCTGCAAGACATTCGTTCCGGCCTTCATCAACGACGCGTCGAACGGAACAAGGTGTTCCATCCAGTAGCCGCCGATGCCGTCGCGGTTGATGGTGCCGTTGTAAACCAGATTGCTCACGCTGCCGATGGACTCGCCGTTCATTTCCACCGTGAGGCTGCGCGTGCCGACGCCGCAGATTGCCAGCCGCAAGGTCGCCTGGCCGCGCGGCGTATCCGTCAGTTTGAAGTTGACCGTCCACGTCGTGCTGCGGCCCTGTCCGGAGCCGGTGGTGTTGTCGGGGTTTTCGTTGTGCGGCAACTGTTCAAAAAACCAGTCTTTGCGGAAATCGTTTTTGCCGATCGTGTAATTCACATCGTTCGGAAACAGTTTCGGGTATTCGAGATACCAGCCCCAGTGGAAATAATCGTCGCCCTTGAAAAATTCCGAGCCGCTACGGTTCGGAATGCCGATGTCCCAAAGTTGCCTCCCGTAACGCACGGGCTGCCAGCTTAACTTGCCGAGATCCGATTTTGTTCCGGCGGTGACGGTCACATTGGTCAATGAGAAATCGCCCAGCACACCATCGGCGATGGCGTGCAGCGTGTAAGCGCCGGCGCGAACATTCGGGATGGAAAAGTTTCCGTCGGCATCGGCGCGCACCCAAAACTCATAGTTCTTGGCGTCGTTCTGCCAGTCCACCGTGCGCGGGCCGGCATTGAATCCACCGCTGCGTCCACCCCGCCCGAAGCGTCCGAAGCGTCCGAAGCGGTTGGTCAAATTGACGCCAAAGTGGACGCTCAAATTGGTGGCGTTGGCATCGCTGTTCATATTGTTGAAACCGAAGCCGCTGAAGCTGCGCAGATAATTGGTCTCGTCCTCGCCGCCGCCGAACGCGCCGCGCCCGCGCGGAATGAGGGCCGGCGTGTAATCCGGCGCGGTCAGGCCGACGAGCAGGTTGCCCATTTTCAAGTTCGGCGCCTGCGGATCGTTCAGCACAATCTGTCCGCTGACAGTGGCGCGTTCGGTTTTGTGCGGATAATCCACGCCGGCGACCCAATCAAAAGGCCACGCGGCAGCTTGCCGGTCGGCTTCAGCAAGTGCATTTTTCCATATCGCTGCGGGCGTCGTGCCGGAGTTGCAATAAATCAAAAACGGTCCGATGACTTTCGTCCACGCGTCGGTCGCGGCAATGTTACAAAGGCTGCCGCCATAATGGCTGCCGCGCCAATAATTCAACAGCGTCGGTGGGGCTGGCGCAGTGAGGCTGTTGGTGTTGAAGGTCGCGTCACGGTGCGAGGAAAGTTCAAACTTCGTCGGCCCGCCGCTCAAGTATTCGACCGACGGATTGACGAGCCAGATGCCGACGTGATTGCTGCTGCTGGACCAGCCCCACGCACGCACGTCAAACTGGTTCGCGGAGTAATCGTATTTGTGCTCGACCTGACCCTGATAGATGCCGCTGTTCATCCCGCGCACCTCCTTCATGTTCAGTTGCGTGGCGTGATTCCAGTCGTAGGTGGAAATCATTTTCAGATTCCGGTTCGAGTCAACGGTCATCCAATCGAACAGGTCATCGTTGAGCTTCATGCAGAAGCGCGCCTCGCCGATGGACGTGGCAGGATAATTCGTCGGATGCGTGAAAACGGAATACGTATAAACGCCCGAATCGCCGCGTCCGAGGGCGTAACGTATTTCCACATCCGCAACCACGCTGCCGCCCGGCCCGCTGCCCATCGGGCTGCCGCCGGAAATCCCTTTGATGGAAACTTCCGCGCGTTCGCCGCCGTTGGCTGTGGGGTCAATTGTGATGCGGGTTTCCGGCCGGCCGTGTGCCGCGTTGTGCGACCAGTAGGCGGACTGGTGGCTGCCCGCGTCCAGCATTTCAAATTTTTTAAATTGCAAGGACGTCAGATCGCCGGAGCGTTTCGCCACGCGGGCGGTGACAAGGCCGTTGTCGAGCGTGAAGAAATTTTCGTTTTCAGAAACGGTGACGGCAGGCTGCGGCGCGGCCAGCAGCATGGCGGGCAGCAGCAAAATCACCGCGAGGACGGACTGTTTCTGAAAATTCATCAGGTTTTTCGGGCAAAAGGGACGCGCGACTAGACGCGCCAGTTTTGCAAAGGTGACAGCTGCGGCATCCCTAAAACTGGCGATGCGACCATTGACGGAGTGGGGCGGGGAAAATGGGAAGTGGCCGTCGGCCAGGGAAAATCCCGAAGTCTTCCCACTCGTTTCAACTTGTTTTGAGCGTTTCCTCTGTTATTCAAGGCGCGTGCGCAAACCATTCCGTCTCGGCATCCTCGGTTCTGGCAAAGGTTCGAACTTTGTCGCGATCGCCGATGCCATTTCCGCCGGAAAGATCCCTGCGGAAGTCGCCATCGTCCTGAGCGATGTCGAGTCGGCGGGAATCCTGGCGCGCGCGCGCGAACGAAAACTTCCAGCACAATTCATCCCGCCGGGCAAATTTCGCACCAAGCTGGAGGAGGAAGCCGAGCACGCGTTTGTCGAGGCGTTGCGCGCGGCGCGGGTGGACTTGATTGTGCTGGCGGGTTTCATGCGCGTGCTCAAAGGTGAGTTTTTGCGCGCGTTTGAAGGACGCGTTGTGAATGTGCATCCGTCGCTGTTGCCTTCGTTTCCCGGATTGGAAGCGTGGAAGCAGGCGCTCGATCATGGCGTGAAGGTCGCGGGTTGCACCGTGCATTTTGTGGACGCCGGCGTGGATTCCGGCGCGATCATCGGCCAGCGGGCGGTGCCGGTGCTGGACCATGACGTGGCGGAAAGTTTGCACGGCCGGATTCATGCGGCCGAGCACGAACTGTATCCGGAATGCGTGGCGGCGATTGCGCGCGGGGAGATTTCGGTCATCGGCCGCCGCGTGATCTGGCGCAAATAAAAAATCAGCAGCGGCTGCAGGCGCGGAGATGCGGCGGACGCGGTCCCTGGTTATGTATCCTTTTGTTCCGCGGAAAGCTGCCGGCAACTGGGTGGTGAAAGCGCCAAGGAGCCGTTTTTCAATTGAATCAAATCAAAAAAGCCAAAAAAAAGTTCGCTTTGCCGCGCCAAATTTGGCAAATGTCTAGTTTACATGCTTGAATAAACGGCGGCAGTGCGCGTCCGCTGGTGAAAAGCGATTTGCAGAAAGAACGATGAGCGAAAAATTACGATTCGGCCTGCCCAAAGGCAGCTTGCAGGAGGCCACCATCCAGAAGATGGCCAAGGCCGGCTACAATATTTCCGTCAGCAGCCGTTCCTACATTCCGCATGTGGACGACGACGAACTGGAGATCCGGCTCATCCGCGCACAGGAAATCAGCCGCTACGTCGAGCATGGCTATCTGGATTGCGGCATCACCGGACACGACTGGGTGATTGAAAACGGCTCCAAAGTCCACGAGGTCGGCGAATTTCTGTTCAGCAAGGCAACCCGCCAACCCGCGCGCTGGGTGTTGTGCGTGCCGGAAAATTCCACCGTTAAATCGGTGAAGGATTTGCAGGGCAAACGCATCGCCACGGAAGTCGTCAACCTGACAAAAAAGTATTTGAAGAAGAGCGGCGTCAAGGCCGAGGTGGAGTTTTCCTGGGGCGCGACCGAAGTGAAGGCGCACGAGTTGGTGGATGCCATTGTCGAAGTCACGGAGACCGGTTCCTCGCTCCGCGCCAACAAGCTGCGCATCGTGGACACGCTGCTGGTTTCCACGCCGCGCCTGATCGTGAATCTCGCCGCGTGGAAAAATCCGTGGAAGCGGCAGAAGATCGAGACGCTGGCGCTGCTGCTCAAGGGCGCGCTGGAGGCCGAGGCGAAGGTTGGCTTGAAGATGAACATCGCCGAGAAGCATCTCGCGGCGCTGCTCGAAAGCCTGCCGTCGCTGCGCAATCCGACCATTTCCAATCTGAGTCTCAAGGGCTGGGTGGCCGTCGAGACGATCATTGACGAGCACATCGTGCGGGAGATGATTCCGAAATTAAAAGCGGCCGGGGCCGAGGGAATCATTGAATATCCGCTGAACAAAGTGGTTTATTGAGCCCAGTAGGATTTTCGTGCGCTTGGCGATGCGTGGGCCGCTGAGGTCAGCCATTTGGCAGCAGCAGTAGTGATCCCGCCGTGGATTCGAGTGCATTCCATTCGGTGGCCAAGTTCCGCTTGGGATTGAGCTGGGATCAATACAGTCGCGAATCGGGCCCGGAAATACACTTGGCAGCGAACCGCGGCATCCTCTGTCGTCGTCGCCATTCGCCGATGCACCCAACGTCGCAAAATAGAATCGTGTTGAATGACGAGCGGCAAACTCCCTTTACGCGGCAAACGTGTCGTTTACGATGTTCTGATCTTGAACCGCAGAAACTATATTTGTCTGTTGGCAGGCTTGGCCGCGTTGATGCTTTTTTTGGATCCGGCCAAAGGCTCGGATTTTGATCTGGCCGAAACGGCCGGTAGCGCGCGCACCTGGCATGAGACGGATGGTTTGCTCTCAGATTCGGTGACGGCGATCGTCCAGACCCGCGACGGTTTTCTCTGGGTGGGCACCACCCTGGGTCTGGTCCGGTTCGACGGCGTCAAATTCACCGAGGTCAAGCTGGAACCGTCTGGCACGAACAGTGTGGTTCGCGTTTCGGCCTTGTGCGAAGACAGCGACGGCCATTTGTGGATTGGCACCCAGCAGCAAGGCTTGTTTCAGATGGCCCAGGGCCGGATGCAGCACTACGCAAAAGAGCAGGGACTGCTGGATGATACCGTGACGAGCCTCGCCGCCGACAGTCATGGCCAGGTTTGGATCGGGAGCAAATCCGGCCTGAATCTTTGGACCGGACAACATTTCAAATCCTTCACCACGCGCGACGGACTGTCGGATGACCTTGTTTCCGGTGTGAACGTGGCGCGATCCGGCACGGTCTGGATCACCGCTCGCAATGGAATGTGCCGGATCATTGAAGGACATATCACGCCCTACGCGTTCCAGACGGAAAGTCAGGGGCGCAGTCCGGAATACCTCGGCACCTACGAAGACCGACGCGGAAATCTCTGGGCCTTCGGCGATACTTATCTTATTAATCTTACCGAAGGCAAGCGCTTCAATTATTTCCGCAGCTCCGAGTCGGGTTCCGTCCGAATTTGGAGCTTGTGTGAAGGCCGCGACGGGCGGATTTGGATCGGCACCAGCGGCCGCGGCTTGTTTTGTTTTGAAGACAACCGTTTTCAGCCGGTGATCCTCGGTGAAAACCGCTGGCCGTCTGACGTCCGCGCCATCTGTGAGGATCACGAGGGCAACCTCTGGCTGGGCACCTCCGGCGGCGGACTGGTCCAGTTGCGTCCGCAGTCCGTGCATGTTTTGCGGGCGGGTCAAGGCCTGTCCAGCAGTTCCACCACGGCGCTCGCCCTGGATGCCAGCGGGCGCGTCTTTGTTGGTTTGCAGCGCGGCGGCTTGTTCATGGGCGAAGCCGGGCGGTTTGATCGGATCGCTGGCAGCGACGGTTTGGAATTGCAAAACTACGTTTCGTCCGTGTGCGTGGCTCGTGACGGGGTGGTGTGGGCGGGCACATTGGGCGGCGGATTGTATGGTTTGCGCAATGGCCGCGGCGTTCATTTCACCACGGCGAACGGGCTGGCCGATGACAACGCGCTGGCGGTTTGTGGTGATGCTGACGGCGGCGTTTGGATCAGCACCAGCGCCGGAACTGTCCATCGTTTCAGCGGGCAGAGTCTGATGCGTTTCGACACCGGCCAGGGTTTACCTGGTGCGCCCGTGACCGTGATGATTCCGTCTGCGCCCGGCGGGCTTTGGCTGGGAACGCAGGACGGTCAAATCCTGCGCGAAGACAATAAAACATTCACCGTCAGTGCGACGTTGACCAATTCGGGGAAGTATCCCGTGCTGGCGTTGCAGGAAGGTGAACTGGGGCTCTGGATCGGCACTGCCGGCGGCGGTCTTTCCATTTTGCTTAACGGTGAACTGATCAATTGGAACACGAAAAACGGCCTGCCGAATGACTTTGTCGCCGGGGTGGTGGAGGATCAGCTGAAGAATTTGTGGTTGGCCACCGGTGTGGGAATCTATCGTGTCAACCGCAGTGACCTGCGGCGGGCTTTCAATAATCCCCGGTTTCCCCTCGCGTGCAAATTAATCTCTGAGGCGAAGACCATGGCGGAGTCCACGATGGTTTCTGGCGGTCCACGCGTCCTCATGACACCGGACGGGGATATCTGGTTTGCCACTTCCGAAGGCCTGTTAAATGTGAACACCCACCAGTCGGAGATCGAGCCTTCTGTGATTCCACTTTGCCTGGAGAGTGCCGCCTTCAACGGTCAACCGCCCGTTTCCTTATTGCGGGGCGGATTGTGGTCGACTGCGCTCACGAATGCGCTACCCGTCAAAGCCCCGGTGGATTTGCGGTCGCTGGAGGTTCATTTCACGGCGTTGGATTTCGCCGCACCAGGAGACATTCATTTCCGCCACAAACTTGACGGCTTCGATCCTGATTGGGTGGATGATGCCGGAACCCGTTCGGTCCGCTACGGCCGGCTGCCGTATGGCAGTTATCGCTTCCGGTTGGCGGGACGCATTGCCGACGGTCCCTGGCAGGAAGCGACGGATAAGTTTGCCTTCATTGTTCCGACGCCATTCTATTTGCAAAGCTGGGCCATTTTTGTGTTCGGCCTGTCGGCGGTTGCGCTCGTGGCGGGCATTGTGCGACTCGTGTCACACCGGCGCTTGCGGCTGGCCTTGGCGCGGCTGGAACAGCAGCAGGCGCTTGAGCGGGAACGCATGCGCATCGCCAGGGACATGCACGATGAAATGGGATCCAAGCTGACCAAGATCTCCTTTTTGAGCGAGCACGCGCAGGTGGATGCGGAATCCGCCGGACCGCTGGCGGAAAAAATCCAGTCCATCGCCCAGACTTCGCGGGATTTGTTGCAGACGATGGATGAAATCGTCTGGGTCGTGAATCCGCACAACGACACCCTGGAAAACCTGGCCGCCTACTTGAGTCACTACGCCGTGGAATATTTTCAGAACACCAGCGTGGAATGCGAGATGCGCCTGCCGCAGGAAATCCCCCATTACCCGCTGGTGTCCGAGGCGCGCCACAATTTGTTCCTGACGTTTGAAGAGGCCTTGAACAACGTGCTGAAGCATTCCGGCGCCTCGCAGGTGAAGGTGGAGATGACCATCACGGCGCGGGAATTTGAAGTTAAAGTGACGGACAACGGCAAAGGGTTTATCGTGCCGGTGCTGGCGGCGGAGCCGGCGCCGACGCGTGGCGGTCGCGGAGGCAACGGTCTGACCAACATGCGCCAGCGGCTGCTGGACATAGGCGGCGAATGCCGGATCGCCAGCCAGCCCGGCCAGGGCACGACCGTCATGCTGCGCATCCGTCTCAATCCGAAAATTGCCCGAAAATCATGAAAAAAATCATCACTGTTTCCATCGTCGACGACGAAGCCGATTTGCGCAAACACATCGCCGGCTACCTGTCCGCTGCCGGGAACATACGTTGCATTAGCGCGTATGCCAGCGCCGAGGAAGCGCTGCTCCGATTGCCTAAGGACAAGCCGGATGTGGTGCTGATGGATATCAATCTGGGCGGCATGGATGGCGTCGAATGTGTCCGCCAGCTGACGCCGCTCATGCCGGAATCCCAGATCCTCATGCTCACCGTTTTTGAGGATACCGAACAGATTTTTCGCGCGCTGGCCGCCGGAGCCAGCGGGTATTTGTTGAAACGGCTGTCGCCAAAAAAACTATTGGAAGCCATCGAGGAAGTGCGCGAGGGCGGCTCACCTATGTCCGCCTCGATCGCCCGCAAAGTTGTCAAGTCCTTCAAGGCGGCGCCGGTGCTGGCGGATGATTCCGCGACGCTTTCGCCGCGCGAGCGGTCCGTGTTGGACGGATTGGCAGAGGGCCTGGCCTACAAGCAGATCGCCGACCAGTTGGGCGTGAGCATCCACACAGTGCGGAATTATATCCGGCGCATCTACGAAAAATTGCATGTGTGCACGCGCACCGAGGCCGTCGCAAAATTTTTAAGAAAATGAACTCTCAACCCTCTGTCCGCCCGACGGTTTTCTGCTGCGCGGCCGGTTTCCTTTTCGCCGTCCTGGCCACCGCGGGCGCCGCCGAATCCGTCGGCTGGCATCCTGCAAAAGCGCCGTTGATGACGCGCTGGGCGGCGGAGGTCGGCCCGACCAATGCGTTGCCGGAATATCCGCGCCCGCAACTGGTGCGCCCGGATTGGTTGAGTCTGAACGGGCTTTGGGACTACGCCATCACGCCGGATTCGGCCACCAACTCTGCCCCGGGCACGGGAAAAATTCTGGTTCCCTTTCCTGTGGAATCCGCGCTGTCCGGCGTGATGACAAATCTCGATGAGCACAGCAAGCTTTGGTATCGGCGAAGTTTTTCCGTGCCGGAGGCGTGGCGTGGACGGCGCGTGCGCTTGCATTTCGGAGCGGTGGATTGGCGCTGTCAGGTCCGGGTGAACGGTCGTGACATCGGGTGGCATCAGGGCGGTTATGACGCGTTCACTTTCGACATCACGGATGCCTTGAGTTGGAACGGGGCCGAGGAAGTTTCCGTGTGTGTGACCGATCCCACGGAAGGCGACCAACCACGCGGCAAACAATCGCGCAAGCCGGAAGGGATTTTCTACACGGCGACCTCCGGGATCTGGCAGACGGTCTGGCTGGAGCCCGTGCCGGAAGTGTGCATTGACCGGGTGAAAATCACGCCGGACGTTGACGCCCAATCGCTCCGTCTTTCGGCGGCGGTCAATGATTTCTCGGACACAATCCGGGTCAAAGCCGTGGCTTTCATTGACGGCAAAGAAATTGCGAGCGTCACCGGATTGGCCAATGCCGACCTGCTTTTGAGCCTGCCCAATCCCCATCTCTGGTCGCCGGATGATCCGTTTCTCTACGATTTGAAAGTGACACTGCTGGACGGCAACAAGCCGCTGGACTCGGTCTCCAGTTATTTCGGGATGCGGAAGATTGCGTTGCGCAAGGATGATCAAGGCGTCACCCGGATGGCCCTCAACGGTCAATTCCTTTTTGAAGTCGGCACGCTGGACCAGGGGTTCTGGCCGGATGGAATTTACACCGCGCCCACGGACGAGGCGCTGCGTTCGGACATCGAGTTCCTGAAAAAGAACGGATTCAATCTCACGCGCAAACATGTGAAGGTTGAGCCAGACCGCTGGTATTATTGGTGTGACAGGCTGGGCATGCTCGTCTGGCAGGATATGCCCAGCGGCAACAACACCACCGTGGACGGAAGGCGTAATTTTGAGAACGAACTGTTCCGCATGGTGGACGGTCTGGAAAATCATCCCGCCATCGTTGTGTGGGTGCTGTTCAACGAAGGGTGGGGACAGTATGACACCGAGCCATTGACCGAATCGCTCAAGAAACGGGATCCGTCACGATTGGTGGACAATGCCAGCGGCTGGACCGACATGCGCGTCGGCGACCTCATTGACATGCATAATTATCCCGGCCCGGACGCGCCGGTTCCCGAACCACATCGGGCATCGGTGCTGGGTGAAACCGGGGGTTTGGGATTGGTCGTCAAAGAACACGCCTGGTCCACCCGCAGCTGGGGTTATCTGATGCTGCCGGATGGGAGCGAGCTGGCCTCCCGCTATGTGCGGGCGCTCAAACAGGTCTGGGAATTGCACAAGCTGCGCGGTTTGAGCGCCGTGGTTTACACGCAAACCGCCGACGTGGAAACCGAAGGCAACGGTCTGCAGACCTACGACCGTGCCGTCGCCAAGATTCCCACCGCCACGCTGCTGGCCGCCAATCACGGTGAAGTTTTCGGGCCGCCGATGAAAGTCATTTTGGCGGACGCTCTGTTTGGCCGGGCGAACTGGCGATATACCATGGAAAAACCGGGCGCGGACTGGTGCCAGCCCAAGTTTGACGCTTCGGTCTGGAAAGAGGGCGCGGGCGGATTCGGCACGATGGGAACCCCGGGTGGCTACCCAAACACCACTTGGGACACGTCGGATATCTGGCTGCGCCGGGATTTCACGCTGGGCGGGGAAGACAGGACAAGGCTGAAGCTGCAGATTTTTCATGATGAAGATGCCGAAATCTATTTGAACGGACAGCTGGCGGCAAAGCTTGACGGGTTCATTACCGATTACGAGACGGTGGACATTTCGAAAGAGTCGGCGGCCGCGCTTCAACCCGGCCACAATACCATTGCAGTTCACTGTCATCAAACGTCGGGTGGGCAGGGCATTGACGTCGGCATCCTATCGCCACAACTCGTCAACCAGCCGGACGGGAGCGATAAATAGAAAGCGGATGTCGCACGGGTCGTCACCGTCAGCAGTTTAATCGATCTCGTGCGCCGGGTCGTGGACATTGGCATCGTGATGAATTGCAGCAAAATGCCCCAATGTCGGCCCGGCTGGAAGTGCCGGGAATGGCACGAAGCGGACCGATAGTTACCGGGCTTGTATACTTAACAAACGCATAGGACTACGGATGTCCGAGTGGGTTGGGTAAGTTTGCGGGCATGAATACCTCACAAAAGAAGGCGGAGGGGGCAGTTTTGACCGGGCTG
>TBL_comb47_HYPODRAFT_10000529_pt1 | contig 51000 bp, 51 predicted proteins | sample TroBogypolimnion_40_FD_10682 | JGI IMG/M metagenome (IMG submission 10682)
AATTTGCTTCTAAAACTCTTTTGATGTGTCTATTCCCAGTCATTCTTGCTGCCTGTGGAGGAATGCCATCTGAAAATTCTGATCTCAGTAAAAATAACAAGGCTCAATGGCGCAAAGATTTAACGGAATGCAAAGAAGACTATCCAGAGCTTGGTTCAGGGGTGCATGTGAAGCAGTGGATCGGCTGCATGAATCTCAAGGGATGGGAGTAGTGACCCTTAAGATCCCGAGTATTTCTTCATGAGAATAATTCTCAACAAAAAATACTTATAAATCAATAGGTTATATCAATCCTAGATAGGGTCAATTTCCTCATCTATGATTCCATCTAGATGCAATACCCATGTTTTTTCACAATCCTTGATCTCTGGAGTCAATATGAAAAATAGTCGTCGCCAATTTATGATTTTGTCTGCTGCTGGTGCCTGTACTTTAGCTATGAACGGTAAAGTTCAAGCTCAAGCCATGGTGGCAGATACTGATCCTCAAGCTGTTGCTTTAGGTTACAAGTCTGATGCTACTAAAGCGGACAAAGCGAAGTATCCTAAATATGCTGCTGGTCAAGCTTGCAATAATTGTGCTCTTTATCAAGGCGCTGCTGGTTCTGCTTCTGGTCCTTGCCCATTATTTGCTGGTAAACAAGTTTCAGCCAAAGGCTGGTGCTCTGCTTACGCTAAAAAAGGTTAATCAAGTCAAGCTTTATCAAACTCTCGGGTAAGAGGGTTTGATATGAATAGTCATCTATGTGGGTCAGTTCATATGGGTGACTATTTTTTTATGAGGTAGTCTGCCCCAAGAAATAAGCCTTTCAAATCACTGTGAAACATACTGCCAAATACCTCGTCAAATACTATTGCTTCTATTTGGGTGGAGATCAGCCACATGTCTCTTGGGTTGAGCGAATTCGTTCGGTTTTTGGGGCGTTTATAGGGCTACTTTTAGTGCTCACTATTGCCAAGTACCTTGGTGGAATAGGGGGCATTGATGAATGGATAATGGCTTCCTTGGGTGCAAGTGCTCTGTTGGTATTTTCTTTACCCGGAAGTCCAATGGCTCAGCCTTGGGCTGTCATCGCCGGTAATACCCTATCAGCGTTGATTGGAGTCAGTTGTTCTATTGCCATCTCAGCCCCGCTGATTGCTTTGCCATTGGCGGCTTCATGCTCCATTTTGGGTATGTATGTTTTACGCTGTTTGCACCCGCCAGCTGCTGCAGTGGCCTTAATTGCTGTTTTGAGTCATGTTCTACATTACCGCTATGCTTTTTTCCCAGTGATGGTCGATTCCATTCTTTTAATAGCGGTTGGAGCAATATATAGTAATTTGACGGGTAAATGTTATCCGAATAGGCCTAGCAGATAAGGTTGTGTTATTGATTTTGAAGTCCTAGCAATAATAAAGACCTGTCAGTTTTTAATATGCTGATAGTGTTCAATAAAGCCTATAAAATCATCTGTATTCATTCAATATAAGGCTCCACCCCAGTCCCATGACTACTGTAATCCCAGTGATCCTTTGTGGCGGCTCCGGTACGCGTCTTTGGCCCTTATCAAGAGCCGGCTTTCCTAAGCAGTTTTTAGTCTTATCTGACGATTCAAATCAGAGCCTTTTTCAGTTGGCGATTGGGCGAGTCAATCATTTAAAAGCTACTAAATTGGAGATGGGCCCCACTTTAGTTGTAACCAATGAAGAACATCGATTTTTGGTGCTCGATCAAATACGAGAGCTCACTTCGATTTCTAGCGTATTGCTATTAGAGCCCTCAGCTCGTAATACCGCACCTGCGTTAACGATGGCAGCATTGGCTGCTCAAGAATTTGCAAAGGACATTGATCCTATATTAATCGTCACTCCTGCTGATCAAACTATTCAAAATAAAGTTGCTTTTAATTTGGCGCTTGAGCGGTGCATTCAAACGGTTCAAAGCGATTCTCAAAATGGAACGATTGCCATTCTGGGAATTACTCCCGCATCTGCGGAAACTGGGTATGGCTATATCAAGCACTCAACTACATCTGGCAAATATGGCGAATATTTAGTCGAGCAATTTACCGAAAAACCAGACCTCAATACTGCGCAGTCTTATGTAGACAGTGGTCAGTATTTATGGAATAGTGGCATGTTTGTCTTACGCGCTAGTACTTGGATTGCCGCTTTAAAAGAGTTTCGCCCTGATATATTAGGCGCCACAGAAACCGCTTGGATGGCTAGAACGACAGATGAATCTGGCCAATCTCCATTTATTCGCCCTGATAAAGAAATTTTTCAAACAATCCCAAGTGAGTCTATTGACTATGCGGTAATTGAAAAGTGTCCCGGCTCTAAATTTTCCGTCAAGATGGTCGCATTAGATGCCGGTTGGAATGACTTAGGTGCATGGGATGCGGTGTGGCAAGTGGGGAAGCGAGATAACAAAGGCAACGTCACGAGTGGCGATACTTTGCTAAGTAATACCCATAATTCTTTAGTGCATGCTAGTAACCGATTAGTGAGTGTCGTTGGCGTTAGCAACTTGGTGATTGTTGAGACATCAGATGCAGTCTTGGTAGCCGATCGCTCTAATAGTCAAGAGGTTAAAAAAATTGTTGAAAAACTTGAAGAGCAAAAACGCACCGAGAAAAACTTACACCGTAAGGTGGCCCGACCTTGGGGCTGGTACGACTCTATTGATGAGAGTGATCGCTTTAAGGTCAAGCGCATTCAAGTTAATCCGGGTGCCAGTTTAAGCCTGCAAAAGCATGCTCACCGAGCAGAGCATTGGGTTGTAGTGCGTGGAGTAGCACAGATTACTAATGGTGAGCAAATTATTACTCTCAAGGAAAATCAAAGTACCTATATCCCTCAGGGTCGGATGCATCGTCTATCTAATCCTAGTACCGAGCCCTTGGAGATTATTGAGGTGCAATCTGGTAGTTATCTAGGCGAAGATGATATTGAGCGTTTTGAAGACCATTATGGTCGGCATAAAACACAATAAATATAAAGAATCGATACCTATAAAATTCAAAGTTAAATGACACAAGCAATTTCCGAGATAAAGATATGAGCGATAAGAAACAAGCTAAGGTAGCCCTAATTACTGGTATCACTGGACAGGATGGGTCCTATCTCGCTGAATTTTTACTAGAAAAAGGGTATATTGTTCACGGCATTAAGCGTCGCGCTTCTCTTTTTAATACTGAGCGGGTTGATCACCTCTATCAAGATCAACACATTGAGCATCGAAATTTTATTTTGCATTATGGCGACCTCACGGATTCAAGTAATTTAATCCGTATTATTGGGCAGGCGCAGCCTGATGAAATTTATAACTTGGGCGCACAAAGTCATGTCGCCGTATCGTTTGAGGTTCCAGAATATACGGCAGATGTAGATGCGATTGGGCCATTACGCATTTTAGAAGCTATCCGTATTTTGGGTTTGGAGAAAAAGACGCGCTTTTATCAGGCCTCTACTTCTGAGCTCTATGGCCTTGTGCAAGAAACGCCCCAAAAAGAAACCACCCCGTTTTATCCGCGTAGCCCTTATGCGGTAGCAAAACTCTATGCCTATTGGATCACCATTAATTATCGTGAGGCTTACGGTATTTATGCCTGCAATGGCATTTTGTTTAACCATGAGTCTGAGCGTCGTGGCGAGACTTTTGTGACTCGAAAAATTACTCGGGGTTTAGCCAATATTGCTATGGGTATTGAGAATTGTTTGTACATGGGTAATATGGACGCGCTGCGCGATTGGGGTCATGCTAAAGATTATGTGCGCATGCAGTGGCTGATGTTGCAGCAAGACAGGCCTGAAGATTTTGTGATTGCAACGGGCATTCAATACTCTGTTCGAGAATTTATTATTCGTAGCGCCAAACAGTTGGGTATCACCTTGAAATTTGAAGGCAAAGGCGAAGCTGAAAAAGCTATTGTCAGTACTATTACTGGTGATAAAGCATCAGCACTTAAAGTGGGCGATGTGATTGTCAGGATTGATCCGCGATATTACCGTCCTACTGAGGTGGAAACACTCTTGGGGGATCCTACTAATGCCAAGAAAAAATTAGGTTGGGTTCCAGAGATTACCCTAGATCAAATGATTGAAGAAATGGTTGCTCATGATTTAGAGCGCGCGCAGCAACATGCGTTACTAGAAAAGCATGGTTATAGTGTTCAGCAAGGCAAAGAAGCATAAGTTCAAGACTGAACTTATGTCTCATCTTGCATGCTCATTAATATGAAGAGATCACTCATTTGTGGAGTCTCTGGACAAGATGGCGCTTATTTGGCGCAATTACTTCTCTCTAGGGGGTATCAGGTGTTTGGCACTTCGCGAGATCCTGTGAATACCAAATTTGAGGGTTTAAGTAAGTTAGGAATCTTGTCGCAGATTCAATTGATCTCAATGGCGCCTACGGATATAGAAAGCGTACAGAGAGCACTAAAGGTAAGCAATCCGGATGAGGTATACAACCTATCTGGGCAAAGCTCAGTAGGTTTATCTTTTGAGAGGCCACAAGAGACGATAGTCAGCATCGTAGATGCTACAAAAAATCTTCTTGAGGCTATTCGGCTAGTTAAGCCAAATGCACGTTTTTTTAATGCGGGCTCTGGCGAATGTTTTGGTGGAACGCTGCCAAATCAACCTGCAGATGAAAATACTCCCTTTAATCCCCAAAGTCCTTATGCGGTAGCAAAAGTTCAGGCCTACCAGTTGGTCAAAGATGCTCGAGAAAATCAAAGCTTATTTGCTTGTACGGGGATATTGTTTAATCACGAGTCTCCATTGCGACCAACCAAATTTGTAACGCAAAAGATTATTCAAGCGGCGATCAAGATTGCTGATGATGTCAAAGAAGGTCGCCCCTCAGAAAAGCTTCATTTAGGCAATCTTGTAATACGGCGCGATTGGGGTTGGGCGCCTGAGTATGTTGAGGCGATGTGGCTCATGCTTCAGCAACCAGAAGCGGAAGACATTGTGATCGCCACAGGCCAAACCCATTCCTTGCAAGAATTTGTAAAAATTGCTTTTTCTAGTATTGGGCTGGATTGGCAACATTATGTTGTTATTGATCAATCTCTTTTTAGAGTGAATGAGGCGATGCAGATTGAAGCTGATCCAAGCAAGGCAATGAGGGTGCTTGGATGGGCGGCGAAAAAAAATATAAGTGAACTGATATCGCTAATGATTGCTAATGAGTGCTTACAGAATGTCCATTAAAAGGAATTCCGTCTGGAACATGATTGGCTCTGCGGCTCCAATGCTTATTGGACTCATCGTTTTGCCTTATTTATTAAGACACTTGGGGGTTGGCAGACTTGGAGTTTTAACCCTAATTTGGACTTTAATTGGGTATTTCAGTATTTTTGATTTTGGTCTTGGAAGGGCATTAACGCATCGTATCTCAGCACTACGTGCTGAACACCATAATTCACAGATCTATTCAGTAACGTATTTTGGTTTAGCTTGTATGTTGGGTGTGGGTGTTGTTGGCGCCATTCTGATCATGGCTGGTATATATCTATTTGGTATTGGATGGCTCAATATTGATGTAGATATTTATAGTGAGGTGTATTGGTCAATTATTGTGGCAGGGCTTGGTATTCCATTAGCCACCCTTACCTCCGGCATGAAGGGTGCGCTCGAAGGTTTTGAAAACTTCAAAGCAGTCAATATTTTGAGATCTATTTTGGGGGCATCCAATTTTTTATTGCCAGCACTCTCAGTGTGGCTCTTTGGAGCAAACCTGGTTTTTATCGTTATCGCTCTTTTAATAGCAAGATTGCTGGTGTTGTTATTGCATTATCAGGCGATGCATAAAATCATCATTAGACCCTTGAATTATCAACTTCATGTAGTTGAAGGCTCGAAAGGTTTGATTCATTTTGGGGCGTGGATGACGCTATCAAATATCGTTAGCCCCTTAATGGCGGTTGCAGATCGTTTTATTATTTCTCATTTTGATGGCAGTGCCTCGGTAGCTTACTATGCTGTGCCTTTTGATTTTATGTTTCGTTTGTTGATGTTGCCTGCTGCAATCACGACTACTTTATTCCCGATTTTTTCTAGGGAGTTGAAAACCAATTTGGCAAAAGTTAGAGGCCACTATCTTCAGAGTCAAGTCCTTATAGGAATGGGAATGTCTTTCATCTGTGGATTTTTGGCGATTTTTGCACATGATGGTTTGAGTTTTTGGATGGGATCTGAGTTTGCAGATCATTCATATCAGATTGCCATCATCATTGCTGTTGGGATAGTTTTTAATAGTCTTGGTCAGGCACCGCTAATGTTGATTCAGGCCGCTGGGAGAGTTAAGCTCACTTCCGTTATACATTTAGTTGAATTTGTGATTTACGCACCGGCCCTGATATTGGCAGTCATGTATTATGGGGTGATGGGTGCAGCCTTAGTGTGGTTGGTACGAGTCATGGTTGATTGCTCGATCCTCAATTTTTTCGGCTATCAAATTATTGAGAAGAAAAATGCATAATCACATTCCAAAGCTGGCTATAGGATTTATTGTCTTTAAATCTGAATGCAATCTGCATCAACGCTTATTGATGTTAAATGCACTGAAAATTCCTTTTTATATTTATGATAACTCTCCAGAATGTACTGAAATATATGCCCTGGTGGCAGATCTCCCCTTTTGCAAATATATAACCGACGGTAAAAATTTAGGCTTAGGGCTTGGCCTCAAAACGCTTGCTATTCAAGCTTATGAAGATGGTTTTGAAGCCTTATTATTTTTTGATCAAGACACGAGTTTTACAGAAGAAACTATCCACTTTTCTCAGAGTTTTTTTTCCAAAAATTTCTCGAAATTAGAGGCGCATTATTCTGCTGTCTCTCTATCTTCAAAAAAATTGGGAAGTTCACCTTTATCTTCATCTCATAGCGTTCAAGAGGTAGATTTAATTATTAATAGCGGCTCTTTATTCTTCCTAAAGAACCTATCAAAAATGGCTTGGCATAATGCCAGTTATTTTGTTGATGGCGTAGATTACGAGTTTTGTCTGCGTTCCCATGTCTATGGAATGAAAGTGGGCATATGTCAAAACGTTCCTGGCTTTGATCATGTTTCCGAGCAGCCTGATGAGGTTTTTAATCTTTTTGGGAAGCAGCTCCTGATTCGAAGATATAGCGCGTTCAGAATTCAGGATGCATTGCATTCCTATTGCCGACTCATTTATGCCTCTCTCATCTCCGGGCAATTTACTTATGCGGTCAAATTTATGAGAAGTTCCCTGATCTATTTATTGGGATTAACTCTTTCTAGGGTCTTACTGAAATGATAACAACCTCCCCGATTACTTCTCGCAAGACTGCCCCGATAATTTTTACCGTCTGCAATATCGCATATCTTCCTAAAGCATTGGTATTGGCGCAATCGGTCAAAAAACATACTAATAGCAACTTAAAAGTTGTCATCTTTGATCGGAAAACAGACTTCAAGCATCCTAATGATATTGCTGAAATCATTTGGGTAGAAGACTGCAATGTACCGCAGCTATCTGAATTAGCAATGCTATACGACATTATTGAATTTAGTACCAGCCTAAAGCCTTATCTTGCGTTGCGCTTTCTCGAGCAGGCCGAATCGGTCGTATTTTTAGATCCGGATACCTGCCTCTACTCATCGATTGAGTCCATAGAGGGTGATCTTAAAAATTATCCTATTGTGCTGACGCCTCATTATCTGAAGCCTCAGCCCAGCACTCACAATGAATCTGACTTAGCGATGATGCGATTTGGCTCATTTAATCTGGGATTCTTTGCGGTAAGAAAGTCAGATGAGGGTTTGGCATTTTTGCAATGGTGGTCTGAGCGTTGTATTGCTTTTAGTTTCATGGAAAGTCAATTTGGGCTTTCTACTGACCAGAAATGGGTTTCAATTGCCCCCTGTTTTTTCCCAAATCTACATGTTTCTTTTAATCCAGGCTACAACATGGCGCCTTGGAATACTTTTGAGAGATCTTTATCAAAAAATGAGTCCGGCGTCTATTTGGTCAATGGTAGCGAGCCATTAGTGTTTTTCCATTTTAGTAATTTTGATGCTCAAGACCTTGAGTACACAAAGAAACGTGCAAGCACTGAAAAGGGTGCGCAGTATCCGCTGTTGGTGGAAGTGGCCTCTCACTATAGTGATGAGCTTAAGAGGATGACGCTCTTGGTGGAAAAGAAGCCTTATGCATTTGATTATATGTCTGACGGGTCCTATATTTCCCCAACATTGCGGCGTGCATATGCAGCAGTGAGATCTGAGTTACCCAAAGATCATGATCCATTTGATAGCAATGGCCCAGTCGGTCAATTTAGTAAGAAGAATGGCTTAATTGATCGAAGCACTAAGAGGCAATATAAATACCCTGGATTAAAAGAAAAGGATCAGCATCCCAAGGCTTTTTTATTTATTTACCTCTTATTAAGAATGATGCTGAAGGTATTAGGTCCGAATAGATTCTATGATCTTTCAAAGCTTATGGTATATCTATCAATTTATAGGCTTAATCGAAAGCTTTGGAAATTATAGGGAGGGATTTTTTAGCGGGCTGAAGTTGCACGGCTAAAGCCAAAAAAAGCCCCAATGGAAGCGCTCCAATGCTAGAGATTAAATAGGGGTTGATCGAGCAATTAATTAAGTAAATAACAAATCCTGGGTATAAAAATTCAAGATTATATTTTTGGGGAATATTTTTTAAATTTTTTGCAATCATAACTAATGAAAAGAGAAAAATTATCCCTATAAATACTCCAAAGACTCTAATTACTTCAACATAAGTCAATTCTGTTTTGGTTGCACCTGCGGTTTGAGTGAGCATTGATTTCAATGGGGCAGACCACTCTTGAGCATTAAACCCTTGCCCAATTAGCAAATTCTGATTTTGTGAAAATATCAAAAAATAGTTTTTTAAATAACCGATCTTCATGGAATTGCTATATTCATTCTTAGAAAAAATTGACGTTATATAGTTCTGATCGAATTGATAGAAAATTGTAAAAATAATTGAAGTTGAAATAGTATAAATTACAATATTTTTCCACCTTATATTATTTATTATTAAATATAAGGGCGTAAATAAAATTGCGATAAGCATATGAGCGCGAGTACCGCTGACAAATAAAGCACAAATTGAAAATGTGTAATAAAAAATATTTCTCTTATTTAATTTTTTCAATAAATTCATTAAGTCATATGCGCACAAATAAATCAGTAGTGGAGAGGGGAGATAGTAGATATATGGTGAATAAATATTTGAATAGTTACGGCGATCAATATAGCCAATATTATTCTTCATTAATATGAAAAATTCATAGCTATGCTCTTTATTCATCCAATCTAATAATGTTGCAATTTCAAAAAAGGCCAGCAATCTAAGTGCAATTAAAAATATTTTAAAAGAGAAAATACTTGTTTTTTTATCTTTATATAGAATTAATGATAGTAATAATAGAATACTAAAAAGCAAATAAGATTTATCTAAAAAAATTGAATCACAGCAACCTCTTATAAGGTAAATAAGAAACCCATAAATTGGCATCACCCCAATCAAAAAAAATATTTCTGGATTTTTACGAACACTCAGCAAGGTAAAAAAATTTCGATATAGCCCGTAATAAAAAATTACGCAAAATCCAGTGGCAATAGCGATATCTCTTATGTGAAGAGGGTACCCTGTGGTATCTATAACCACTGAAAACCATAGCAAAACAATCACCAAAATAATTGCATTTTTTTCTTTTAGATATTTTTTAAAAAAATTTGTCATTTATAGCTTGTGTAAAAATTATCATATATTATATAACCTATATAAATTTTAGTAAAATTCAAATATTCCAAGAAATTAGTTGTTACTTAATGAGCTCAAACTATAGGAATTCTTATTGATTGACATCATCTCATGCGGTGAAAAATTTTATGCAATATGAATGTTGCTTGCTAAATAATTTTTTTAAAAAAACGAAATAGACTAGATTAAATTAATATTTATTTTTTAATACCAATATGCAAGAAATTATATTTAAAATGCTTCTCGTTATGATTAGCTTTTGTTTTTATTTTCAATCTAAATTAATCAAAGGAAAAGTCGGAACTTATCTTTTTCCACCATGTATTTTTTCGATGGCTTGGTTTTTCTTTACCATTTTTCCACTACTGTTTTTACCTCAGATCGTAGTTTCTCTTTTTGGAATTGCTTATATTTTCACTTGTACGCTTGCCTTTTCTTTAAGTGCTATTCCATTTAATTGGAAATTGGCATATGAAAAAAATGCTACTAGAAGTTGGCATTATTTAAATGAGATAAATAGCCCTTTTATTAAATATTGTTTTTATGGTTCGGTAACTTTGGCTATCTTATTTACAATAATTGCTGCTATGAATAATGGCTTTGATTTTCATAGGATTTTCTTTAATCTCATGGAAGTTAGCAAAGATTACGCTAGAAAGCGTGAGGCCGGCCAAATTAACTATGCATTTGCAGGCAAAGTGAGCGTAATGTTTATGTATGGATCCTCTGCCTTGGGTGCTCTTTTATATTGCGTAAATGCGAATAAATTTTATAAAAATTTCATCTTGGTGTTCTCATTAATTCCGGCTCTTTATGTTATGCTGACGCAGTCCTCAAAGATTGTTTTAATAATTGCAATATTTTATTTTATTGCCAGCAATTTATTATTTAATATTTTATCTAATAAATTGGAGATATTTAATAAAAAAATAATAATTAAAATATTTTTTTGTGGCTTAATACTGATTTTGCCTGTTGTTGTATCCATAATTGCTCGTGGTAATAATTTATTAGGCAATATTGGTATATTTAATTTACTTCTTCATTCATTTAATTCTTACGTACTTGGTTCTTTTTTAGCGTTCTCAGATTTTTTTGCTAATTATCTTGGATTTCCCTCATTAATAGATTATGAACATCATCAACAATTTTGGGGGAGATACACAGTCAAGTCTATATTTGATTTTCTAAATATGGGGTCGCAATTCCCGGTTGGAATTTATTCAGAACAATATAAAATAGACAATTTAATAAATACCAATATTTATACCATTTTTCGAGGTTTAATTTATGATTTTGGTATTTTTGGCTCTATAGTATTTATATTTTTAATTGGATTGGTTATCAATGGTTTTTTTTATAGATTACTTTCTGATGAGCAAAATATTTTTGCTGCCGTATTTTTTATAACTTCAATTGTATTCATTTTATTTACAGACCTCATGAGTTTATTCATGGCAAGATATACTTTTCTAGTTTTTGCATTTCTTTATTTTGTTTTAAAATGTAATGCACTTATTTACAAAATTCCCACGTTTACTCAGGATGGCAAATGACACACTCGATTTTTAAAAATGCCACCCTATTGATTACTGGTGGAACCGGTTCATTTGGCCATGCAGTTCTTGCTCGTATGCTGGAGTCTGAATTAAAAGAAATTCGGATCTTCAGTCGGGATGAAAAGAAGCAAGACGACATGCGTAAGAGGTATCACAATCCAAAGTTACGGTTTTATATTGGGGATGTCCGCGATTATCAATCCGTCTTAAATGCAGTGAGGGGGGTGGACTTCATATTTCATGCGGCAGCTCTCAAGCAAGTACCATCTTGTGAGTTTTATCCCTTAGAGGCGGTGAAGACCAATATTCTTGGCACGGAAAATGTTTTAGAGGCCGCTATTAATTGTGGCGTAAAAAAAGTTGTCTGTCTAAGTACTGATAAAGCGGTATATCCCATTAATGCCATGGGTATATCCAAGGCGATGATGGAGAAAATTTTTGTTGCGAAGTCTCGTAGTAGCAACTCAACCATTATTTGTGGGACGCGCTATGGGAATGTCATGGCCTCACGTGGATCCGTTATACCTTTGTTTGTGGATCAAATTCGGGCTGGTCGACCAATCACCATTACCGATGGAAATATGACGCGCTTCATGATGACCTTAGAGGATGCTGTTGATTTGGTCTTGTATGCTTTTACTCATGGATCTTCTGGAGACATTTTTGTTCAAAAAGCACCCGCAGCAACAATAGAAATTTTAGCCAAATCTTTGGTTGATTTGCTTGGGGTGCCTGATCACCCTATTCAAATTATTGGTACACGTCATGGTGAAAAGTTATACGAAGTTTTATTAAGCAGGGAAGAGATTGCATGTGCAGAGGATATGCAGGACTACTATCGTATTCCGCCTGATTTGAGGGATTTGAATTACGATAAATTTATTGAAGAGGGCGAGGTCAAAATTTCTACTGCAGAAGACTATAACTCTCATAATACAAAACGTTTAGATTTTGCGGAAATGAAGCAACTGTTCATGAAGCTTCCCTTTGTGCAAGCCTTAGCCACTGGTAGCTATTTAGAGCCAGAGGGCTAAGATGCGGGTATTAATTACTGGCTCAAATGGGTTTATTGGAAAAAATCTGAAACTACGCCTCAAAGAAGAGGGTGAGCATGAGGTTCTTGGTTTTGAGCGTGGCGATCCTGTGGGTTTACTGGAGGAGTTAGTTCATCAGGCCGATTTCATTATTCATTTAGCGGGAGAGAACAGACCTATTGACCCCCAGGGGTTTTTAGAGGGAAATATTTATCTCACCCAAGCTCTTTGTGAGGCAGTCCTAAAAACAGGTCGTTCTATTCCACTCATTTTTACTTCCTCATTGCAGGCGGATGAATCTCAAAGTCCTTATGCAAAAAGTAAAAGGAGTGCGGAAGATTTGTTGGCTGAGCTATCGACTGCATCCAATAGTCCTGTAGTTATCTATCGTTTGGCTAATGTATTTGGTAAATGGATTAAACCAAATTACAACTCAGTTGTAGGCACCTTTTGCTACAACATTGCGCGAGATTTGCCTATTCAAATTCATGATCCCAGTACTGCTATAAAACTCATTTACATAGATGATGTTATTCAGGATTTCATGAATCGGATGTTTGATTTGTGGAATGGTGTAGCCTATGGTCAAATCCAGCCCGAATATTCGATTACGGTGGGTGATTTGGCCAAAAAAATTGAGATTTTCAAATATAGCAGAGATACTTTGGTTACCGAAAGAGTAGGGTGCGGTTTAACGCGCGCTCTGTATTCAACCTATATTAGTTATCTACCGCCTGAAAAATTTTCCTACTCGATTCCAAAGTATGGCGATGAAAGAGGTGTATTTGTGGAGATGCTCAAGACGCCCGATTGCGGTCAATTTTCTTATTTCACTGCATTACCTGGAGTAACTAGAGGCGGTCATTATCACCATAGTAAAACCGAAAAGTTTCTTGTCGTTAGTGGTACAGCGCGCTTTGGTTTTAGGCATATGGTGACTAATGAATGCCGTGAAATTGTAACTTCAGGTAACGCGCCTGAAGTTGTCGAAACAGTTCCAGGTTGGGCGCATGACATTACTAATATTGGTGAGAGTGAGATGGTGATAATGCTTTGGGCAAATGAGATTTTTGATCGTAATCACCCTGACACTATTGCCGCAAAGGTTCGATTATGAAGAAGTTAAAAGTTATGACGGTCGTGGGTACCCGCCCAGAAATTATTCGACTTTCACGAGTGATTGCCAAGCTTGATGAGTATTGTGACCATGTATTAGTGCACACTGGTCAAAATTATGATTATGAGCTTAATCAAATTTTCTTTGATGACCTTGGGATTCGAGCGCCTGATCGGTTTTTGAATGCCGCTGGAGCTAGTGGGGCGGAAACGATTGGGAAAGTGATTATTGGTATTGACGAGGTGTTGGCCCAAGAGCAGCCGCAAGCTATGTTGATCTTAGGGGATACGAATAGTTGCATGGCAGTCATTCCTGCTAAGCGTAGAAAGATTCCTACCTTTCACATGGAAGCGGGAAATCGATGTTTTGATATGCGCGTGCCCGAAGAAATTAATCGTAGGATCGTAGATCATACGGCTGATATCAATTTAACCTATAGCAATATTGCTCGCGATTATCTTTTGCGTGAAGGTTTGCCGCCTGATTTAGTCATTAAAACAGGTAGCCCTATGTTTGAAGTGCTTACCCACTACCTTCCAGGCATAGAGTCTTCAGATGTTCTCAATAGATTAGAGTTAAAAGCGGGTCAATTTTTTGTGGTGAGCGCACATCGCGAAGAAAATATAGAGTCGGATCAAAATTTTCTGAAACTAGTTTCTGTGATGAATGGGCTGGCGAAAGCCTATTTAATACCTGTGATCGTGTCTACCCATCCTAGAACTCAAAAGAGGGTTGATGCCCTTGGCATTCAATTTCATCCGCTGGTTCGTTTGCTTAAACCATTAGGCTTTAAGGACTACAACAAACTTCAGGTTAGCGCTAAAGCCGTTCTTTCTGATAGTGGCACTATTAACGAAGAATCCTCGATCTTAAATTTTCCAGCATTAAATTTAAGAGAGGCACATGAGAGGCCAGAGGGGATGGAAGAGGCTGCTGTCATGATGGTTGGCTTAGATTTTGATCGCGTTATGCAGGCATTATTAATTTTGGAAGATCAAAGTCGCGGTGGTGAGCGCACTTTGTGCCTGGTGGATGACTACAGTAAGCCAAATGTCGCTGATAAAGTACTTCGCATTATTCACAGTTATACGGATTATGTGAATCGCATTATTTGGAAGAAATACTGAACTCCCCTATGCGCATTCTTGTCGTTACCCAGTATTTTTGGCCAGAAAATTTCCGCATCAATGACTTGGTGGCGGAATTGGTTGCGCGCGGTCATCAAGTAACGGTATTGACGGGTATACCAAATTACCCAGAGGGAAAAATTTTTCCAGAATTTGAACGTAGCCCAAAACAGTTTATGGAGTTTGCGGGCGCTCGAGTGATTCGGGTACCAATGTTGCTTAGAGGGAAAGGTAGTCTGAAATTAGTTTTGAACTACTTATCCTTTGCTGTAAGTGCAATCATTATCGGCATGTGGAAACTGCGAGGTCAACAATACGATGTAATCTTTGCCTGTCAACTCTCCCCAGTGACGGTAGGCTTACCCGCCGCAGTAATGCGTTTTATCAAGCGTGCCCCCTTAGTTTTTTGGGTGCTTGATCTCTGGCCTGATACCTTACAGGCGATTGGCGCTATTCGCTCCCCTTTGCTTTTGAGGGCCGCTGGAAGTTTGGTATCTTTTATTTATGGGCAATGTGATTTAATTCTTGCGCAATCAAAAAGTTTTATCCCGCTCATTAAAAAGCGCTCGGGCTCAAGAAGTCAGGTTGAGTATTTTCCTAGCTGGGCAGAGACCATATTTGATGCGAATAATGTTACGCCAGCTTTAGAGGTTCCAGCTCAGGAAGGAATCTTTAATGTGATGTTTGCGGGAAATATTGGCGAGGCCCAAGATTTTCCAGCAATTTTGGCTGCTGCTGAAAGGCTCAAGAATTACCCTAATATACGATGGTTAATTGTGGGCGACGGGAGAATGGCGCCATGGGTAAAGCAAGAAATCCAACGACGTCATTTGCAGAAATGCGTTTTGATGTTAGGTAGATATCCAATGGAAAGGATGCCTGCTTTCTTTAGGCATGCCAATGCTTTGCTCGTGAGCTTGCAAGATAAACCCATTTTTGCTATGACCATTCCCGGGAAACTTCAATCATATTTGGCTACCGGTATACCTTGTATTGCTATGCTCAATGGCGAAGGTGCTCAATTAATCAAAAATGCTGATGCAGGGTTAGTGTGTTCAGCTGGTGATGATGTTGGTTTAGCTGCAGCTGTTTTATCGCTGGCAGGAATGAGTCATGAGCAGCTTTTGGAAATGGGCGAGAACGGTAGAAAAGTGAGCGATCTTGAATTTAATCGTAAAGAATTAATTGGCCGACTAGAGGCTTGGTTAGCCTCTGTGAGGATTAATGGGGGCTCAAGATGTTAATGAGCAATGCTAAAGAATGCTCATGAAAAGAATATTTGACCTCGTGCTTGGTCTTTTTCTCAGCTTGGTTTTATCAGTACCTTTGGTATTGGTAGCCTTAGCGGTGCGGTTAACCTCTAAAGGGCCTGTTCTGTATTGGTCGGATCGAGTGGGTCGTGGCAACGCTATCTTTAAGATGCCAAAGTTTCGCAGCATGTTGATAGGGACTCCAGCTGTAGCTACGCATTTGCTTCAGGATCCAAGCGCACATTTAACTCCTATAGGAGTCTTTATTCGCAAAAGTAGCTTGGACGAATTGCCTCAGCTATGGTGTATTTTTACCGGCGAGATGAGTTTTGTGGGCCCACGTCCAGCTCTCTTTAATCAGTTTGATTTGATTGCATTACGTACCCAATGCCATGTAGATCAACTTGTACCCGGAATAACTGGCTGGGCGCAGGTAAATGGTCGAGATGAGTTGGCAATTCCTGAGAAGGTGAAGTTGGATGAAGAATATCTCCAAAAAAAATCTCTTGGTTTTGATTTCTATATTTTATATCTTACTTTTGTCAAAGTAATACGTCGTGATGGTGTCTCTCATTAACTCTATTTTCTATGCCGATTAATCACTTAGCCACTCAAACTTTAAAGTTGCCGCGTTTTGCAAAACGGTTTATTGCTTTAATTTTGGATGCTTGTCTATGTATTTTGGCGGTATGGTTTGCTTTTTATCTGCGTATCGGCATTTGGATGCCTTTGTCTGGCGTTCCGATTATTGCTATGGGTGCTTCCTTATTCTTGGCATTGCCCATCTTTATATTCTTTGGTCTCTATAGGGCAATATTTCGTTACTCAGGTTGGCCGGCTTTAATGACGGTAGCTAAAGCCGCACTTGTTTATGGCATTGCCTACGGCACAATTTTTACTGCAGTAGGGGTCGAGGGGGTTCCTCGTACGGTGGGTATTATTCAGCCACTACTGCTTTTTATCTCCGTAGGTGTTTTACGCGCTTTTGCTCGGTTTTGGTTAGGTGGCATTTCCCCAAAAAATAGCCTGGTATTAGGAATGCTTCCCCGTGTATTGATTTATGGTGCTGGTGCTGCTGGACGACAGTTAGCTGCTGCAATGCGAAATAGCAATCAAGTTCAGGTAGTGGGTTATTTGGATGATGATCCAAACTTACATGGTGGAGTATTAAATGGGCTTGTTATTTTTAAGCCAGAAGAATTAAGTGCATTGGTTAATTCTATTGGAGTAACTGATGTCCTGTTGGCTATTCCCTCAGCAAGTCGTGCTCGACGTAATCAAGTTCTGGGATTAATCTCGGATGCAAAAGTGGCTGTTAGAACTTTGCCAGACTTAAGCGACCTAGCAAAAGGAAAAATTACTGCTTCTGATTTAAGAGAGCTTGATGTTGAGGACTTATTGGGTCGGGAGTCTGTACGACCGGATGCGAGCCTACTCAAAAGAAATATTAACAATGAGGTTGTTTTGGTTACGGGGGCTGGAGGATCTATTGGCAGTGAGTTGTGCCGCCAAATCATTAAACAAAACCCAAAGACTCTGATCTTATTTGAGCAAAGTGAATTTGCGCTTTACTCTATTCATCAGGAGTTAATTAAAAAAATAGAGGCGATGGTGCAAGACGATCTAGGCCAATCAATGTCTTTAGCGCATGCCCTATTGCCAAAACTGATTCCAGTACTGGGATCAGTGCGCGATAGTGAGTTAGTAACAAAAGTGCTAGATCAATATCAGTCCAAGACGATTTTTCATGCGGCTGCCTATAAGCATGTTCCTTTGGTGGAGGACAATATTGCTGAGGGTATTAAAAATAATGTATTGGGTACGCAGACCATAGCTAAAGCAGCTATTGCCTGTGGGGTATCTAATTTTGTTCTAATTAGCACCGACAAAGCAGTGAGGCCTACTAATGTGATGGGTGCTACCAAGCGTTTAGCTGAAATGGTATTACAAGCTTTGGCGAACTCAGGGTTAGTAAATCACACAACCTTTTCAATGGTGCGTTTTGGCAATGTGCTAGATTCTTCAGGTTCGGTCGTGCCACTTTTTCGCAAGCAAATTAAAGATGGGGGCCCAATTACCGTCACACATCCCGAGGTAACCCGGTATTTCATGACCATTCCAGAGGCGGCCTCATTGGTGATTCAAGCTGGTGCGATGGCTAAGGGAGGCGATGTATTTGTATTGGATATGGGCGAGCCCGTCCGTATTATGGATTTAGCTCGGCATATGATTGATCTCTCAGGGCTTGAAGAGCGCAGTATTGCCAATCCTGAGGGGGATATTGAGATTGAAATCTCTGGCCTGCGCCCCGGGGAAAAGCTCTATGAAGAGCTGCTGATTGGAGAAAATCCCCAGTCAACTGAACATCTGCTGATTATGAAAGCGAACGAGCAGTTTTTGCCTTTAGCGCTTTTGGAGCAAAAACTGGTCGATTTGGAGAATCTCTTGTACGCTGGCGATGCCCCTCAAATCAAAGTAGCCCTCCAAAAATTGGTTGAGGGATATGTGCCGGCAAACCATTGATCATTCTAAAAATTGAGTGATAAACGGCTTTAGCGCACTTACTCTTGCTTCATGGTTTTAAATTCAGGGATTTAGAGTATTTTTTTGGGGTTTTACCCCCCCCATTCGTTATAATTACGAGAATAATAGGATTAACCATTTAGGGGTTGCTTTGTCATTTCATCACTACTTACAATTTATCGGGAAAAATGTAAGTGATTGATATTGTTGATGAAAATATCTATTTAGCCGTTCCACCTGCTACATCTGCAGTGGGTATTGTCCCTACTCCTTTGGTGGCAATATTACTCTGTACCTATAACGGTGAGCGCTTCTTAGCTGAGCAGCTAGATTCTTATGAGGCCCAGACCTATCAAAACTGGGTGCTTATGGTGAGTGATGATGGCTCAACCGATGCTACCCTCCAAATATTGGAGCAATATCAAGCCAAATGGCCACAGGGGAAAATGACGATCCGCAACGGCCCTCAGAAGGGCTTTTGTCAGAACTTTTTATCGTTAGCATGTGATCCTCAGATTGCAGCAAGCTACTATGCTTTTTCCGATCAAGATGATGTATGGCTTCCTGAAAAGCTCACGGTTGCTCTGCAAACAATCGTTGCTAATCAAAATATCTACGTGCCCTTTATCTATTGCGGGCGCACGACTTATGTCACCGATGAATTAAAGCCTTGTGGCATCTCACCGCTCTATGTATTTCCGCCCAGCTTTCGCAATGCCTTAGTGCAAAGCATCGCCGGCGGCAATACGATGGTATTTAACTTAGCAGCAAAACTCTTGATTGAAAAGGCGGGGTCCTTGAATGTGCCTTCGCATGACTGGTGGGTGTATCAGTTGATCTCTGGTGCTGAGGGTGGTGTGTTTTATGACCCCGTCCCTTATCTTTTATATCGTCAACATGATGGTGCGTTGGTAGGTGGAAATAATTCGTTTTCAGCAAAAATAGAGCGGGTGGTGATGCTCTGGCAAGGCCGCTTCCAAGATTGGAATGCCCAAAACATTACCGCCTTAAAAGAGGTGCGGCACTTACTAGTGAAAAATCATCAAGAGATATTGAAATTGTTTGAAACTCTCAGGGGTGCAACCTTGATAGATCGTTTTCGTTTGATGGAAATTTGTGGCCTATATCGTCAGACACGCCGCGGAACATTAAGTCTTTTTCTGGCTATTCTGTTTAAGAAGGTATAACGGGCTACCAAGCCTAATGCTATTTAATCTTGAGATAACATAAGTATGCTATTGATGGTGGCGGAGTCTAATAGGGAGATGCAGTATATGAAAGATCAATGAGCTTTTGATTATTGCGAACCCTGCTTAAAATTCTAATTTGACGCTTGGTCATGAGAATTTTCCTTAATCTTGGCGGCCTCAGACGTGAGAGCTCCCATTTATTGTCTTTATAATTAGGCGTCAATTAACCCACCATGGCTCAACGCAATTCATAAAAGAGGTTTTAGTATCTTATGGGGTTCAACTAATCTTAAATAGGCTGATTATTTTTTATATATGCATTTTCAAAATCCTCATCATCCTCAAGCTATTTCTTTTGTTTCTTTAATTAAGAGCGTAATTTCTCATCGCCAATTAATCGTGCAAATGATTAAGCGTGAGGTAGTTGGGCGTTACAAGGGCTCTATTTTTGGCTTGGCTTGGTCCTTTCTAAATCCCATTTTTATGCTGACGATCTATACCTTTGTCTTTTCAGTGGTATTCAAAGCGCGCTGGGGTGATGGGGGTAGTGATAGTAAAACTCAATTTGCCTTACTCGTTTTTGTTGGCATGATTGTCCAAGGATTTTTTACCGAGGCAGTTAACCGTGCCCCAGGTCTTGTTCTGGGAAATGCGAATTATGTGAAAAAGGTTGTTTTCCCTCTAGAAATCTTGCCTATTATTAGTTTGGGCGCAGCTCTCTTTCATGCTGCCGTTAGTCTATGCGTAATGGTGTGTGCCTTTGTAGCTATAAATCACTACCTTAATTGGACAATTATTTTCATTCCTTTTGTTTTTGCTCCTTTGCTGATTTTTACTCTAGGAATTACTTGGGTACTGGCATCTTTGGGGGTATTCATGCGCGATGTTGGGCAAACTATTAGCATTTTGACTACAGTACTTATTTTTATGTCGCCTGTCTTTTATCCAGTAAGTGCGTTGCCACCAAGATTTCAAACCTTAATGATTTTTAATCCTTTGACCTTCATTATTGAGCAAAGTAGGGCGGTATTAATTGACGGCAAAACTCCAAATTGGATTGGCTTGGGCACATACACATTTGTAGCGCTATTAGTCATGTGGCTTGGATATGCTTGGTTCCAAAAGATGCGGAAGGGATTTGCTGATGTCCTTTAATCAAGTCGCCATTAAAGTAGAGGGGCTGGGAAAGCGATTTGAAATTTATGGCCGTCCTAGTGATCGGCTTAAGCAATTCATACTGCCTCGTCTACAAAGACTTTTAGGCGTAAAGCCCAGACAGTATTTTCATGAATTTTGGGCGCTAAGAGACATCTCATTTGAACTTAAAAGAGGTGAAACTGTTGGGATTATTGGGCGCAATGGTTCGGGTAAATCCACTTTATTGCAGATTATTTGCGGTACGTTGACGCCCACAGACGGAAGTGTACAGACAAGCGGACGAATTGCAGCTCTATTAGAGTTGGGATCTGGATTTAATCCAGAATTTACAGGGCGAGAGAATGTGTATTTAAATGCCTCGGTGCTTGGCTTGTCTAAAGATGAGACGGATGCTCGCTTTGATGAAATTGTTAAATTTGCCGATATTGGTGATTTTATTGAGCAGCCCACAAAAACCTACTCAAGTGGCATGATGGTGCGTTTAGCATTTGCTGTTATTGCTCATGTCGACGCCGATATTTTAGTAGTGGATGAGGCGCTTGCCGTAGGCGACGCCATTTTTACGCAAAAGTGCATGCGCTTTATTCGTGAGTTCCAAAAACATGGAACCCTGCTATTTGTAAGTCACGATATGAGTTCGGTGCTGAATTTATGTGAGTCTGCAATATGGCTTGATAGAGGCAATATTGAAGGGTACGGGGGCTCTAAAAAAATATCTGAGAATTATCTCAAATATACTCAGCAGGAAGCTTATGGGGCAGATATCACGCTTTTAAAAAATAAAAAAAATGACTTTGAGTTTGACGCAGAGGAAGATCCCAATCGGAAGGTGGAGGATCGCCTGGTTGTAGATTACGAGTCGAAAGCTTATATATCGGATCGCTTGAATGAGGCCAACGGGTGGAGAACCGGTTTGGCTGAAATAACTTCTGTAAATATTAAAAAAATAGCGGGGGTGGGCGAGGTCTTTAATGGTGGAGAAAGGGTGGTTTTGGAATTGCGGGCTACAACAAGAGTGCAATTAAAGGATCCGATTCTTGGTTTTATGGTGAAAGATAGGTTGGGCCAAGACTTATTTGGCGAAAACACTCTTCCATTAACTGCTCAAAGAAGGCTAACAATAGAAGAAGATTCAAGCTTTGAGGCAAAATTTTATTTTAAGCTTCCCATGTTACCTAATGGCGAGTATTTTCTAATGTGTTCAGTGGCAAATGGTGATTTAAATAATCACACTCAACACCACTTTTTACATGATGCAGCAATGATTACGGTTTTCTCTAGCAGGGTTCGCTGGGGATTGGTTGGTCTTGAATTTTCAAATATTGAAATGAATAGCATTGATAATGCATCGGATAAATAAAGAATAAAATGGTAAATTTTTTTAATCTTATAAAGATAGCAATAATTATAATATTGACTCGTTTTTATAGATTTTATATTGAGTTTCAAGGGTCTATTACAAAAGTAGGCGGAGCTGAAAAGGTAACTATTTTAAAAAATTCACATAACCCAATAAAAGCGGTTTGTATTTTTTATGGATATCAAAATAAATTAAATACCTCTTTTGAAAAACAATTGGAGGATATTTGTCAAAATGGATTTTATATAGTTTATGTGACTAATATGAAATTGTCAGATGAAATGAAAGGCTTTATAGCCCCTTATTGTAGTCTTCTAATAGAGCGGCCGAATTATGGAAGGGATATAGGTGGTTATAAATCAGGTTTCCAATACATTCAAAAAGCAGAATTTGAATCAGCAACAGAATTATTGTTTATGAATGACACTATTTTGTATCCAATTTTTGATTCGGTTGATTTCTGGATTAAATTAAGAGCACTAGAGGCGGATATTGTTGGGCCCTACTCCTCATATCAATTAGGTTTTCACTTGCAAAGTTTCTTATTGCTTTGTAAAAATTCAGTTCATAAACATCCAAATTTTATCAAATATTGGAATGAATATAAGTGCCCCAATTCTAGGCAGAATGTAATTGCAAAGGGTGAGATTGGATTTTCATCACACATGCTTAATTATGGATTTACCTTAGACTCACTAATAAATCCATTAAATATGTCCGAAATGATTGGTTTAAATGCCATCAATAAATCATTTATACCAAAATCTTATATTAAGAATTTTAAAGGAAAATTAGGATTCTTATTAAATGCCTACCAAAGGGGAAATCCATCTCATATGTTTTGTCTTATCGGACCCAAGTACTACAGTATTCCATTATTGAAAAAAGATCTAGTGAGTCGGGGGACTGTTTCAATTATTGAAATACTAGTTAAAATTAACGGTTTAAATACACATATACCTACAATTGAGTTGCAAAAAGAGCTACTTGTTAAGTGGCAAAATACAGCAATTAAAAGTTATAAGAAAAGGTTTTTAGAGCGTATTGGTGAATTATGAATAAAGATTATGAAACTATTTTCAAGTTAATTAAAAAATTAGCCATTATTTCATTAATCATACTCGCAGTAATATTTGGAGCTTACATCTTAGTTAGCAGTTTAATATCATGCAATGAAATAGGCTGTACATTTGAGTTTAATGAAATAAATTTTTTCCCTTATACAGATTTCTCTGAAAACATAATTGGTGGCCTTAATATAGCGCATGGATACAGATTTGGGGTAGATTTTTCCCAGCCCCATTTCCCTGGGCTATATATTGCACTTGGATGGCTGTATAAACTGTTAGGATATTCAAATGCAATTCCGAGTGAAGCTACGGCAGTAAGGCTTATTTTTATTTCGGCAATTGGTGTACTGGGGTTATTTTTGATATTCGGGAAAATGAGCTTCGGTATTAGGAAAAGTGCAATAATTTGCATGTTGGTGTTGCTTATTTTTGGAAAATATACTCTTTTCTTGCCGATGTCTGAGACCTTAGCATTTTGGATTTCAATACCATTGTTATATTCTAATTTGGAGCTTCTAGAGGGGAAAAAGTTTGGAATTAATATTGTCGACTTATTTCTGCCTATTCTTATAGTATTTTTTGGCATAGGATTTCCGGGGCTCTTAATTGCTCCATATTTGTTATATGCATATTTAATTGTTTATGACAGAAGATATAATATTCAAAAAAAGGATTTAATTGTATTTTTCCTTTTAGTGCTTATATTGATTAATTTATTAATTATCTCTACTGATATTTCTAAAATTAAATATTGGGCAATTGATATTAATGTTGTAGATGTAAAGCCCTTGCTTCTTAATAATATTTATAGAAATATAACTGAAATTAGTGCTATAAATAATATCTACAGTCTATTGGTTTATTTACCGCTACCAATTTTTCTTATATTGTTTTTGCATAAAGTTAAGAAGATAAGTAGATTTGTAACGATAATATATTTCCTGGGCTTGCTATTTTCAATGTATTGGCGGGTGAGTGAGGGTTATAAAATATTACCCGTTCTTTCCATTATAATTGCATTGCTAACTTATGCATATAGTGATTTAAATTACAGAAAATATCTGATTTATATATTATATGTAATAGTGATAATTTATTACATTTGGGGTAATAGCATTATTTTTTTATCAAAATCAATAGGAAATAACTACAATAATGGAAATTCAGTAGATTTATCAAAATATAACATCTGTAAAATAGATGATAATCCTGATGCTGGTTGTCACTGCCTACAAACTATGGTTTTTGGCCCTCAATTCTATTTATTAAATAATTTCAAACAATGCAAGCACCAAATTAATACATGGAGCTCTCGAATGGGGCTTAGTAAGAGTTATGTAGATATAGTTATTGATAGCATTAATAATAAGTCTGCTTCATTTTATATACCGCCTATACAATACTACCAGGATGATTTACCATTAACGGAAATAATAGCAAGGATAAAGAGCATATATAGCTGTAGCACTCTTAAAAACAATTTTGTTTTTTGCACTCCTTAAAGGCTTTGTTGTATGTTTAAACTCTTAAATAAAGTTGATATGAAAAAAAGTATAAAATGTGAATTTACACCAATATTCTTTTTTACTAAAGTTGCCATATACTTTATAGTGTATGTACTAACATTTGCTTTAGTAAGAATATATTTCAACAGGGAGATAGTATTTTATCAGGGTAACGATATTATATTATTATTGACACTAATTTTTATATTTATAGATTATATAATAGTTAAGAAAATAGTATATTTGTATATGTACTTGCCTGTGTATTTTTCATACGCTATTCTTGCATTTTCATTTTTATCTACCTTTCCTGTAATTCTTGATAGGTCAATAACCCTACATATGTATCACTATCTTTATTTAAATGGACCATCTACTGAGCAACAAATTCAAGAAAATTTTATTGAAGAATTTCTAATTAAAAATAATGGCATTAATAAGCGCATACAAGAACAAGTCGCACTGGGAAATATTATTGTTATCGGTGATAAAGTTCAGCTGTCTAATTCTGGTATAGAATCACAGAAATTCTTTTCCCTTCTCAATAATATCTTTCATATAAAGCCTACTTACAAATGACAATTTATAATTTCACTATTATTATAGTTGGTGTATTATTTAACGCAATAGGACAGCTTTTGCTGAAATTTGGTGCTAATGTAATTAACGCATCGGAGTCTGATGATTTTTATGGAAAATTAGCCGCTGCTATTAATATTCCGATATTTTTTGGTTTATTGTGCTACGCAATTTCTGTAATTACTTGGGTATATGCCCTTACAAAGGTTGATGTAAGTACGGCGTATCCGATGCTTTCCGTTGGTTACATTGTTGTAGCGTTGCTAGCATATCTTCTTTTGGGTGAATCAATATCAACTCAAAAAATAATAGCTATGACTATAATAATTTTTGGAGTTATATTAATTTCTAAATCATGATATCTATTTTAATTACTGGATCAGAGGGGTTTTTGGGTCGGTCCGTTGTTAATAAACTACGGTCTATGAATTTCTTGATTCACACAACAGATTTGCAAGGATCCCCAATGTACATTGGGGATTTATCAAATACAAAATTTGTAGAATCATTGCCCACAGTTGATGTTGTGATTAATTGTGCTGCTGTGCAGTATGTAACACAAAAAAAACCATATTTATATTGGAGTAATTGGTTTTATAAAAATAATGTAAAAAGCATTTCAAATCTAGTAAGTAAGTACAAAAAATGCGAGCATTTTATTCATATTGCAACAAGTATGATGTACGAGCAAAATTTTTCACCCATTTATTATGAGGGCTCTAACCTTAAAGGTAGTGGCCCCTATTCATTATCTAAAGTGATAGCTCAGAATATACTGGATAGCTCGGACATACCAAGTGCCACAATTGTCCCCTGTATCATAGGTGGGAAAGGTCGTGAGGGGCTTTTTATTAAGTTAGTTAATACTATTATGAACAAAAAAATTATGCTCATACCTGGTTCTGGTGTGTTTTATTCCAACATGGTGCATGTTGATGATGTGGCAGATTTGATTATCCTGGCATTAACAAATAGATACAGGGGTCGGCTTAATGCTGCGGCCTCGATTCCACTGTCACTTCTTCAATGGATTGAAATTGTAGAGAATACATTGAATAAAGAAGTTTCCAAAATTTTTATTCCACATTCGATTATTAAGTTTTTAGGCGCAATTACGTTTGGCAGAATACTAGCAAGGGAGCAAATAATAATGCTAGGGCAAAATCATATTTTAGATTGTACAAATTCCTTTAGTTTGGGTTGGAAGCCTAAATTCAATAATCAAGAACTTTTAGTCGATCTAATTGGTGGTCTAATCGATGAATAAGCCTCTTATAGTTGATCTAGATGGAACTTTAATAAAATCCGATATTCTTTTTGACTCATTTGTTGTGCTTATAAAAAATCCAATATTAATTTTTAAGGCTATTTTTTATTTATTAAAAGGAAAATCATATCTAAAAGATTTTCTTTCTCAGAGGTATGATATTAATCCAAAATTATTGCCTTACAATGAAAAAGTTGTTGATTTTTTGAGAACCGAGTCTTCTGAGCGAAGCATTATTCTTTGTAGCGCAAGCCATTCTAGGTACACTTCAATTATCGCGGATCATTTTGGTTTTTTTCATTCTCATTACGGAACTACGCCTGATTTTAATTTATCGGGAAAGAATAAAGCTAAATTTCTCGTTGATATGTTCGGCGCTAAAAAATTCGAATATATTGGTAACTCATTCACTGATCTACCTATTTGGGAACAGGCAGACAAAGCATATGTGGTAACTGGGTCAAAGCGTTTGGTATCTAAAGTAAAACTAATTAATGATAATTTCTTAGTTTTAAAGACAGCTAAAACCCCTATAAAATCATTTTTTAAAATGATTCGAGTGCATCAATGGTTAAAAAATGTATTAATATTTATACCTCTTTTCACTTCAATAATAGATCCGAGTTTCTCCGCATTCATATTAACACTAATTGGATTTTTTTCTTTTTCATTTTGTGCCTCCTCCGTTTATATATTAAATGATATTCTTGATATCAACAATGATAGAACACATCCTCGAAAGAAATTCCGCTCACTTGCATCAGGGGATATTAGTACTCCCGCTGGGTTCCTTTGCTCATGCTTTCTTTTAATCACATCACTTTCTTTAGGCCTTTTTTTCTTAAATTCTCAATTTTTATTAGTATTATCATTATATTTTATTATCACATTATTCTATACATACTCTTTTAAATCTATAATTCTTTTAGATTGCTTTACCTTGGCGCTACTTTATGTTGTTAGGATAGTTTCAGGTGTTGAAATTTTGAATTTAGACTTAACTTACTGGCTGTTGCTTTTTAGCTTTTTTTTATTTTTGTCTTTATCTTTTCTTAAAAGGTATTCTGAGCTTAAGGTTATTGAATCTCTTGGCGAAAAAAATATTTCTGGTAGGGCTTATATTTTAAGTGATATTGACTTCATCGAAATAGTAGGACTTTGCTCTGGATTCTTGGCTATTTTATTATTTTCTTTATATATAAACACAAGTAAGGCATTGGGGATTTATGGGGATCCAGTTTATCTTTTGCCTTGTGTTTTAATTTTATCTTTCTGGCTTTTATGGGTTTGGTTTAACGGTAATCGAGGCATGATGCACGATGATCCTGTCATATTCGCCGTAAAGGATCGCATTAGCCTCTTCCTTGGAGTTGCCTTTATTTTAATAATAGCTTCTATTCGAATTTCTACATAAATTTATTTTTTAAATCGATGTGATTCCCTGGAGTAATCATCTCCTAGAGCCAAAGTAGCAGATTCAACCGGTCAGTGCAACGCTTGTTCAAATACTTCCGCTGGAGTTTTAAACCCGAGTGTTTTTCTTGGTCTTGTGTTGAGTTTGCTTGCAATCTCTTCTAGCTGACTTTGGCTATAAATCGCTATTCTCTTGCTCTTTGGAAAATACTGTCGTAAATGCCCATTCATATTTTTATTTGAACTACGTTGCCAATTGTAGTCTCCCCCGTCAAACCAACATTCCTAAAGTGTTGTTTTCTACCTGTGCTCGATAGTCTCTAGGCGATATTCTGCCAAGAAAACTGTGTGGTCGTTCTCCGTTATAAATCGTGATCCAACTTTCTGTAATTTCACGTACCTCCCTGAGATTTTCAAATAAATAAGCATTTAGTACTTCATGACGATAGGTTTTATTAAACCGCTCAATAAGCGCATTTTGTTGGGGTTTATCAGGTTGGATAAATTTGAGCTCAATGCTTTTAGATTCACACCAGCCCATAACGAAGGCAAACCAAAGTTCATTCCCGTTATCTAGGCGCATGGCTTTGGATAAACTATGGTTATCTTCTAGTTGCTCCAGTGTTCTGACTACTCTAGCTGCTGGAAAGCTAATATCAATTTCAGTAGCCAAAATCTCACGATTGGATTCATCAATGACGTTGAGGGTTCTAAACGGCCGACCGTAATGAAGCGTATCGTACATAAAATCGAGAGACCATATGGTGTTAGCCTCGGCAGGATCAATGAGCGGAATTCTGGGCTTCTTAGAGATACACTTCTTTGTTCTTCTGGGTAAGTTCAAGCCCATCTCCTTATAAATACGCCATACCCGCTTTTTATTCCATAGGTAGCCATGATCGCACATCCAGTCAAAACATAGTCTAAAACCCCAGCGACCGTTCTTGACAATAATTTGATTAAGCACCTCAATGACGGATTCGTCTATCTTAACTCTACTGATTGGACCTTCGTAATACGATGACCTGGGCAGCCCCATATGAACTTGTAATGCCTGCTGCTTCTTCGCCAACCAGGTAATCGGCCGCATCTCTTTTGCCCGTTGGCACTAGAGCTTTTTTCAATGAGGTTCTTGAGTGCTCGGTTATCGTTGGTTAGTTTAGCAACCATCATTTTTCATTCCGATAACTATTGCTCTAACTCTTTTACCTGTTTGAGTTCAGAAGCTTCAAGGCCACCGTATTTGGATCGGCTTTTGTAAAGGGTATCGCCGCTAATCCCGTGGGTTCGCAGTAAATCCGCCATCGCAATGCCTCTCTCAGCTTCTTTCAAAATCCCAACAATTTGGGTTTCTGTAAATCGTGACTTCTTCATAGCGATTCTCCTGTTGTAAATACTGCCATAAACAACAGAAAACTTAACTTTTTAAATGTACTAATCTAAGGGGATACTACAGGTCTAAAAGACATTACTCTAGTTTTGAGTTCTACCAGTTTATTGGGAGGGGTCAGACCAGTAGTCATTGTGACTACTACTGCTAACACACACGCGAGAGCATGATGATAGAGTTTTGAGTTAGTCATTTATATGGCTGATCTCTATTGTTAATCTCTATCGTTATGTAAGTTGTTGATGCACTACTTTTTACTGTTACTTTTATCTTTGCCCGACCTACTCAGTTTGAAATTCATCTTCTGACCTTGATAGAGCAGGGTGGCTGATTCATCACCAATGCTTTGCAGGCTTAAGCCTTTGCCTAACGATTCGCCAACGCTAATGGCATTGGTCGGTTTGCCATCGATCTCAAAGATTGCGAAACCATCTAAAGTGCCATCTTTACTTTTGGAGGTAATCACGACACCCCGCAAATAAATGTTGTCGGTCACAATGGGTTTATTGCCAAATAAACCATAAGCAGAAGTGCTGTCTTGATTTGAATACAGCGTCATGCCTTTAGTAATGCCGTTAGCGGGTTGACTCGGCACTCCCGGAATTTGCGCAATTCTCATCACCCAATAAGTCAGTGCTACTGCTGTTAAGAGCATGAAAATATAAGTGAGGCCATTACTAATGGTCGTGGGTTTGATGCTGAGAGTTACTGTTGAAGTGGGAGGTACACTGCCGCGCTTAGAAATACCCGCTAAATGTGTGTTGAAAAAAAGTCTTACTTTCTCAACTAAGTTATTAGCTTTTGGGTTGGCACTCTCATTTATCGAACTACTTCCTAGGTTAAGGTCGAGCGGAGTTTGCCCAGAAGCCTCTTTTTTGGCTTGCTGCATGGCTTTTAGCCGATCTTGCATTCGTTGGAGAAAATCGCTCAAAGTGACAAAATACCTATAAAATTTAATTCAGTTTAAATCATCGAAAGTGCTATGTTTATTTCCAGCTGGCTAGGCCGCTCAGTAGTACGTTCTACCAAAAAAGTGCATCCTCGTGATGCAGGCTTCACTTTGATCGAAATTATGGTCGTGATTGCCATTATTGGTATTTTGGCTACCTTAATTGTCCCAAAGATCATGGGTCGACCTGATGAAGCTCGCGCTACCGCGGCAAAGCATGATGTGGGAACACTAGTTCAAGCATTCAAGCTTTATCGCTTGGATATTGGACGCTACCCCACTACAGAGCAAGGTATTAAGGCTTTAGTAGAAAAGCCGACCTCTGAACCTGTTCCGCAGAACTGGAAAGCTGGTGGATATCTCGATAACATGCCTAAAGATCCTTGGGGCAATGCATATCAATACAGTAATCCAGGAACCCATGGCGAGATTGATGTCTATAGTTATGGTGCTGATGGTAAACCTGGTGGTACCGGAAACGATGCGGATATCGGTAATTGGCAATAAACGCCTTTGCGAACATTCTGAAATTTTTAGAAAGCCTTCTATCTAAGAGGGGTAAGCACTTTGCCCCTCAGCACAGTAGAGTCAATAAAGGCAAACTTCACGAAGCTGGATTTACCTTAATTGAACTCTTGATCGCGATTGCCATCATGGCAATCGTCATGGGGGTGGCAGTCTTAGCAATCCCCAATCACGATGATCGCTATTGGCGTGATAACTTGGATCAATTGGTTGGTTCTCTGAATATGGCTCAAGAAGAAAGCCTCATGGCTGGTATGCCCATCATGGTTCAAATAGATTCTGTAGGCTGGCGCTTTTTTACGCCGACACCTAATGGCTCAGCAGTGATGATGGGGAGTAATGCAGGCTCTGGACAGCTCACTGGGAGCAGTGTTGGCTTGGGCGGGAGTTCTAACGCAAGTAGCAATCAATCTTCTCTTATGGGCTCTAATGGCCTAATGCCCGATGTCTATCGTCCCCAAGCTTGGAATAAGCCGGTGGAGATTGCTGCTTTACAACTTACCTTGGGTGGGGAGCAGGTGACTCAAGCAATGCAAATTCCTGTCAAACAACAAAATCGCCAAGCAGTTTTATTTCGTGACAAAAATGGCCGCTTTACTTGGTCGGCTGGAGCAATGCCATGATGAGACGGGTAAAAAGTGTTGCGCCTCTAAAAAATGGGTTTGCACTCATTGAGGTATTGGTGGGTTTGGCGGTATTAAGCATTGCTCTGCTTGCTGGTTTGCGGGCGATTGCCAATGGGGCAGATACCCAGTTAGCAGTATCTCAACGGACCATGGCGTTGTGGAGTGCGGATAATCTCTTGATGGACTTACGCATGAGTAAAGCTTGGCCTGATCTGGGCGCTAGCTCCTTTAGTTGCCCTCAGGCAACTTATGTTTTTGTATGTCAACGCAAAGTAATCACTACTCCCAATCCTGCATTTAGAAGAATTGAAGTCACGGTATATCTTTCCAGCCCAACTAGTGCCGATGTTGCTAGCGGTCCACGTTTGGCTTGGTTAACGACCATTGTTTCTAATCCTGCTGGTGGTGTGATGTGATCAAACTTCGATCTGGTCTCGCGAAATGTATCAAACGCTATTGTTTATGGAGCTCGAATGGGAATGCGTCAGATTTTGATGATGCATCCTCTGAGCGAGGCTTTGCTTTATTGGAGGTGATTGTTGCTTTAGTGATCATGGCTTTGGTGGGTATCATGGCTTGGCGTGGAATGGATGCCATGATTCGGGGGCGTGAAACGATTGATCGACGTGCCAACCAGGATGCTTCGTACTCGCAATTGGTAAGGCAGTTTGAGCGTGATTGCCAAGAGATTCTTCGGCGTGATGAGTTGATGGCTTTATCTTCTGCTTCAGTCTCTGGTTCTACTTCTGCCACGACTTCGCTCGCTGCAGGTGCTAAGAATATTTGGTGGTTACGACGCTACCGTGCAGATAATCAAGATGCCTGGATGGTAGTCGGTTATGGAATGTCTCCGGCAGGTTTACAGCGTTGGACCAGCAGGCCTTTACTGCGTAGAAATGAGGCGGGTAGCTTATGGTCAAGTATTAGTCGTGACCCTGATTTAAATTCTAGTGATCTTTTAGTGAGCCTCGAAGTTCCTGCTATCGTGCGCCAATCTTTTCGGGTTCAAACATCGATCGTCAATGGCTCTGGTAGTAGCGGAATTAGCGCAAGCGGCACAGGCACGCCAGCAGCCAACGCTTCTACAACTTCCGCAACTAATTTAGCTGGTAATAACACTTCTTCTAGTGGTTCCAATAGCTCTAGTAGCAATGCAGGCGCCACACCATCAAACCCTAGCTCTGCCGTGACAAATGTCTATCCTGATCAGCAGGGCGTAGTAATGCAGTGGTGGATTAAAGATATCACCTTGCCTATTACGCGGTCTTGTTTAATGGGGGGTGCTTTGTAATGAAGCGCCCATTCTTTGGTAGAGGTGAGCTTTACCCCTCTGAGCAAGGTTCTGCCACGATTACCGCCTTAATAGTGGTGGGTGTAGCTGCGGTGATGTTAGCGGGTTTGATGTGGCGTCAGCAAATTCAGATTCGTTCTCTAGAAAATGCCCGTGACCAGGTCCAAGCGCAGTGGTTGCAGCGTGCCGCTATGGATTTTGCACGCTTGGTATTAGTAGAGGATCAGCGCACCAGCCAATTTGATCATTTGGGCGAAGCGTGGGCTTTGCCCTTGGCCGATGGCAAAGTGGCGGACTTTTTAAAAAATGCCGATGTCCCTGATGAAATTTCAACTGTCACTTTAAGAGGGCAGCTGACCGATGCTCAAAGCCAGTTCAATTTGACCAATTTATGGGATAAAGACTTCAGAAATGTGAATATGGCTGGAGTTCAGGAATATGGACGTCTTTTGGATGCCTTGGGCTTGGATCGTGGCTTGGCTCAGCAGACCGCTCAAGGTGTTTTACAAACAGATATGCCAATTTATGACTTAGAGGGATTATTGCGATTGCCTTTTTATAGCCAGATGATTTTGGAGCAAATCAGACCTTTTGTATCAATTTTGCCAATTTTAACGACAGTTAACGTGAATACAGCCCCTTCAGAAGTATTGATGGCAGCAATCAATGGTCTTTCAAGGTCGGCGGCAAATAGTTTTGTGCAGCAAAGATCGACTACGCCCGTCAAAAGTGCAGATGAAATCACTGCACTATTAAATAAGACCGGAGGTGGCGCTGGAGTTTCGATCGATGCTTCCTTGGTTGATGTTCGCTCTCAATTTTGGCTTGCCAGATCAGAAATTCGTTTAGGACGAGGTATATTTAACAGTTCCGCCTTAATTCAACGCTCTCAGACCCCATTACCGAGTGGTAATTTCACGCAAGTGATATGGAGTCGGACTGGGAAAATTGCTGCTGAATAAGGTGATGATGCGTAAAAATAAGCTGGGTCTGTATTGAGTCTATTAGTAGTTCGTTGCCCTCTCAAGCCATCTAGTGGCGCTCTTGCAAGTTCACCCAGTGACTGGCAGGACTTGGCATGTGCGGAGCGTTTTGAATGGTGTCTGATTGAAAATGAGTTTGTTGGTGTTGGTGTAGGTGCTGGCGTTAGTCCTAGTGCTAGTGATCATGAGCAAGCACTAACATTTCAGACGGGAGTGGGTACTACTGAATCGATGCCATATGCCGACCAAGCCTTGGTACTCATTCCCACAATCGATGTGCGCTTAATTGAAGCTAAAGTGCCCTTGGCAAATGCAAAAAAGTTACAGCAAATACTCCCCAATTTAGTAGAGGAATATTTACTCAGTGGTGCAGAAGCGATTTCTGTTCAAGCTTTGCCGCCGGTTCCAGGTAAACCCGCCATCCAAAGAACTTTGGCGCTAATAGATCGCGCTTGGTTTGCGTGGCTAGGTAAACAGTTGGAGTTCTTATTGTGTCCGCGCGTGCGCTTAATTCCAGATTGTTTGATGCTGGACTTTATCTCACCCGTTGAAGCAACTCGGACAGCCGACAGTGCAATTGCAGATATCGCTACCATCGCCCCTTCTACCAGTCTGCTGCGAGATGATGGCAATATCATTTTGACCAAACGCACTGGTGAGCAGTTGGGTGTGGCCTGGATTGAGCGCGAGAATATAGAGCAAGGTATTGTGTTGCCGAGCATATTCGGTAAAGATCAGGCGGTTGAAATTTCTTGGGATTGGTTGGCGCCAAGCGCTGTGCAATTTATTCAAACTAACGCCAGTAGCAAGTCTGCTAACTTTGCCCTCAATCTATTACCTAAAACCTTTAAACGTCAATCTGGTAAAGCTGGAGTATCTAGTTTGTCAGGTCTATTGGCGCGCAAGGGTGCTAAAAAGTCAAATAGTGATGCTGCGACCTCTGGGATGGCATGGACCGATCCCATGGTGTGGCGTCAACCCATGCAATGGGCTCTTTATGGCGTAGTGACTTTATTGGTAGGCTTTTTCTTGCATCTCAGTTGGTTGGCATTTGATAACTGGCGCTGGGGCAGTCAAATGGAACTATTGGCTGCCCAGTCACTCAGTCCTGCATCCATCACTGCCTTGGCGCATAGCAACAATACTCCTAGCCTTATCTCGGGATCATCACCTACTTCACTCTCAACACCCACTACGGTAATGGGGGCATTTATCAAGCAAGTGACGCAAGAGCAACGTCGTCAGGGTACCTCCACTGATGCTGACTTTACAGCGATGGCAGCGAAATTGCAGCAGCTCAAAAGCGTATTTGGGGCTGAGGTATTGCAAAAGATCGATTACGACGGTTACGCCATTGATTTTGAATTTAAACCTGGCAGCGTAAAACAAAGCCCTTCTGAAGTCATGCAAAAAGCCAGAGCCTTAGGTCTCATGGTGAAGTCTTTGGGTTCTGATCGTTATCGTCTTGAGCCTTATGCTGGATTGGGGGTGAGTTCATGAATCGCAACTTACCATCCTCATTACAAGAAAAGTTAGGTGCTTTTGCTAAAAAGCTAAAAGAACTATTAAGCAAAGACTATTCTCTTGATGATCTAAAGAATTTAGGGGCTCTCACGCAAAGCCTTAAGGAAAAAATCAAGGAGCAACTCACTGGGCCGCATTCCTTATCCGCTTTAAAGGGCAAGAATCTAGGCGATGGAGTAACCACTTCTTTGACAGCGTCTTTGCGTCAATTTGAGCTCAAACAGTTACCTCAAATTTTGCAGACCTTTGCTATTGCGCATCGCAATGCACTACTAGTAGTTTTAGTGATGGTATTGGGCTTACTTTTAAATAGTTTTGTGATTACCCCTTACGGACAACGCTTGCAAAATTTAATGGATATGCGTCCTACCCAATGGTCACAGTTGCAAAGCTTAATTAAGCTTTCTAAATCCAATGCAGCATCTTCCCAGTCCTTATCGGCGCCAACTACGGTGAGCATGTTAGATGAGATGGAGATGCAAAAAGTACAAGCCGTCTTTACATCTCGCGGAGTTAAGCTCAGTGTTCTGAGAATGACGGCAGACAACCCCCCGCGATTGGAGTTGCAAGCAAATGATGTGATGTTCTCTGTTTTACTCGATACCTTGGAAGATCTACGAACGACTTGGCATTTATATCCAGAACAACTCAATGTCGTTGCTACGTCTAATGTAGGGGTTGTGAATGTGAGTGGCGCCCTGGTGCAATCAAGTATGAACGGTAGTGGTGCAAGAGTAGGCGGTCTTAACAATATTGGCTCCAGTATTGGCACAAATACTGGAGGCACTCCATGAAACTTAAACTAGATCGCACCCAGCAGCACTTACCTAAGCTTTTTTGGCTTGCCTTGGTAGTGCTTTGCTCATGGATCATCATTCGCCAATTACCTGTTAATTGGGTAGGCGGCGCCTTAGCCTCCCAGACGGGTTGTCGGGTTATCTTGCATCAGCCGATTGGCACCATTTGGCAGGGCAGTGCTGCTTTGGCTTTTTCTGAGCCCAATAGCTCTGAGGGCGGGTGTCGAGATCCACTGTCGGTGACTGAGCGCTTCCATTGGACGACCTCCTGTAAGTTGCTTTCTATGGCTTGTAACACCGAAATTGAGTTTGGGGCTCTAGATAAGCCTCAGTTAATCGCATGGGGCTGGGGTAGGTCTCAGATCGCCAGTAATGAAATCAAGCTCCCAGCCAATGTTTTGGAGGGTTTAGGCAATCCTTGGAGTACTTTACGACCTCGTGGGGATTTGGGGGCTCGTTGGACTGATATAAATCTGGGCGCAGGCGATCAGAATGCCGGTTCTTTAGGGGTAATTCGAATTATCATAAGCAACCTAACTAGCCCAATTAGTCCTGTAAGGCCTTTAGGGAGTTACGAGATGCAGGTCAATATGACTCAAGATGGGGCCAATTGGAATCTATCAACTACCAGCGGACCTCTATTATTGAAGGGTCAAGGTGAAATCGGCAATCAATCTGGCAACTCGGCCCAAAAGGCTGGTGTACATTTTTCTGGGGAAGCCTCCGCTTCTCCTGAGGCGCAAGACTCCTTAATCGGCTTGCTGTCCTTGTTGGGCAAAAAAGAGGGCGATATCTATCGTCTGAAGTTTTAATATTTTTTTAAGCATTTTCATTAAGTTTCGGCAGTCATCACAAAGAGTCAGTATGCAGAGTGTTTTAAAGAATTTATACAACCGTATGCCAAGCGTACAAATGAAATTGCACAAGCATCTTGCGCAGTTAGTGATCGTCTGCGTTGCAGGCGAAAGTATTCTCATTCCATTTGCTTATGCCCAAAACTCTGGAGCTTCTAACTCTGCCGTTGCAGCTCCAAAATCCAATATTGCCGTGCCCGATGAAGGCAGTGTGACCTTATCGTTTTCGAACGCCGATATTGAGTCTGTTTCCAATGTGTTGGCAAAAGCTACCGGCCAAACAATCTTGGTTGACCCTAAAGTGAAGGGCACCATTAACCTCATTAGTAACAAGCCTTTAACTAAAGCAAAAGCATTGGATGCTTTTTCTACTGCATTGCGTACTGCTGGGTTTGCTTTGGTGGATGTCAATGGGGTCTATCGCGTTGTTCCTGAAGCTGACGCTAAGTTAATTAGTAATTCAGTAACGACCGGAAAGAGCAAGCAAGAGGGTGATCAAATCATCACGCGTGTATTTAAGCTCAACTTCGAATCCGCAAATAACCTCTTACCAGTCCTGCGTCCTTTAGTCTCGCCAAACAATACGATTAATGCTTACCCGGGTAATAACACGATTGTTATTACTGACTACGCCAGCAATATTCAGCGGATTGCGCAATTAATAGATTCCATTGATGCGCCTACAACTAGCGATGTACAAACGATTAAGCTGCAATTTGCTATCGCTACGGACATGGCATCGATTCTGGGAAAGGTGCTTGATACGGCAACTACTGGCGGTGCGGACCCTGCTCTGAAGACCATGATTTTGGCTGAGCCTCGCAGTAACTCCATTTTGATCCGTGGCGCTAGTGCAGAGCGTATTCGTCAGATTCGGGTCTTGGTGGCGCGCTTGGATGTACCCACTTCAAATAACGGCAATATCTGGGTCGTTCCCCTGAAAAACGCTGAAGCTACTAAATTGGCGGTGACCCTTAGGGCTATTGTTGCAGCCGATGCCACCTTATCCGTTCAGGCAACAGGTACCCCGGGTCAGCCTGGCTCGGTTAATCCCAGTGCGAATTTAAATCAACCTCAAGCTGGTCAACAGGCAAGCACTGCTCCTGGCGCGTCTGGCTCTAGCGCTGCAACCTCGGCTTTAACCAGCTCGAGCAACCCTACTACTGGCGGCATTATTCAGGCTGAACCTGCAACAAACTCCATCATCATCACCGCAAGCGAACCTTTGTATCGCAGCTTACGGCATGTGATTGAGCAGTTGGATCGTCGTCGCACTCAGGTTTACATTGAATCTCTGATTGCAGAGGTGAGCTCCACCAATGCTGCTGAATTGGGCATTCAGTGGCAAGGCCTGATCGGTTCTGGAAATCAAAACGTGGGCTTTGGTGGAACCAACTACACCAATGCTGCCGGTCAAGCTGGTTCAAACATCATTGGCTTGGGTTCGAACGTGAATAACATCTTGAACCCTGGAAATACTACTGGAGTGCCAATCCCACCTGCACCCGGATTGAATTTGGGATTGCTGACTAAATTTAATGGCACCTACGGGATGTCAGCTTTGATTACGGCGTTGGCCACAACTCAAGGCACAAATATTCTTTCTACGCCAAATCTGATTACCTTGGATAATGAGGAGGCGCGGATTGTGGTGGGGCAGAACGTTCCAATCATTACGGGTTCTTATGCGCAGACGGGTTCTACTAGTACGGTGACGCCATTCCAAACTTATACCCGTATGGATGTGGGTTTAACGTTACGAGTACGCCCTCAGGTTTCTGATAACGGCATTGTGAAAATGCAGATTTTTCAAGAAGTCTCTTCCATCTATAACCAAAGCTTTGCTGCCGGTATTATTTTGAATAAGCGCAATATTGAATCGAACGTGTTGGTCGATGATGGCCAAATTATTGTGCTTGGTGGCTTGATCGAAGATAGTTACAACGATGGTTCAAGTGGCGTACCTTTCTTAAAAGATATTCCAATTATTGGCGCATTATTTCGTTCGGACTCTAAGTCACGTACTAAAACTAATCTGCTCGTATTTATTCGCCCTTACATCTTGCGCGATAAAGATCAAACTGCCGACATTACGGGTAATCGCCTCAATTTAGTTCAACAAACAGAGAATCAATTTAAGCAGGCGCCAATGCTCTTGCCTAAAGAAGATTTGCCAAGAGTGTCTGAGCTTGAGTCACCATTAATCCCTCCTGGCCCACCAGTCAATCCAAAGAATAACTTGCCATCATCTGGATTAACGAAGCCGATTCCAGTAAGGCCATCGAACGCTCCTGCTTCAGCGGCGCCTGTGCCTATTACGATTCAGTAACGTATTTTGAAAATACAGAGTAAAAATACAGGGTCAATATAAAGGGTGAGTACGCTACGTTTACCTCGCGTTCCCTTTGCTTATGCAAAGGCGAATGAGATCCTCCTGAAAAAAGGCGAGGATCTGGATGATGGTGAAATATCTCCACCTATATTGATTCATAGTCCGAATACGGATTTATCCGTCTTACAGGAGATATGCCGTTTAGTAGGGCCTATCCGACGTATTGAGCAATCAAGTGATGAAGTCTTGCAAGCATTAAATGAGTCTTACTCTCAGGGTGATTTAAATGCTTCTCAGGTTGTGGATGAAGTAGAAGAGGCAGTAGATCTTTCTCGTCTCTTGCAAGAGATGCCGATTTCTGAAGACTTGTTAGAGATGAATGACGATGCTCCCGTCATTCGGATGATTAATAGCTTGTTAAAGCAAGCAAGCCGTGATGGTGCCTCAGATATTCATTTGGAAGCATTTGAGCGCAAATCAGTTGTACGCTTTCGGGTAGATGGTAATTTGCGCGACATTGTGGATATGCGACGCGATCTGCATGCTGCTCTGGTATCCCGCATAAAAATTATGGCTTCTTTGGATATTGCTGAAAAGCGGATGCCGCAAGATGGCCGAATTTCTTTACGAGTAGGTGGTCGTGCAATTGATGTGCGGGTCTCTACTTTGCCAACATCACATGGCGAGCGCATTGTGCTGCGTTTATTGGAAAAGAATTACGACCGTTTGGATTTACGTGCTTTGGGGATGGCGGAAGACACCTTCAATCAATTTGATCGCTTGATTCATCGTCCGCATGGCATCGTCTTAGTAACGGGGCCGACGGGTAGCGGTAAGACCACAACCTTGTACGGCGCATTGTTACGCCTACGAAATAAAATTAATAACATCATGACGGTGGAAGACCCAATCGAGTACAACCTCGATGGAATTGGGCAGACACAAGTGAACTCGCGTATTGATATGAATTTCGCGAGAGCCCTGCGTGCTATCTTGCGTCAAGATCCAGACATTGTGATGATTGGTGAGATTCGGGATTTAGAGACGGCGCAGATTGCTGTCCAGGCTTCTTTGACGGGCCATTTGGTTTTAGCTACCCTGCATACCAACGATGCGCCTTCTGCAGTAACCCGTTTGATTGATATGGGTATTGAGCCATTTTTGCTCTCATCGACTTTATTGGGCGTTTTAGGTCAACGCTTGATTCGCTTATCTTGCCCTGCATGTGGCGGTAAAGGCTGCTCATCTTGTGGCGACTCTGGTTATAGTGGCCGTGCTGGTATTTATGAGTTGATGACTACTAATGAAAAAATTCGTGAGCTCATTCATCAACATGCGGCTGAGAGTGAAATTCGGAAAGAGGCTCTCATTGGTGGCATGCGCACCTTGGCTGATGACGGTAAACGCTGGGTGGCAGATGGCAAGTCTACGTTAGAAGAAATTATGCGTGTGACGGGTTCTGTAGAAATTGACTAAGAATTTATATGCCACGTTATCGATTTGAGGCTCTCACTTACGCTGGTAAAAGCGAGCGCGGTACTGTAGAAGGTGAAAGTGAGCGCGCTGTTCGGCAGGCTTTAATGAGCAAGCAGCTCGTGCCGGTCACCATTGAGCTGGAAACCGAATGGAGCAAGCAGCGCGTATGGAATCGATGGTTCTCTGAAAATAAACCTTTAAGTCGTGCTGACCTCGCATTGGTTACCAAGCAAGTAGCAATTTTGGTGAGATCGGGCGTGCAGATTGATGAAGCGCTTTCTGTTCTTGCGGATGAAACTAGTCAGACTCATGTCAAAGCAGTTCTCCAAGCGGTGGTTGCTGAGTTGCGTGCTGGCTTGCCGCTATCACAAGCAATTGCTACACAGCCCTTATCCTTTGATCCCTTATATCAAGGAGTGGTTGGTGCGGCTGAGCAGTCCGGCAAGATGGGTCAGGTACTGACGCAACTGGCGGAGTTTTTGGAAAAGCGCCAAGCATTAAAGAACAAAGCCATGGGGGCCTTGGCTTACCCAGCCATGCTCACTTGCGTTGCATTCATGATCGTCTTGTTCTTGATGACTTATGTGGTTCCGCAAATTGCTAGGGTCTTTCAGAGTACAAAACAAGCATTACCGTTTTCTACCCGTTTTATTTTGGCGTTTTCGGAGTTTTTGGTGAATTGGGGTTGGCTATTATTAATCCTAATTGTGGCGGCGATTTTTTACGGACGTCGCGCTTTAGCTAAAGAAGATTTTCGCTTAAAGGTAGATCGTGTTTTACTAAATACACCTTTGCTTGGCCCATTATTGTTGGGATTTGAAACGGCTCGCTTTGCTAATACGATGGCTATGCTCGTTTCCGCAAACGTTCCCATTTTGACGGCTCTTCATAGCGCTAGGAGCACTTTGAGTAATTCGGTATTGCGAGCAGCGATTGATTCAACTGAGGTACGCTTACGCGAGGGAACGAGTTTAGCTAGAGCATTGGGTAGTCAAGGGGTCTTTTCTCCTATTTTGATTCACTTGATTCGTTCTGGCGAGGCATCCGGGAAATTAGCGGAAATGCTGAAGTATGGCGCTGAAAATGCTGAACTAGAATCCGAGCAAAAAACCAAAATATTTACGAGTTTGTTAGAGCCGTTGCTGATATTGTTTATGGGTTTAATGGTGTTGGGTATTGTGATGGCGGTAATGCAGCCTATCTTAGAAATGAATTCAGGGGTAAAGTAAAAACCATGCAAATATTAATCATGACTGGTCCGCATAGTCGCGTGAGGGAGATTAACCTCACTGCGCGCCATTTGGTGTTTGGTAGTGCCACTGTTTTGGCATTACTCTTTGGTGCGAATTTGATGGTGAGTTCCGTCACCAGCGAGACTAAAGATCTGTTGCATGCGATGGAAAAGAAAGAGTTGCTAGAAAAGCGTTTTATCGCCAATTCAGAAGATGACTACGAAACTAAGCTTATGGAGTTGCAGGCGCGCTTGGAAGATACTCAGCGTACTTTGGATCAACTAGATGCATTACGTACTCAACTTCTGCGCACCAATGGTCAAGGCAATATTAATAACGTCGCTAATGTTACTAATTTAAGTAATGCTGATTTCAATAATCAGGCAGTAGGGGCAGTGAGTTTAGGTGGGGGTTTTGGCGCTGCACAGGGCGGTCCCTTGCGGCCATCGACAGCGACCATTAACTTGGGCAATCAAGGGGAGCAGTATGGAGCCCGCTTGGATCGCACGGTACAAGACTCGATTGCCTTAAATTCACGAGCGCAACAAATGCAAAGCTCCCTCACGCATACGTGGGATGTTGCAAACTCGATTCCTACAGCATCTCCATTGGAATTAATGCCCCAAGCTTCAAGTGGTTTGGGTTACAGACCAGATCCGTTTACTGGCAAAGTGGCATGGCATGAAGGTACAGACTTTCCTGCGGCTTATGGCACGCCCATACTTGCTACTGCAGATGGCATGGTTATTCGAGCTGCATGGGATGAGGAGTATGGTTATGTCACCGATGTTCAGCACAAGAATGGCGTAGTGACTCGCTATGCGCACGCACAAGAAATACTGGTCAAGCCTGGTGACTTCGTTAAACAAGCCCAAGCAATTGCCAAAGTGGGATCGACTGGTAGATCAACTGGTCCCCATTTGCACTATGAAGTTCTTAGAGATGGACAGTCTTTAGCTCGGAATTAATCATGAAAAGCAGTGCCTGCATTACGAAGCTATTTTGGACAGCAATGACCGGATTTTCATTGTTTGGTGCGCATGCAAATGCGCAAACTGTGGCAGATACCTCATCAAGTGAGTTACTCGCTGGCCCCTTAGTAAATCTAAGTACTCAAACCGGTAACATTCTTGGGTTGACTCTCTCCGGCTATCAATATAACGAACCCAGTTTAAATGTGGTGATTAATGCCCCCATGGTTGGAGTGGATTACACGGGTACATATGCTTTTGGTAATGATTGGTTTGTTAAGGCCGATGCACGTTATGCCTATGGATCGGCGAAATATACGGGCAGTGGAACCCAGAGCAATATTCCATATTCCTATTACGATCTGCGCGGTCTTTTCGGTTACGATTTTAGCTTTTCAGGGTGGGGTGGCTTTACCTTAGCTCCATTTGCTGGCTTGGGTTATCGCTATTTATTTGATAACCAAACGGGTACTACCTCATCAGGCGCCGTTTCTTATCAGCGCTCTAGTAACTATCTGTATGTGCCTATTGGCGTAACTCACCGCATGCTGGTCAATGAGACTCATAAACTTGAAACGACTTTTGAATATGATTACCTGATTCAAGGCACGCAGGTGTCACATCTATCGCAGATATCTGGTTACAGTGGTATTCAAGGTGTGAATGACATTACTAATCAGCAATATCGTGGTTATGGATTAAGGCTCACTTCAATGTATCAGTTTGATAGCTGGTCTGTTGGACCATATGTTACTTACTGGAATATTGCGCAATCTAATACCGTCACAAGTCCCCTTACCGTCTATGGCCGTAGTGCTACGCTGACTGCTTATGAGCCAGCGAATAACACGGTCGATTTGGGTTTAAAACTTGCCTATTCGTTTTAAGGGATCCGCTTTATTCTTATTGCGAGTCTTAGGGTACCAAGCTTAAAAAGAGGTATTCAAAGAAAATGATAAGGTGAACCACCCCTTGAAGCAGGGTGGTTCTGCCAATCACCAGTGTCAGCGAACCGATAAAGAATGATAGATACATCAAGACGATGTTGAGATCGCTGATGCCCAAGCTCAAGGGTAGATGAAAGAAAATAGCAATTGCCGCTACCGTAGGTATTGTTAGGCCAATACTCGCTAGTGCTGATCCAAGTGCTAAGTTCAGACTACTTTGTAGGCGATTGGAGCGAGCAGCTCTCACAGCCGCATATGCTTCTGGCATTAATACTAAAAGCGCAATCGCAATACCCACAACGGTTTTAGGTGCGCCCGCGGCTTTGACGCCTGCTTCAATTGCTGGACTTAATGCTTCTGCAAGACCTACAACTACGACCAGAGAGATGAGCAGGAACGCTGCGCTTAAAGCAGTTTTAGAGGTACTGGGTTTATCCGCATGTACATGAATATTGGTTTTATCAGCCTTAACCGCTGGTAGGTAATAGTCTCGATGACTTACAGTTTGAAAAAATATGAAAGCACCATACAGCGCAAAAGAGGCAATTCCTGCAAATGCGAGTTGGCTTTTTGTAAAGTCTGGTCCTGGTGTGCTAGTGGTCACAATCGGCATCACCAAGATAAAGGTAGCTAAAGCAGTTAGTACCCCCAATGAAGAAATCGTACCCTCATTGCGAAAAGACATTTCGTAATGTTTGAGGCCGCCCATAAAAATACACAAACCAATCACGCCATTAATCACAATCATGACCGTAGCAAAAACGGCATCACGTGCAATAAATTGCGAACCTTCATGACCGGTCAACATCATGGAAATAATGAGCGAAACTTCAATTACGGTCACGCTAATGGAGAGCACTAAGGTGCCAAAGGGTTCGCCAGTTTTATGGGCAATGACTTCTGCGTTATGGACGGCAGATAGAACGGCCCCGATCAGGGTGGCGCCCATGAGGCAGATAAACCAGGTTTGGCTCAGGAGATTAGTCATAAGAAAATGAAAGAATTTTAAGAGGAACTATAAGAAGAGGGGTGGGCAGATGGGTTTATATGTAAAACCTGAAATCAGGTTAAGCTTATCCTAATCAAATTAGTGCGTAAAAGTTTAGAAAGTATTTATGAAGGCAATTATCCTCTTTGGTCATGGTGCTCGCGATAGTCGTTGGCGAGAGCCTTTTGATCGCTTAGCCGCGATGTGGCAACAGCAGCATCCCAATACTCAGGTTGAATTAGCTTTTTTGGAGATGATGCAGCCTTCATTGGAGGAGGCGTTAAGTTCGCTGACTCAAAAGGGGGCTACTGAGGTAGTAGTTGTGCCCGTATTTTTTGGTCAAGGCGGTCATCTACGCAATGATTTCCCGGTATTGCTTGATGCTTGCCGTCTGCAATTCCCGGGGGTGCAATTAAGCGCTACGCCGGCTGTTGGGGAGGATGCTGCTGTCTTGCAGGCGATCGTCGCATTTGCTGAAAAAAATCTTTGAGTCTACTTTGGCTCTTGTTCAAAGGGAGGATTCGGAAATGCCATCAGGATGGATTCACCATAGTTGTTAAGATTTTTGGGTGATTCGTTGTATTTTTCTCTGGATGCCTCAAACCCAATTCTCTAAGGTCAGATTTGACACCCTCTTAAATTCCTTGAGATTATTTGTGACCAAAATTAATCCTTGGCTAATAGCATGGGCAGCAATGTGAATATCATTTTCACCAATGATTTTTCCCTTCTTCTCTAGCTTAGATTTAATTTGACCATAATGTTGGGATGCCTTAGCGTCATAGGGCAATACTTCAAGATGGCTAATGAAGTCCTCAATCGCCTCTAAGTTTTTATCCACATTGGCACTTTTTTCTGCGCCATAGATTAATTCAGATAAGGTAATGCTAGAGATGGCCATGCGACTGGTATTGTTGTTAAAGACTTCAAGCACCTCAATCGGCCTGCGTTTTAAGACATAAATCACAATATTGGTATCGAGCAGATACTTCAGCATTACAAACTTTCTCGCTCGACTGGTTTTTGCGCTCCACGTTCATTCAAAAAGTCTTCAGTAACAAGAGGCCCATTAAGGAAAAAGTGATCCCATGTATTTTCGATTGGCGTAATAATGCGCTCGCGACCGCGAACACGCACCATGACCCGCTTCACCTCATCGGGTAAGCGGGCCTCAGCAGGCAAACGTACTGCCTGAGTCCGGTTGTTGGTAAAGACAGTGGTAGCTGAAATTGTCATGGTATCTCCCTGCGTATATAGCATTAGTATATAGCATATCCAGATTGATGGTGAATCTCGTTCGACATCAGATTTTCATGGGCGCGCTCATCACTAAATGATTGAAGCGGCATCTCATATAAGGGGGTTTATTTAGGCAGTCTAAATTTTTTGGCCTGCTGTAAATCCCGTAGAGTAATTTAGATAAGGCTGTGCGCGAAATATGAAATTCCTCAGTTGCTTACTCAATTCGCATTCCTTCTGGTGGCCACTCCCTTAGTACTTCACCTTAATGCGCCAATTTCATTTTAAGGCGTGCTTGATTTTTATTTGATGGCGTACTGGTATTGAGCCCTAACGATTCTTGTAGTTCTAATTTTTCAGATGCTTTTTGTTCTAGAGCTTGACCAATCATGATGAGTGCGGGCGAGCTACTATCAAACCACTGATCAGCTTTGCCTGCCGCTAATTGCGCCAAGGTGCTAAACCACTGACGCTCGCGTGGAGTGCTCACAGCTTCCAAAATATGCACGGGAGTATTAGGTCCATGATTTGATATTTTTTCTGAGGCATTATTCTGTGTGCTCTGTGCAATGAGCTGCTCTGCAATGCGCGCTGCATCTTTACGACCCATGTAATAGACCAGGGTATCGGCATTAGGACTAACGATCGGATGACTGGTTTTGCCATCTGTCAATGCTTGGTCGTCCGCTGCTTGTGCAAGGGTAATAAAAGCAACGCTACGCGAGACGCCACGCAAAGTGAGTGATTTCTGAAGGCTGGCTGCACCTGCTAGGGCTGCGGTAATTCCGGGAACAACCTCAACTTCTATTCCAGCATCTTTCAGGGCTTGAATTTCTTCATCAGCACGACCAAACATCATGGGGTCGCCACCCTTGAGGCGGATAACTATTTTGTATTTCTTTGCAGCATCAACCAAGCGCTTATTAATAAATTTCTGGGCAGAAGACAATTTGCCACAACGCTTGCCAACCGCCTCTTTAACCGCTTTTGGACAAAGATCGAGCATCTGTGGCTCTACCAGAGCATCATGAAAAACGATATCTGCTTGCTCAAGCAGTTTTGCGCCGCGCACAGTAATGAGATCAGCGGCGCCAGGACCTGCGCCAACTAAATACACTTTACCGATAGTGATGTTGTTTGTCATAACAGAGGTAATTAGGCGGTCGTGGTTAACAACGAGCGCTTACCACGCCAACTATTTTGGGTTGTTACTGTATATAGCTCGAATTGCTTGAGAGCGACATCCAGATTTTGATCGTTGCGTAGTTCAAAGCTGTCAAACCCAACGCGTGCACCTTGGAGTAATTGATCGATAAGGACATCACCAATCGCACGGATTTCTTTATCCCAAGCGAAGCGATCTCGTAGTAATGCGGCAGTACTAAAGCTACGACCATCTCTAAAGAGCGGGAAGTGCGCTGCAACGATGGGCCACAAGGTTTTGCCTTCTTCAATCAGCTCACCATGCTTGAGAATGTCATCATCAGTCGCAAACCATACGCCGATTTGTCCATTTTTTGCACGAGTCAGAATGTCTTGTTCTTTGTGGTGCTTAATCCACCAAGAAAACGGTACCAAGACTTTGGAGGCGCCATGCTCTAAATCAGGTAGACCGCCTTCATCTTGATCGCCGCTCCAGGTTTGCCATTCATTAGGCGCAAGCGCTGGCTTACCGCCTTTAGGGAAATGCAAAATGTCTTTATGGGAATGAATTGCGTTTGGATTGCTGGTGCTCATGATGCATCCCCTCCTAAAGCTACTCCATCGGCTTTGCTTTTCTTTTTCGCATTAAGATATGCCGCCTCCTTAAATGGAGTGACTCCTAAACGACGATAAGCCTCTACAAAAGATTCATCAGCATTGCGTTGAGCTACATAGGTATTAATGATATTTGTGATGACATCAGGGATTTCATCAGCGTAAAAAGAAGGTCCAATCACCTTACCGATGGCGGCATCAAATCCTTGATCGCCCCCTAAAGTAATTTGATACCACTCTTCACCATCTTTATCTACCCCGAGTACGCCAATATTGCCCACGTGATGATGGCCGCAAGAATTGATGCAACCAGAAATATTCAAACTAATGTTACCTAGGTCATACAGGTAATCTAGATCATCAAAGCGCTCTTGAATTGCTTTGGCAATTGGCAGGGATTTTGCATTTGCCAGTGAGCAGAAGTCACCGCCTGGACAAGCAATCAAATCCGTTAATAAGCCAATATTAGGAATGACTAAATTTTGTTTCTTGGCAGCGCGCCAAAGATTTAGTATTTCAGTCTGCTCTACGTCTGCTAACACCAAATTTTGTTCGTGAGTTACTCGTAACTCGCTAAAGCTGTATTGATCCGCTAAATCCGCAATTGCATTCATCTGCTCAGTAGTTGCATCGCCAGGGGCAGCAGTACCGTGTGGTTTAAGCGACAGAATGACTGACGCATAGCCAGGAATTTGATGACTGCGGACGTTTCGCTCTAGCCAGCGAGTAAACGCAACGCGTTCATTCGTATTAAGCTGTGATTCAAAGCTGGCGCTTAATATTTCATTATTGATAGCGGGTAAATTTTTGTAAGCAGGTTTAGTGAAGTGCTTAGCAACACGATCCCATTCGGCTTGTGTAAAGTTGTCATCACCTTTGGCGATATAAGCCCACTCACCTTCGACTTGGCGTGCGAATTCTTCTGGCCCTAAGGCCTTCACCAAAATCTTAATACGCGCTTTGTATAAATTATCACGACGACCAAAGCGGTTATAGACTCGCAAAAGAGCAGTCAAATAACTTGGTAAAAGCTGCCAAGGCAATCCTTGTTTAATGAGTTGACCGAGGATTGGGGTGCGACCCATGCCGCCACCCGCATAGATGTCAGCAACAAGTTCGCCTTGTGTATTTTTCTTAAGCTCAATACCAACGTCGTGGCATAACAGTACAGTGCGATCTTCTTTTGCACCGTTAATAGCAAATTTAAATTTACGTGGTAAGTGGGCGAACTCAGGATGAAGGGTTGACCACTGACGTAGTAATTCGCAAACGGGACGGGGGTCTACATACTCATCACTTGCTACACCTGCAAATGCATCACTCGTAATATTGCGAATGCAGTTGCCAGAAGTTTGAATGGCATGCATTTGCACTTTTGCCAGATCAGCTAGGATATCTGGAGTCTGTTCGAGCTCTACCCAGTTATATTGAATGTTTTGACGGGTTGTGAAGTGCCCATAGCCGCGATCATATTGAACGGCAATCTTTGCCAGAGTACGCAATTGATCTGAGCTTAAGAGGCCATAAGGAATAGCCACGCGCAACATGTAGGCATGACGTTGGTGGTAAAGACCATTTTGTAGGCGAAGTGGACGAAATTCCTCTTCGGGTAAGCTGCCATCTAAACGTCTGGCTACTTGGTCTCTGAATTGGGCGACTCGCTCGTTAACGAGGGTTTGGTCAAGGGCATCATATTTATACATAGCCTTGGATTGTCCTGGATTTGCGTTATTCCTTCAAATACGCAAAAGTCGATCTTATATATCTAAAAAGGTATATAGACTGGCGTAATGGGATGCATCTTTGGAATATGGGGCTGATCAAGATGTGTGGACACCCATAACTTGCAAGTTTTACCGCATAAGCTGCAAGTTTTTACCTTATAAATTGCAAGTTGAGAATTTGCGCCGACATAATGACTTTGCTTTAGGTTCGGTTATGCAGTGGTTTTGACTCTAGATTGCCTGTCTTCGACCATTTTAAATGCCCTGAGAGCCATCCCGGCCTTCAAAACCTTTGCTGGTATCGCATTGACTTCTAATAGTTGCCTGATGCGATCAATTGGTAAAGTGCAGTTTAAGCCCAAGATCACTTCCCGCAGCATCAATTTAGTTGAAAAATCTACAAAAATCATCCCGCCTTCTTCAGTTGTTGAATCTAGATTGATAAACAGCCTATATTCATTTTCATATTTCCAATCAACAAATTTTGTTCTGATTAGCTCATCTACAACTTTTGGACCATCATCAATCTCACCATTCTTGGGGTTAAATTCAATCTTTGTTCTTAGTGATATGTATTTGACGGGGGTTAAGTAGTTCTCTGGAATATCAAAACCAAGCGCTACTCCATTATGTTTATTAGCGTAATGCCCCCATAGCAATGGATTGCTCCAAGAGCTGCTAAAGCAAATCATTCCTTTAGATTCATTAAGCTGTTTTTGAAGGCATTAAAGGCCGCTCTGTGCTTTGGATCGAGGAGATCGGCCCCTAATAATTCAAAAGGGTCATTTAGTTGCGCGAACCTAGATACCTTTAACCGCCTAAAGAAAAGATTTGCTATGGCATGATTTTCATTGAGGAAGTGATATACCTGCATAGAGACCTCTTTCAAGAGCGATTGAACTTATAAAGATTTTTTACCCGTGATTTATTCAGTTTTTATATCCAGGTTAATTTTTAAGGACATTGTTCGGCCATCAAGCAGAACCGCGATACCGTCTTTGGTTACCTCATAGGAATAATACGCAGCATGACGAGGCGCAGAAAGCACCTGAGATTTTAAGATTGCAAAAGTGTCCCCACTTAGATTTCTAGTGGACCTTGTCAAAAGCCCTGGATGCCCCTCATGATGCAATCTAGCCCCAACAGTTTGCGTGTAGCTATAGTCATTTGGGTCCATTAATTGAGGGTGAGACAGAACTTTTTCTTTGAGATTAATTAATGCAGCGTCACATCTAACCCAATAGACCTTGCGTTCAACATATGCGCCTGGCCTATTAAATCCGGCATCACTTAGAAGACCTGCGTACCAATGATGGACTGATTCATAAATACTGGTTTTAAGTGAATCTGCACCGTACCAAACCCCAAAAGAGCCATCTGAAAAACGGCTACGCATCCAATGCTTAAATGGATAAGTAATGGCGTTGTCCCATACAGCATCCTCGAATGGGCGATGTATTGCAGGCA
>TBL_comb47_HYPODRAFT_10000531_pt1 | contig 50744 bp, 51 predicted proteins | sample TroBogypolimnion_40_FD_10682 | JGI IMG/M metagenome (IMG submission 10682)
CCGCCTCCTTTTGTTGCCTTGCCAAATTTTTTATCCATATATTCATACAACTCGACACCCTTTGGCATCTTTTTAGATCCTTGTTGAGCTTGATACCAAATCTTAAACTCTTCAATCAGTTCCGTCTGTTTAACAAACTTACCTTCTTTAATTATAACTTGATCATTTACGAATGCGGAAATATGATCTTGTCCTTGTCGATAATGTTCGGACGACGCCTTTACAATATCACAATCTGTTACTATGCCTTGGTTTTCAAATGCTAATTTTACCAACATACTAGCAAATACTATTGCCCAGCTAGGCAATTTATCCTTTAAATTTTTATCTTTTGGAAACTGATAAGGAATATTTTCCAACGATTCTTTTGTTGTATTACCATCCACAAATATTGACTTAAAATCACAAAGACGAATACGACGCCACGTCCCATCATCATTACTTGTTATTTCAAATAATGTATTTAAACAAACGACCAAATGAAATTGTATAGGAAATGTCTCTGCTTCACAATATAATGCTCGTCCTGATAATGTAGAATCACCTGTCAATTGCTTCATCATACCTTCATTAATACGAGCATCTTTTGAAGGTTCTTGCATCACCGCATACCGAACTCCTTTTAATTGCATAATTTCACTCGATGTTCCTCCTATATTTACACGTTTTTCGGTTACTAGTGTAATAGGAACCATCCCAGTATATTCTCCTAGTGTTTGCGTCATCAAATCCGTCAATATAGATTTACCATTACTCCCACTTCCTCTATAAATATTAAACGTTTGATTAATATTTTCACCAATTAATACAGATGATAAATGTTCCCACATATAAGAATTTAATAACTTTTCAGGAAATAACTGATCCATAAATGTCAGTATTTCTTTTGAAATTTCTCCGTGTATTTCTTCGTCAAATTGAACATATGGAATTTTAGTAGATTTTGTAATATAATCTTGTGGATATCCATCACGAAATTCCTTATTTTTAATATCCACAACACCATTTTTAAAACACATTAACCATTTATTAGAATCCATATTTTTATCAAAATCGGAATCAAAGAATAATTCACAAGCCTCACGCATTATATTATTTTTATCATTTGTTCTTTTTAATTTTGAAGCTACTTCACGGATTGTTTTTACTCTCTTACCTAAACTAATATATCTTTCGTCTGATGCATCATATGTATGCATCTGTTGAGAGGTTTCTTCACTTTTTTCTATATACACATTATACATTTGAACAGATATCGCCATCCGAAGTGTTTGTCCTCTATCTAATACCCATCTATGATCCTTAAATACATACCATGATCTATTCACTAAACTATTACATAAATAAATATCTTTAAACATATGCTTTAAAACTAATGCAAAATCAAATTCTGTTGCCGAATTGATAGTATCTTCAATATAATGATTTAATGTTGTTTTTTTTATCTTCTCATATTCATCAAAAGCATCTTGTCTAGCCCAATACATTATTGATCTAATTGTAACACCATTTGTTTTGTGTTTAAAATGCTTATTCCAATGAGTATATTGTTCCGAAATATCTCCATAATCAAAATCATCCGCTTTACTCCTCAACAGAATCCACGATAAGAATAATCTGTCATCTGTATGTTTTAAAGCAAACCCAACTTGTCTATTTAATAAATGAGATCCAGGTGCCCAATATTTTTCCGGTAATATCTGAGTATATTCATGGGCTTCCTTTATATGATATTCTGTAGGTGATAAGGATGTCAACATATTATTTACAGCCTTTCTTAATTGTTCTTCGTTGATAATTTCATTTAAATTAATATCATTATCATCTTCTACATTATCACATAATAAATTTACTCTAGTTTTACTTGGCGCTTTTTTCACTTTTTTTATAGTACGTCGTACTTCATATTCAGGCATTATCGAAGGATTTAATTCAAATGATACATGCTGATCATATCGAGCAGATAATTTAATCAAATTTCTTTCTAAATCAAAATCTGATACGGGTTGTTCGTCGAAAATAATACCTTCATGATCTTTTGAAACTGAATAAATACCTGTTAATTCATATGCGTCGTGACCAGGCTTTCGCGAACCATACATCTGCCAACCCGTTGTACCTTTAGTTATTGTATCATCAAATACTTGTTCCCACTCATTTATTAATGGTAAATCCCAATATTCGCCTATTTTTGAAACCACTCTTTCTCGTAACATACTCTGCAAAATATGATCCATTTGAATACCAATAATTATATGAATACCGTCTTTTGTTAATGAACCGTCGGCTAATCTATTTACATCGGGTTTTTCAAATATGTATATAGGAAATGGTTTATCAAGTTCGAATATAAAGAAATCTCGAAGCTCTTCAACATATATTTCTCGTAACAAATCCAATATACTATCTTTATTATGTTGTCTAGATGTTACTGTATGAGCATATTTTAGATCAATATCTATTAATATACAACCATCCTTATTTAATTGAATTTCGGTTAAATATTCCATTCGTTTATTTATAAAAACCGCTTCATAATACAACTTCATATATTGAGGTATATCTTCCGTTGGTATTATGTAAGAACCTCCGTAAATACTTAATGCTGGAGATCCGATTCGCGCGTGTGTACATTTTCCTTTTGATTCGGATTTATCTGAACCCTTAACACTATGTTTTGCCAAAAATTCATTTAAATCTCTGTATTGATTCATCGTAGACATTAGATTATATTGGTATTATATATCGAGATTTTTCTATTTCATTTTTTTTTATATATATTAGAATCAACCTTTTCAACCTTTAAGAAAGGTTGATCCAAACAACTACGTTCTTTTTGCAGTTACTATATTCAAATACTTATTCGTTTTGCTCCTATGCTTTGATATTCCATAAACCTAATTAAATATTATCAATAATATTTTATTGAAAGAAATTAAGTCTTGATTTGGATTAGATTCACAGAATAGCGACAGTAAACGGAGCATAGGAGCCAAACGAATAAGTATTTGAATCTAGTAACTGCAAAAAGAACGTAGTTGTTTGGATCAACCTTTAAGAAAGGTTGAGCAACTGCAAAAAGAACGTAGTTGTTTGGATCAACCTTTCTTAAAGGTTGAAAAAAGGTTGAGTAACTGCAAAAAGAACGTAGTTGTTTGGATCAACCTTTCTTAAAGGTTGAAAAAAGGTTGAGTATATATGAAAGGATTTGATAGTATTTTGACTCCGCAGATATTAAATTATTTTTATATTTTTATTGCTTCTATTTTTTCAGGACTTCCTATTATTTTTGTAAATTATTATTCAAAAAATAATAATATTTTTTGGATAATTATGGCAATAGCTTCGTATACCGTATTAGTGTTTTCATATTTATATTTATTATTAAATACTTCAAATAGTGTTAGTAAATTATATTCATTAATTAAAATATCATCGATTGTTATTGTAGTTATATTTAGTATTCTTTTTTTGAAAGAAAAATTAACCATTAAAAATATTATCGGATTAATACTTGGAACCATAGCTATAAGTTTATTATAGCAAGAATTATAGCAAGAATTTTTGAATAATTTATATTACATCTCATACCATATATTCCAGTCATTACTAATTCAGATTCTTGGGTTTGTTCTGAAATCTTTTTCTCTACAAAATTTAATATCGCCACTCTATTTTTTGCAAATTGTTCTTCCATTACGAGATGAAACCTTTCAAATTGTACCGGAAATACAGAAGTATCCTTCTGTATCATCTTTAAAATAGCTATTTCGATATTTTTATATTCGATTATTTTTGTATAATTATTAAAATCTTTATTATTTGTATTTACTCCTGGTTCATTTAGGAGTGGATCTTTACATAACAACGTACATAGTGTTAATAATATTGTCGTTATCGTCTGACAAGAAGACCAAGCTTCGCCTGACCAAGTATTTAAAATTGAAATACAAACTTTTTCATTTGTATATAAATTTGGATTAAATCTGATTTTATCGCCGTTTGTTTTGTAGTGAACGATTGGTGGACTATGTGGAAAATCTACCGGAAATATTAATTCAAAAAAATAATATCCATATTGATACGGGGTATCTTCAGGACCTATTATCATAGCATATCCCTTCATCATATCTTCTTCATCGTGTTGGTAATAAATATTGTTGTCATGAAGTGGATTTTTATTAATATATGTAATATCTTTTATCAATCTATTTATAGTTTCTCTTGAAATTATTTGGGTTGATCTTTTAGCTGACATTAATAATATTAATTATATTATTAATATATCTTTAAATCATTATTTCATTATTTAAATTATTATTTCATTCATATCCACACCTACTACATCTACATAAAAATATGTAGTTAAAAAATTTCATACATTATATAACAAATTTATTTGGATAGATTATTGAGAATGTTGTATTTAAGACGACTCGTCTATTCTCCATACGTTATCACAAGTTGAACATAAATATACATATTTCATATCCACATCGTTGTATCTTATATAAATTATTTCTCGTTCTTCTCCAGATGTATTTGTAGGACATTCATTATTTGGACATAATATTTTATTTATCCTAGGTAAACAAGGATCCAATTTTGTATATTTATTAATTATATGACTGAATTTTTGTTCACTCCTAGCTAAATTAATTTTTGAAATTGAAATATTATCGACTAATTCATCTTCTTTCCCACAATTTCGACAGTAATATATTAATTTATTTGCGTTATCAGAGCTAATCTTGATATAATACATATTAGAACAATTATCACAGAAGTGCATCTTTAGTTTATATAATAATATACTTTTATATTAAAATTAATTAAATCAATTTTTTTCTAAAAAAATTGAAGTATATTTAAAGATTAAATTATATGATACAATATAAGAAAATGAATAAATCAAATATTTATACCGGTGGTAGGATGGGATTAAATATTAGCGATATTCCACAAAATGACGATGACGAATCTGATTACGGTGAAGAAAATTCAAGTGTTGGTAGTTATACTGGTGGGGGGAAAGAAGGAGATTCTGATTATAGTGATGATGAAGAAGAAGATGAACCCACTCAAAATTCAAAAAATAATACAAAAGTCGGATCTAAACCTGAAGGAGTAGAAGAGGAAGAAGAAGAAGGGGAAGAAGAAAGAGATGATGTTATAGATGGACAAGGACAAGATGAAGATGATGAAGACGAAGAGGATGATGATAATGAATTAAATATGGATCAAATTAACGATATTGAAAATGATCTTAATGAAGATAATGGAGAAGATGACAATCAAGATGAAGAACCAGAAGATTTTTATTTACAAAAATTCAACTCTGAAATGAATAAAAATTATATAGTGGATTATCATCCAGAATGTGTATCAAATAATTATGCAGAAGTATTAAATTTAGCAAAAGTTGTAAGAGATAACAAAAATAATATTATAGATGATCTACATAAAACATTACCATTTTTAACAAAATACGAAAAGACGAAAATTTTAGGACAACGTGCGAAGCAAATCAATAATGGAGCAAAAGTTTTCGTAAAGGTAGATGAAAATGTTATTGATGGTTATTTAATAGCTATTTCGGAATTAGAACAAAAAAGGATTCCGTTTATTATACGTAGACCTATACCAGGAGGTGGGTGCGAATACTGGAGAGTTTCAGATTTAGAAAATATCTCATTCTAACTCAACCTTTAAAAAAGGTTGATCCAAACAACTTCGTTCTTTTTGCATCTGTTATATTTAAATACTTATTCTTAAGTCTCAACCTTTAAAAAGGTTGATCCATAGAGAAGCGGTACAACTTCGTTTTTTTGCATCTGTTATATTTAAATACTTATTCTCTCCGTAAACTCTTTTTATCATTCTAACCCATAAGAAAAAATAAATTATAAATTATTTTTTATTCAATAAAAGATATTTGAAAGATTTTACGGAGAGAAGACTTAAGAATAAGTATTTAAATATAACAGATGCAAAAAGAACGAAGTTGTTTGGATCAACCTTTTTTAAAGGTTGAGAAGGTTGAGAAGGTTGAGAAGGTTGCGTTATGTTTTATAATTAGCTATTCATTATCATTAAATAAAGAAAAACTATGGATAGAATGGATTAATCATAATAAAGATATTATTAATATTTATTTTCATTATAAAGGGTTTTTATTTTCTAATATTAAATCCAACTTCGTTAAGAAACACGCCATCCCCGAAACATATTTGAAATATACAGATTATTTTCACATCGTTCCAGCATATATGACTTTATTACAGTATGGGATAGAACAGGATAAAAATAATAAATGGTTTTGTTTTCTTACTGAATCTTGTGTTCCTATCATCTCTCCATCAAAATTTAGAGAACTATTTTTTGAAAACTATAATTCGACTATTATGAATCATGGACCTGCTTATTGGAATCCAACATTTACCAATCGAGCAAATTTACATCTACTTACTAAGGATTTTCATATGTTTAATACACCTTGGTTTATTTTAAAGAGAGAAGATGCCGAATTATGTTTATTATATGTAAGAAGAAATAATAATATTTATACCATTATTTGTAATGGAAATATAGCAAATGAAAGCATATTTGCTATAATTCTAAAGGCGAATAATAAGTTAGATAATGTTAAAAATGAACATACTACAATTACTGATTGGAAACGAATGACAAGTACTACAAGCCCACATTTATTTAAAGAAGGATCTGAAACGGATATTAATTTTATAGATAAATTCAAGAAAGAAAATAAGTATTCTATCTTTTTACGCAAAGTTGATCCATCTTTTCCAGACGATATATTGAATAGATATATTTACAATTCAAATATAATTAAATCAAAAACAAAATCAAATTCAAATTCAAATAAATTTATTTTTATTTGGAACTATATGAAATTAATAATAAAAAGATTTTACAATTTTACTCGCGAAAATCCCTCTATAATATTTATAGGAATGATTTTTATAAGAATGATTTTTATAACAATGACGCTGCATAGAAAAAATATAAACTAATAAACGCTGTTATTATAGCAGTTACATATTTTATAAATTTTATACTGATATGTAATTTATTTGATAATACTATTTTTGAACCTATCCAACTTCCAATTATTGAAGTAATTAATAATATATTACATACAGTAAAATTTATATTATTTGTTATATAAAATTCATATACAGAACCTATTGTAATTGGAAACATAGCTAAATATAACACGGTACCCATAGCCGTTTTATATTCTAATATTTTGTTACAGTTAATACTACTAATATTATACCAGTTGCGGTTATCCCTGTAAATCCGGTAAATATTCCTGTTATTAATCCTAATATTGATGAAATTATATAAATATGAATCATTATATATTACACATTAATATTTCTTATGATAATTAGTTTATCATAAAGCGTTGATTTATTCATCATTACACACCAAGTTAAGTTATCTATAATATTATAAGTTCGAGTTTAACATTTCCATCTATTTCCACAACTAATACACGTAACAAATGTTGTCATTGGTTCATCTGCTGATCTCAATTGTGCTTGAGAATAAGTCGTCTCTCTAGAACCACATTTTCTACATTTAAAAGCATCAGTTGAAGCAACAATTTTTGTTTCTGCCTTATTTTTATCTCTATTCATTTTATCTTCAATTAATTTTTCCCATCTTTTAGGATTCAATTGTTGATGACTAAAGAACGCAACATCTTCCGCCTTTAATACATCTTTTTTTATATGTTCCAATAATTCTGTATTATTTTTTAAATTAATATAGATACTTCGTAACCTACTTGAATACAACTCTACAAAATAATGATTATCCCATTTTTTTACAACTTTTAATTTTTTTGCTTCTCTAAGGGAATAGTTATATATACCTCTTTCCATATTTTTACTCTTATGTTCATCTTCTATTAAAATATTTAATTTATCTTGAATATTCTTTCGAAATAATTCGGGATTAACAATTTTTCGCGATGTCATCAGATATTATATTTAAGTGTTATCTATTTAAATATAATTAAATTATATCAATTTTTTTACAGTTAATCATTAGTTAATCATTAGTTAATTTTTTTATTTATTATATAAATCATATATATATGATTATTAAAATAAAAGATAGGATGAGCTCACACGATTCTTCTTGTTATCCCGATACTAATGATATACAATATATTAGAAATTTAATTCCTGGTGGAGATATTGAAATAAATATAGGAGATGTTGTAATATATACAGATAATTCTTTAACAGATATAAATAATAATGCTAGTAAAAATATTGCTTTTCTGATCGAATCTCCTGAAGTAACTAGACTATCTTATGAATATATTTCAAACAATAATACAAAATTTGATACTGTATTAACATTTGATAAACGGCTATTAGATAGAGGTGAAAATTTTAAGTTAAATGTATATGGGACTACGTGGTTAAATGAAGAGTATAGAAAAATTTGGAATAAAAATAAATTGTGTTCCTTTATTTTATCAAATAAAAACCAGACAAGTGGACATAAATTTAGAAATAATTTAGCTAACGTTATTAACAAAGATTCCAATTTTAATTTTGTAGATTTATATGGAGGAAATTATAAGCATATTTCTTATACTACAACTCGAAATTGGAGCCCTTCTCATTGTTCTACCCATATATCTAATGAAAAAATATTGGGATTAAAAGATTATATGTTTAGTATAAGTTGTGAAAATTGTAAAATGGATTATTATTTTACCGAAAAATTAATAGATTGTTTTTTAAGTGGGACTGTTCCTATTTATTATGGTTGTCCTAGTATATCTAATTTTTTTAATATAAATGGAATTATAATGATAGATACAGAAAAAGATTGTATGGATATTTTACAAACACTTACTTTTGAAAAATATAATGAAATGATGCCATGTATTCAAGAAAACTACGAAAAAGCAAAACAATATACTCATTTACATATAAATCCGTCCAACATCGATATACTAAAAAGTTGAATATTCATCTTCACTTAACTCAGATCCAATATCTTCCATGTCTCCATCTATTACATCATCAAGATCATTCGTAGTGTCTTCTGTAACATCTTCATCTTCGTCATCATCATCCGTTTCATAACTAGATCCATTGACCGAGTTATCATCTACTACAAACCCATCCTTTAAATATCCATCTTTAGTTTTAAACTCTTCAGCAATATTATCCAATTCATCTTCTTCATTTTCATCTTCTATGGCAACAACATCCAAACTTTCAAATCCTCCAAATAATTTCTCATACATTTTTTCCCATAATTCTACAGTTAAAGAAATATATTCCATATTATTTTCATTATTAAGAATCATACCAATAACCACACAACTGCCGAAAAATAATTTTGTATCTATTGGTGGTGGAAAATCATATTTATTTTCAGTATTAGCTTTTCCATCAGTCTTAGCATAAACACTTACATAATATTTTATTGTTTCAATTTTAACAACCCATTCTGTCTGCTTTCCAAAATTATTTCCATTTTTAAATCCACATTTTTTAAATAATTCGTCTTCTTTAAAATCCTTTATAGAAAGGCTTTTTAATGTCCCTGATTTATCAATTATAATGACATTTAATTTATTTGACGATGTTGACATAATAATCATTTATAATATAAAAGGTTTAAATGGTTTTCATATAATATATTATTATGACAACATCATATAAAAGGATAAACTATACAAAAATAAATTATACAAAAATAAATTATACAAAAATATACTATAAAAATATTAATTTAAATTCCATTACTCCAAAAGTAATTGAAAAACTGGATAAATATTTTTTATATAGTAAAATGGAAACTAGACTTTTCTCACAAGATGGAATATTTGTAATTAAAAATGGAAAAATATTTAAACAAACTATATTAGATAAACCCATTATTCCAGTTTTATTAAATGATATTGAATTGTTAATTGATGAAAGTATTATTGAAGAAAATATTATATTATCTCAAATACCAGTTGATTGTTTTCAAGAAGATATAACTATAAAATATTATGGTACAAACGATATGCAATTAGTCGTTGAATTTAATCAAGATATGGTAACGAATTTTTATCTCTTTCAACCTTTAAAAAAGGTTGATCCAAACAGCTTCGCTCTTTTTATTTCAGATATGTTGAAATAATAGCACTTTGCTATACCCATAGAGAGAATGTAATGTCAGAAGATATGGAGTCATTATACACTGCTTAATTTATTTTTTAAAAATTGTTTTAATTCAGATTTCATAGAAGATTGAGACACATGAGGCAATAAAGATTGAATATATTCTTCTGGTGGTTTTATGTAAGTAGAAAATTCATCTGTATCACTTGAAATATGCGATGAATTATTATTCAGCGAAGAAGATGAAGATGATATAATATTAAACATAGCTTCATATTTTTGTTGTGGTGAATTTACTAAATCTTTTATTTTTGGAACTGTTAATGTTGATTTAAAAAAATATATTAAATTTTGAACAACAAATATAAGTATAATTGATATAATAGACATTTGAATAATCCATAATAACATATACTCAACCTTTAAAAAAGGTTGATCCAAACAACTTCATTCTTTTGTGGTTGTTAAATTCAATTACAGAGGGTCGTTACCCCGAGCTTCGCTCTTTTTGCAGTTGCTAAAAAGAGATAAGCTGTGGGTCATGACCCTATCCTGACCTCAAAGTAGGATTAACACAAATTTCATTACTTGGATAAATATCGCCAGACATACAAGTATCATTTGGTCCTACTGAAACACACGAACGAAATCCTCTATCTTCTCCTATAAAACAAAACCCAGTCTTACCTGATGCTTTATTTTTTTGTATAGAACTATAAGAATCGTCGCTTGTATACGTCGGAATATCATCCGGACTCTGGTTACTTGTTGGATTATTTAAAGAATTACTTAAAGCGTTGTTTAATGTGTTATGTAATTGAGTTGGATTATCATTATATTGAGTTGAATTTGACGATTCTTTTCCTTTTACATTACTCGCGGTTTGTTGAACTAGATCTAGACCTGTATTAACAGTTCCTGCAGCAATATCCACTCCTGTTTTAGCTCCTGTTGCAGATACATTAACAATTTGTCTTGTCGTATTTACTGCAGCATTACCGATATATCCTCCAAAATAATTAGTAATAGGGGCAAATAAATCGCTAATTGTTTGTGTTCCTTTGGCTAAATAAGTAAAAATATTGAATCCTAAAACGGCTAATATAAATATTAAGAATAGCCAAACTTTCCAATCAAATTTACTAAACCATTCACTTGAAGTGTTTGATGTATTTGTATTTAAAAAAGATCCTGTTCCGGATCCTGTTCCAGATGATGATTGTTGAAATCCTAATGGAATATCAGATAAAGATCTTGATATAATATCTTGATTAGAATTCATTATATACTCAACCTTTAAAAAAGGTTGATCCAAACAACTTCGTTCTTTTATGGATGTTAAATTAAAATACTTATATTTCTTGTAATTATATTTCTTGTAATTATATTTCTTGTAATTATATTTCTTGTAATTATATGACTAGAAAGTATATAAAGATTGTCAATATATTATATAAGAATAACGCAAAATGATGTGGTTTTTTATTGTATTTCTTATTGGATTTGAACTTGGTTCAACATTTCAAAAAAATATATTTAAAGTTCAACTCAGTAATAAAGACGTCATTATTAAAGATTTAAAAAAGATTATTGAAAATAATGAAAATATTACAAATGGTTGGAAATTATAGATGGTTTTATTACTTGATTACTTGATTATTTGATTATTTGATTACTTTAATATAAAAATATTGAATTAATCAAACGAAATATATGTATTATGATTTATAATATTTTATAATATTTTATAATAAAGCAGGGTTAATAGAGTTCATTATTTCCAATTTTTCGAGTGTTTTATCAAAATTACTTTTTTTAATATTCGCGAATAAATAATCTGTATTGGGACTTTTTTCATTTTTTTTTACCTGTATATACAACTTATCTATATTTCCAATTATTTGAGAAACTTTATCTTTATCTTTCACCAACTCTTCCTCAATATTTATTACATCGGTTAAAACCGTAACAGCATAATACATTATATATCTTCTTTTTCTAGGACAACTACTGGAATACTTTAAACAAAAGAGATTCAATAAACTCTTTATTATTTTTTGAATAAATTGATTCTGATTTATACTTTCTTTTAGAATAGCATCCCAAATAATCCATATTATATGTTTTTGTTCTTTACTATCTACAGGAATCTGTGATCGTCTTTCACATTCCAATTTTTGTTTTTTTAATTTGCTAATGTTTTCAAATTCTAAAACCCATTCTATCCAAAAGCAAGCATCTATAGAATTTTTTCCTTTTTTTGAAATACTATAAACAAATTCATTTATTGCTATAAATAATTCTTGTGGATCTTCTTTTAGCATTACAGAATTAGCATATGTTTGATCGTCTGCTTTGAATCTACCAATCATAAGCGTCATATCAAAATCATCCTTCTTTACCTTAATTTCATCAAAACTATGCTTTCGTTTGGAATAACATAATATACAAATTATCTCACAAAATAGCTTACGAATTTTCAAGTTATTTCGCAAATTTAATTCATTCCCATTATATCCATTATTAATTATTTCCTTAAATGATTTAAATTTTAAATCTAAATAAATTGCTAATTTTGGATTACCTGAATGTATATATTTGCTATAAAAAAATAAAAAAATATCCCATAATTCACTATAATTCCCAGAACAAATAAATTCTATAGACCAATAATTTGCTTGTTCGATTTTGGATTCCATTAATGATTTTATTAATTCTTTCTTAACTTGTGATCTATTAAAATTAGAAAATGTCATACCTTTAAAATCCTTTTTATCTCTCATATCGTTTATCTCTGTAAAGTCGTCCATTCAACTCAACCTTTAAATTACACCTTTAAAAAAGGTGTAGCCAAACAACTTCGTTCGATTATATTTTTAACAAGTATTCAAACAATTATTCAAACAAGTATTCAAACAAGTATTCAAAATGGAAGAGAAGAAAACGAAGCTGTTTGGCTCCACTTTTTTAAAAAGTGGATAAAGAAGAAAGCGAAGCTGTTTGGCTCCACTTTTTTAAAAAGTGGATAAAGAAGAGAGCGAAGCTGTTTGGCTCCACTTTTTTAAAAAGTGGAAGTATATATGAAACCTATTGAAAACATTATAAAAAATATTAGTCACACTTTTAATAAATTGTCAATTTGGGGAAAATTATTAATATTTATCATACTTATTTTAGGAATAAAATTATATTTTTCAGATAAAAAAAATAAAAATATGTGGTTAAAAGCAGAAGGTTTTGAAAATACAGATAAATTTATATTTAAAGATACAAATGTTGATATATATGATGATTTTTATGCCGATATTTACGATTATCTTGTTTATAATAAAATTAAAGATAATTATGAAGTAGGTGAAATATTAAATAAAACAACACCAAATGAACAAAGTATTATTCTTGATATTGGAAGCGGTACTGGAAATACGGTAGCATCATTAGCCAAAAAAAATCTAAATATTACTGGATTAGATAATTCAATTTCTATGATAGATAAATCTAAATCAAATTATCCAGATTATAATTTTCAATATGGTGATGCTATGAAAGCTGAAACATTTCAAGCAAGTTCATTTACTCATATTCTTTGTCTTTACTTTACAATATATTACTTTAAAGATAAACATATTTTCTTTAAAAATTGCTTCGATTGGCTTAAACCAGGTGGTTATCTCGTTGTTCATCTTGTTGATCGTGATATGTTCGACCCTATATTAAATGCTGCTAACCCTCTTATTACTTTAAGTCCTCAAAGATATGCCAAAGACCGCATCACAACTAGTAAAATAACATTTGATGATTTTAAATATAATGCCAATTTTGTATTAGATTCTACTAATGATAACGCTTCTTTTGTTGAAAAATTTGAAGACAGAACTACTGGAAAGGTATTTAGAAAAAATGAACATAAAATGTATATGCAAACAGAAGGAGATATTTTAAATATTGCAGAACAAACTGGATTTATATATACTGGGAAAATTGATCTTATTAAAGCTGCTTACGACTACCAGTATTTATATATGTTTACAAAACCAAACTAACTCAACCTTTAAAAAAGGTTGATCCAAACTCAACCTTTAAAAAAGGTTGATCCAAACTCAACCTTTAAAAAAGGTTGATCCAAACAACTACGTTCTTTTTGCAGTTGCTTGATTCAAATACTTATTCGTATGTCTTTCTCTCCATGAATCTATTTGAAGAGTATAAAATTATCAAGAATAATATTTTATAAATAATATTCTTGGAAGAAATAGTGTATTGGATTAGATTCACGGAGAGAAAGACATACGAATAAGTATTTGAATCAAGCAACTACAAAAAGAACAAAGTTGTTTAGTTCCACTTTTTTGAAAAGTGGAACAACTGCAAAAAGAACGTAGTTGTTTGGATCAACCTTTTTTAAAGGTTGAGTTTGGATCAACCTTTTTTAAAGGTTGAGTTTTGGTATCATACAATATTTTATAACATTACGTATTGTTTTTTTAATCATTAAATGATCCTTTTCTTCTTCAGGTATTAACCCATCCATAAGATTTTTTGTTATACGAATATAATCAATATGTTTATTATGTATTGGATTATTCCATTCTGGATTCACTTTTTTCCATTCAGAAATATAACGGAATTTATTATTAGCTATCTTTGAAACCATACTTTTCATTAATTTATTTTCTGATGTATCTTTTATCCATTCACCTTTTTCTTTTACACAAAACAATTCCCTTTTACTATCTAAGCAATGGAATGGTCTTTTATTTTCATCTATCTTACTTACTTCCCTAACAATTATATTTGATAATGCTTGGCTGAATCCTAGAGACCCAATATCATCTAGATCTTTATTTGTAATATTAATATCCTTTATAAAATCTTCCATATTCATAGCATCTTTACAAGTTTCATTTAAATAAATGTTTAAATTAAACTGCTTATTATGTGTTATAGTATTATTACAATTAGTACTATTACTTATAATTGTATTATTTATTGAGGTTGCTTCCAAAGTCTTGGCTACTAACCCCATTATTTCCGACATCATATCCTTATTATCCTTTAATACCTGAAGAATCATAGCATTATTTGCATTCATCTGTTCACCTTCATAAACTACCATCTTCTGTTCTTCTGTTTTAAGTTCTGATTCTTTAAAAGTACATAGCTTCTTATGTCTCCATAAACCAGACCTTTCTATATACTCTTTACCACAATTACAAATATATTTGTTTTTAATTTTATTATTTACGTCAATTACATCAATTACATCAATTACGTTGTTATTTGTTGATTTTTGATGTTTAGCTGTTAATAAATGTCTATTCCAATCTCCTAATTTAAAGCATTTAAAGACACAATTATTACAATTAAATTTTTCGGTTATATTTTTTACATCAATTACATCATTTTGGTTGATTACGGTTGTCATATATATCATCTATATGTTTTCTTTAAATACTTTTCCAAGAAAATAATAAATAAATTTTTTCCTTATGCTCTTAAAATAAATAATTATAAATAGCTCCTTACCATAAGTTTTTTATAATTATTTGAGATTTCTATTTTAGGAAAGTAAAAAAGGACAAATATATTTGTCCTTTTTTGAAAACCTCTAATCGACTTTTGAAAAAAAAATTATTCCTATTTCACATATTTTCTAATTCCATTATTTTCAATATAAAATAATAAAATCCTTATGAATTATGAATATAAAACAATTATATTTAATTTTATATGAAAAAGTGTCACAGGGGACACCCTACGATTTTAAAGTATTTTCTAATTTATTTGTTATTAAATCAATAATTTGATTTTTAAAATTATTATCATTTTTTAATAATTCAATTAAAATATTAATTAATGGTGTTTCTTTTTCTGATTCTTGTTCATCCGATTCTTTAAAAGTACATAGCTTTTTATGTCTCCATAAACCAGACCTTTCTATGTACTCTTTACCACAATTACAATTATATTTTTTTTCAACAATTAATGAAGGATTATTGATTTCCGTTGATTTCTGTTGATTTTTATGTTTAGGTGTTAATAAATGTTTAGACATATCTTTTTTTGATACTGTATGATAATCACAATTAATACAGTTATATTTTAATTTTTTATCAATTACTTTATTACAAGGCAGACATTCAACGACTTTATTTTCAGTTACTTCTTCAATAACTATTTTATCAACAATCAATTCTTCTTTCTTTTCTTTTGGTTTTGGCATCGGTTCTAAACTATTTAGTGTTGCTTTTAATGAGATAAAATATTCCTGTTCTAATTTTCTAGCTGCATAACTATCAGTACAATTACTAAAAGTAACTATTTCCATAGACCAATTATCCCATCCACCGTTATTCCTAATCGTATTGTATAGCTTACAAGTATTAGTAGGTATTAGAGTTGATTGTTTATGAGCATATTTTCTTTGAACAAAATTAGTTGTATGACCAATATATAAATCAGTAATACTAGCATCTTTACACGATATCTTGTAAATAATAGTACTCGAGTAATCAATATCCTTTTTAGGCATTCTATATTATTATATAAACTTGTCTTTAAGTAGTAATCTTAAAATAATCTTATAACAGTTTCACAAAAAGAACGAAGTTGTTCTGCTTCGATGTGGATACATCTCTATATTTATTATAAAAGGTGTAGTTAAAGGTTGTATGTTTAATTCTTCTGGTAACGAACTATATCAAAACAAATGGTTACCTACGAATGGTTTTGGAAGATTGATTACATATGTATTTTTAGCAATTATAATATTATTAATATTGGTTACGGGATATATAAAAATAAAGTTCCGTTTTTGGTCTATGCAGCCAGTATTTCATATTTATGATTTTTATTGGTATATATTTCCTTGTGGAATAATACGGAATGAATTGCCAGAAAAGAATCGATATTGTAATTTTAAAGAGATCGAAACAATTACAAATATTGGTGAAAGTTTTAAATTAACGAGATTTACGAATTTCATTAAAAAGAATTATTTGCAGAATAGAGAGAACACATATTTACCCGAAAAGGAGAATATTTTACCATATTTTACTAGTCATAATTCATCTTGTTTTTTTTCTTTTTATACAAAACCAGAATTATTAATAGATGCCAAAAATGAGAGAAATAATATAGAAGATAATAAAATTATATCGGTAATGACTAGCAGACCATTACACGTATATATAAATAATGGTGATACTGATGCGACATTTGATGTTTATTATGTAGATTATTTATGTGTTGATAAGGGTTATAGAAAACAAGGGATAGCTCCTGAAATAATTCAAACACACGAGTATAATCAAAGTATAATGAATAAAAATATAAAGGTTAGTTTGTTCAAGAGAGAAGATGAATTAACCGGAATTATTCCTTTGTGTGTATATAAAACTTACGGGTTTTCTATGCAATATTGGACTAAACCTCCTGTATTACCAATACATTTAGGATTGATTGAAGTTGGTTCATCTAATATTCACCATTTAATGGAATTTATAAAAATAAATAATACAAAATTTGATATTTTAATAATAATGGAACTCTCGAATTTAATAGAGTTAATTAAAACAAAAAATATTTATTGTTATATAATTGTGGATGATAATGAAGTAATTTGTGCGTATTTCTTCAGGAAAACCTGTACGTTTATTAAAACTAGACAAGAAGTTCTCAATTGTTTTGCATCTATTAATTGTTCTAGTAATATGGATATATTTGTAGAAGGATATAAGGTTGCTTTATGGAAAATATGTAAGAAGAATAAAATGTATAAATATGCCACTATTGAAAATATATCTGATAATTTTTCAATCATAAAAAATATATTAATACGAACAAAACCATTATTTATTAGTCCTACCGCATTTTTCTTCTATAATTTTGCTTATACATCATTTAAATCGGAAAAATCTCTAATACTCTATTAATTACATATTAATAAGGGTGTAGTCGAATCGAAAGCTTCGTTATTAATTCAATTACTTATTCTTATGTCTTCTCTCCGTAATTTTATCCCAAGAGTGTAAAATAATTGAGAATAATATTTATAAATATTATTTTTCTTCAGGTAACGATGACTTGGATTAATTCATAGAGTGGTGACGCATATAAGACATAAGACATAAGACATAAGAATAAGTATTTAAATATGTCCTTCTCAAAGACTAAGAAATTCACCTTCGGGTTTTTTATCAACTACAGCTAATAAGTTTTTTTTTAAATATCTATAATAATCTCTATTCATTAGATGTAATTTATAATATATTACTTTTAAAATGAATAACAACCAAGATATGTAAAATGGTAATACAATTTTTTTATTATGTTCTTCTAATATATATTTTTTTATATTTTCATCATATATTGAAAATTCTACAGCAATATTCATTTCAATATCTTTATACATTAATTTATAACCAAATGCTACCACATTATTTAAACGCCATATAATTTTTTTAAATTTTTTCTTTTTAACGGATAAGAATTGTTGCATTTTTGATATTATACTTGTTTGATTATCTGTAAATATATCTACATCAATATCACTATCCCCTGGGAAATAATCGTTACGTTGAACACTGCCATAAAAATATAATGGTCTATCAATATAATCACTTAATTCTTTAAAAAATACATTAATATTATTTGGTAAAATATTATTAATTTGTTCCATACATATTACACTTTTAAAAATACAAAATATTTTGATTATTCTAAAAAATTGAAGCAGTATCTTTCAAAAAATTATGTAATAATACTTCTTTATTATTATTAATAACATCTCCTGTAAGCATAGACGATTCGTATATTTTACGCAATACATCATTAGGTGCGTTACTTCCAACTTTTATTAATCCGTGATCTTTTAAATATTGTTTTATATCGTTAATAGGTTTTTTCTTTAATTCTTTGTGAGCGTTTATTATTTTTTTACGAGTATTTTCATTTTTTATTAATATGCCTACTTTTTTATAAATAATTGATTTTCCTAATGTATATCGTCTTTTAATTGTTTTTTTAATTATAACCTTTGGTTCATTTTTTATATCTTCAACAATTCCTACTAATTCATTTGTATCATTTATATTATTTATATTATTTATATTATTTGTATCATTTGTTGTGTCAAACGTAATATCATTAATTTCTTCTGGAATACCTGGCGGACCAAATTGGTTTAATTTATTAAATAATATACTTTCTGTATCATTATTTTTTTCCCTTTCTAATTCTTTTTCTTTATCTAAAATTAATTGCTGGGTCTTTAACTTTTGTTTTATTATTTCTAATCTTTTCTCTCTTTCAGATAATCTTATTACTTCTTTGGGTTCATTATTAAATTGTAAACTTGGTTGTATTTGTGATTGTATTTGTTGTTGTAAATTATCTTTATTTCGCTTAGTCATTTGCCAAGTTCTATAGGTAGGTTTTAAACCATTTTTTAAACATCCAAATGGTACATCATCTGGTTTTTCTATATTTAATTTAAATACTGGAGCTTCTATATTATTAAATATAAAAGGCTCTCGTAATTCTTCGGGTAATTCTAATTGTACAAATGGCGTTTGTTTATTGTAATTTTTTAATGTATTTTTTTCAATATTTTGTTTTAATTGACGATGACTATGATCTTGTTGTGGTATATGATCTTGTTGTGGTATATGATATGAAGTTTGTTGTGATTGTTGTGATTGTTGTGATAATTTTTTTTCTTCTTTCTTTTTTTTAGATAATATATTTAAATAATTAATAGAATCGTTAAATTCGTCTGTAAATGCTGCTATATCAGTATTATCATTTTTAGTATTATGACTTTTATTAATATTGTCATTAACAACTAACCCTTCTTTATTTTTGTAAGCCTTAACACGATTTATTAAATTTTTTTTCAATATTGATGGGTTTATTAAAGGCATCGTTATTTTTTCCTTTTTTGTTTTTTGCGTTTTATTCTTATTTGAAAAAAAATTTGAATTTATTTTTATTATTTTTTTATCAGACATAAAGACTATATATTCCACTTTTCAAAAAAGTGGAGCCACAACGAAGCGATACAACTTCGTTCTTTTGGAATTGCTAAATTCAATTATTTCCAACAATTCTTAAGGTATTCCACTTTTCAAAAAAGTGGAGCCACAACGAAGCGATACAACTTCGTTCTTTTGGAATTGCTAAATTCAATTATTTCCAACAATTCTTAAAGTATTCCACTTTTCAAAAAAGTGGAGCCACAACGAAGCGATACAACTTCGTTCTTTTGGAATTGCTAAATTCAATTATTTCCAACAATTCTTAAGGTATTTTAATTTAACAATTCCAAAAAGAACGAAGTTGTTTGGCTCCACTTTTTTGAAAAGTGGATTATATATATAAATATAAAACCATTTAAAAATAAAATTGAAGTGTTTAATAACCGTCTAATGAGTTTACACATAATTCAAAATATGATGACTCAATCAATTTCAAATAAAGAACATAATGAAAATCAAAAACTAATTCAAGACAAAAATAAAGAAGATGACATCGATCCTTATATTGAAACACCGTGGACTATTATTGAATCTTATTTCAAAGGACATTATTTAGAAAGATTGGTTAGACATCAATTAGATTCATACAATAATTTTGTCAATTATCAAATAGAAAAAACAATAGGTATGTTTAATCCTGTTAATATTAAATCAGAACACGATTTTGATTCTGCTAGTAGAAAACATTCACTTGAATTGGTAGTAACATTTGATAATTTTCATATTTATAGACCACAGATTCACGAAAATAATGGAGCAATTAAATTAATGTTTCCACAAGAAGCTAGATTGAGAAATTTCACATATGCTTCTGCTATGACAATCGATATTAATATTAAATTTATAATAAGAACTGGTGCAAATTTAGAAAACTTGCAAATACTTCATAAAACTCTTCCAAAAATTCATATTGGAAAAATACCAATTATGTTAAAATCGAGTATTTGTGTTTTATCTCAATATAAACACGTAAATCAAGAAAGTACAGGTGAGTGTAAATATGATGCCGGTGGTTATTTTATTATAAATGGTTCAGAAAAAACTGTGCTTGGTCAAGAGCGAGCCGCGGAAAATAAAGTATATTGCTTTAACGTAAGCAAAAACAATACAAAATATAACTGGGTTGCAGAAATAAAATCAGTACCAGATTTTAAATGTATCTCACCAAAACAAATTAATCTAATGGTTAGTTCTAAAAATAATGGATTTGGATTTCCTATATATATTCAATTGCCTCGTGTAAAACAACCAGTTCCATTAGTTATTGTATTTCGAGCACTAGGTATTATTTCAGACTATGAAATTTGTGAGAAAATATTATTAAATGTTAAAAATGAGAAATATGCCGAGATTCTTGAAGCCTTAAAGGCGTCTATTATTGATTCAAATACTGTAATAACCCAACAAGATGCTATTAAATATATTGTAAATTATGTGATGTATACTCCAATTAATATGGATAGAGAAGCAGGTATGAAAAAGAAATTGGATTTTGCTATAGACATATTGGATAATGATTTATACCCACATTGCAAAGAGAAAATACATAAAATATACTTTTTGGGGTATATGACAAACCGTCTTATCCAAGTAAGTCTTGGATGGGTTAAAATGGATGACCGTGATTCTTATTTAAATAAAAGAATTGATATGACAGGAACATTATTAAACAATCTATTCCGTAATTATTTCAATAAACTCGTAAAAGATATGGAAAAACAAATTATTAAAGAAATCAATACGGGATCATGGAAATCTACGAATGATTATATGAATATTGTTAATATGACAAATGTTTATAAAATTATTAAATCAACCACGATTGAAAATGGACTAAAACGAGCACTTTCTACCGGTGATTTTGGTATCAAACATATTAATAGTAATAAAGTTGGTGTAGCACAAGTTCTTAATCGGTTGACTTATGTTAGTAGTTTAAGTCACTTGAGGAGAATTTCTACGCCTATTGATAAAAGTGGAAAATTAATTCCGCCTAGAAAATTACACGGTAGTTCATGGGGATTTTTATGTGGTATTGAGTCTCCAGAAGGAGCGAGTGTTGGTGTAGTGAAAAATTTAAGTTATATGTCACATATTACTATATACTCAGATTCTGCTCCCATATATGAATTTATTATGCCTCTTATAACCGACATCAATACAATAACCGCTAATGAAATGTTTGATAAAGTAAAAGTATTTATGAACGGTTGTTGGGTTGGAATATCCGAAAATCCTGAAGAATTGTATAGATTACTCAAAGAGAAAAAGTATCAAGGTGTCATAAATGTATATACTTCAATTATATTTGATTATAACAAGGCCGAGATTCGCATATGTAATGATAGTGGTCGTATTACTCGCCCTGTATTACGAGTAAGAAACAATCAACTTATTCTCAATAAACAAGTTATTAAAGATCTTAAAAATAATAATTTGACTTGGGATGATTTATTGACAGGATGTAAGTTGGATGATTCTGTTATTGAATATATAGATCCTGAAGAACAATCATTAAGTATGATTTCTATGAAACCGAGTGATATGAAGATTAAATCTGACAATATTTATAAATATACTCATAGCGAAATTCATCCTAATACTATGTATGGGATATTAGCTTCTTGTATCCCGTTTCCAGAACATAATCAAAGTCCTAGAAATGTGTATCAATGTCTAGATGCGAATGAACTTGTATTGATGGCGGATGGTTCTAAAGTAAAAATTGGTAATGTTAAAGTGGGAGATTCTGTTATTACATTTGATCCTATTATGATGGAATTATCATCCACTATCGTTATTCATCAATATGTGAGAAAAACTGATAAAAAGATATATAAAATTCGAACAATTGATGGAAGAGAAATAGTTGCTACAGAAGATCATAAATTTATGACTTCTTATGGATGGAAAGAAGTAAAAGAAATAATGAACGGATTAAATTTCACTCGTATTGGAATCAATATAGAGTCAGAGGAAGAATTAAATCATATTAGAAATAATTTTAAAAATTTCGAGATTGAAACAAAAGGTAATGCGATGTTTATTCCAGTTCAGGATATAAGAAGAGTTGAAAATCGTCTTATATCGGATATTACAGTTCAATCTGATAATCATAGTTTTATTGCAGGTCAAGGATTCCTGTCGCATAATTGTGCTCAAGTAAAACAAGCGATGGGAGTGTATGTTACTAATTATGCAAGTCGTATGGATAAAACAGCGTATGTATTGAATTATCCAGCAAGACCTCTTGTAGACACGCGAATTATGGAGATGATTCACGTGAATGAAATACCAGCAGGATTTACTTGTATTGTCGCGATTATGTCATATACAGGATACAACCAAGAAGATTCCATTCTATTCAATAAAGCTTCTGTAGAACGTGGATTATTTCAAGCAACCATATTTCATACTGAAAAAGACGAGGATAAACAAAAGATTAATGGGGATGAAGAAATTAGATGCAAGCCTGATCCAACAAAAACAAAAGGAATGAAATTTGCTAATTATGGAAAAGTGAATAGCAAGGGACTTGTTCCGGAAAATACATTAATAGAAAATCGTGATGTCATTATAGCAAAAGTTACCCCTATTAAAGAGAATAGAAATGATCATACAAAAGTTATTAAATATGAAGACCAAAGCCGTATCTTCAAAACAAATGAAGAGACATATATTGATAAGAATTATATTGATAGGAATGGTGATGGGTATAGTTTTGCGAAAGTGAGATTGAGAACTACTCGGAAACCAGTAATTGGTGACAAGTTCTGCGCTTTACCAACTCAAGAATTATTGACTAATAAAGGATGGGTTCCTATATGCGATATTGATATTAATATTCATAAATGCGCGACTCAAGATGCGAATGGAAATTTATTATATGAATATCCGGTTGCGAAATTTGAATATGACCACGATGGAGAAATGTATTCAATCAAAAATAAACAGGTAGAAATTGTATGCACGCTCAATCATAGATTATATATTCAACGACGAAGTGAAAAAATGGATAAACCATATGAATTAGTTGAGGCTCAACACGTTATGGGTAAGATAGTACGAGTTCAAAAAGCAATACCTAATGCTTATCCAGATGTAGAATTTATTTGTATTGGCGGCGAAGAATATAAAATGGATTATTGGTTGGAATTTTTGGGGATGTTTATTGGAGATGGTTCAACGAATATCGCAGCTGTTTATTTATCTTGTTTTAAACAGCGAAAGATAGATCATATTAAACAATTCTTACATAAGTTAGGAGTTGAATATAAATATGATGAATGTAATGGAAGTTTTAGCGTTCTTGCTTCAAAATATCCCGAAATTTACGAGGAAATGGATAGATTAAGTATCGGAGCTTTGAATAAAAGATTGCCTGATTATGTGTGGAATTTATCTCAAAGACAGAGTAAATTATTATTGGATTCGTTAATGCAAAGTGATGGATGTACTTCAACATTTAAAAATGGTATTACTCCATTTGACAGATATTATACAATTAGTCTAGGATTGGCAAATGATGTATCAAGATTAGCAACTCATGCAGGATTTAGTGGAAATATTAAAATTAAATGCGAACCTACTGGAATTCCTCATCCTGCTACAGCTACTATGGGAAATAGAAAAGGACAGACCTTTTATATTACGCAAAAACATACTTACTATATGATTAGTATTATTACAAAACAAAATCAACCTTGGATTAATAAAATAAAAAATGGTACAACAACTACAGATGAGAAATTAATACATTACGCAGGGAAAGTGTATTGTGTTGAAATGCCAACATCTCATTTATATTATTCTAGAGAGTCTTCGTTTTCCCCGAGCATAATGATGGGGAATTCTAGTCGTGCAGCTCAAAAATGTACGTTAGGACTTTTAATTCCTGAAGAAGATATTCCATTTATGAGTAATGGTGTTAGACCGGATTTAATTTTGAATCCTCACGCGATTCCATCTCGTATGACGATAGGTCATTTGAAAGAGACGTTATTATCAAAGATATTAGTAGAGTTGGGGTTATTTGGAGATGGTACAAGTTTTTGTGAACTGGATGTCAAGGTAATTTGTGACGAGTTATTGAAAGCTGGATTCGAATCAAATGGAAATGAAATATTATATAATGGATTAACTGGAGAGCAACACGAATGTTCCGTCTTTACAGGTCCGATATTTTATCAAAGATTGAAGCATATGGTAGCGGATAAACAGCATTCTAGATCAAATGGTCCTATGGTTAATTTAACAAGACAACCAGCAGAAGGTCGTAGCCGAGATGGAGGTCTAAGGTTTGGTGAGATGGAGAAAGATACAACAGTTGCTCATGGCGCAGCAAGATTTACAAAAGAAAGGTTGTTCGATGTCTCTGATAAATATCACGTATATACTTGTAAAAAATGCGGGATGATTGCGTCCTATAATGATGAGATTCACATCCACAAGTGTAGAACTTGTGATAATAGGACAGACTTTTCGTATGTAGCTTTGCCATATGCTTGTAAGTTAATGTTTCAAGAATTACAGACGATGAATGTAGTGCCTAGAATAATAACCTAATACATCTTTAGGAAAGGTGTAGCCAAAGTAAACGTTAAGCTTTCGCTCTTATTGAAGTTTAATTTTATTCTTGTTATTAATTTGTATTGTTATATTTTAGTGTTATATTTTAGTGTTATATTTATTATAATATCAAATATTTTTTGTTATTATAAAGCATTAAAAAGCGAATGAACCTTTGATAAGAGAGAAGATTATCGTTTACTTTGGCTACATCTTTATATAGCTTCGCGAAGGTGTATTTAGACACCATAATTAACACGACGGTTTTCAATATCAGAATAAGATTCTGATTGTTTTCCTATTTTAGGACAAATACAATACCAATTATATATCGGTTGTAATTTTTTACAAAACATATCAACGCAAAATGATCCTACTGGTTTTCCAAAAGGTTCTAATAACTCTACACCTTGTTTAAAATTCTGTAATAATATTGGTGCAAACTTTCTACTCACTACATATCCAGATAAAGTTTGCGCATCTATAATTTTTGTAACAAATGGTATATTATCGACTCCATATTGATATACGGTATTTGAAGCCAACATTAAAACATCAAACTTATTGATATCAGAATTAAATACTTTATTTATTAAATCATTTACAATGTCTTGAGATTGAGTAAATTCAAAATCATCTTCAAGTATCAAACAACTTTGGGTTGATTCGGGAGAATTTATAAATGATTCTAAAGCTAAAATGTGAGATTTAGAACAACCAAGAGCTCCAAAATCTTTTACATATAGACCAGATATCCTATTAATCTTATTTTTATCTATATTTGTTTTATTCAGTTCGTTTGTAATATGTTCTAGTCTATCTCTTCTATGATCCAAATTAATAAAACAAACCATATCAAAATTATTGAATCCGTTCATTAATATATACATATAGATAAATTCTTTATATAGTATTTAAAGTATTTTAATACTATAATTATTTTTAATACTATGATTATTTTAATACTATAATTATTTTAATACTATGATTATTTTAATACTATAATTATTTTTAATACTATAATAATCATTTATTTAATTTAGAATAATATTATTGTTAATATATATTACTATGGCTGGAAATTCTGTTTATTTAAATGGGTCGACTGGTATTAATCCGGGAAGTTACTTATCAGGAATTATGAATTCTGGAAGATCTCCTTTAGGGTTAGGATTAAAGGGATTTATTCCTCAACAATATATTACTAGTGATAATAGTTATGAAGATTATGAATATGATAGATATCAATTAGTTCAAGCGTGGAATACTACATATCCATCACAATTAAAATCGTCTAATGTTCATAGAGCAATTGGTCCTTTTAGAGCAGTAAATAATTCCGGTGATTTATTAAGCAGACAATCTTATTCTTCGGGAGGAAGTTGTATGACATTTCAATCTAGACCAGGTATGCATGGACTGCGTACAAAATGGGGAGCAGTGCAACATATGACAGACGGGACAGATGTTCCTAGCGCAAACTGTAATCCCAAATATGTTTATGATAGCTCCAATTATATTCGTTATAAAAAACAAGATGCTATAGCAAAGACGTTTAACAATTTGTCTAACGGAGGAGATCAAAGTAGTGCATCACAAAGCGCGTTGAGACATATTAGAAGATACTAATTACACATTTTCGCTAATTTATGTAAAATGTGTATCCATCGTAATAAATAATATAATCTTCAATTAATTACAATTAATGAATTAATGAATTAAATTTTGGTAAGATAATGTAATTTATGGATAGAATGTATATAAGTATTTAAATTTAGTAACACAAAAAGAATATATTTGTATCGCTTCGTAGTGGATCAATCTTTTTAAATTTTATTTTAAAAGTAATATAATATAATGGCATCTCAAAATTATGCTTCTTATTATATAAGTTCAAATACTAATAATTATGATAACGTAATGTCAAATGTAACAGGTCCATTAAATCATCATGCTCCAAATGTTTCAGGAATAAAAAATTTAGGAATATTAAATGGGGTTCGTCCTAACCCACCTAAATTCGGAGTAGCTGATGGTTCTTCTGAATATTCAAACTCTAGACATTATTATTCCAATACTGCAACATCTGTTAAACAGCAGATGTTGGCGAGAGAAAGAGCTATATCATCTGAAAATTCTAACTTCTTTTCTACTTCAACGCAAAAACATTATCCTACTACAACACATATGAATTATATTTCACCCATTTCAAGTGGTCAGAGAATGTCTATTTTAAAAAGTCAGGCTGTAGGGAAATCTAGTTATAAAGTTGGGTTATTGCCTCAAGATCCATTAAGCTTCAAGAGTTATGATCAAAACGATGTAAGGTCTTCATTAAGATTTGCTAGATCTGGTGGATGTGTAGTGCCAAAGAAATGTGGAGCGGTTTATAGTAATACTTGTAGGGTTGGAGGAGGTATTTGTAATACAGGGGCTATACGCGGTCAAGATTATTAATTATACCATTTATTATACCATTTATTATACCATTTATTATTAAAGGTTGGGTATATAAGGAAGGATGCAAAAGTATTTAGTGGAGTTTTTAGGAACATTATTTTTAATGTTTGTTATTTTTTATACGGGTAATTGGTTGGCTATTGGAGCTGCTTTGTCCGTTGGGGTTCTTTTAGGAGGACAGATTTCTGGCGGTTCGTTTAATCCAGCAGTTACTATGGGTTTATTAGCGGCTGGAAAAATTAATACAGGGGATGTAATTCCTTATATTATAGCAGAAATTGCCGGAGCTCTAGCAGCATTTGAATTATATAAAATTGTTAAAAGTTAATACTGTAAGGTAATAATGTAATATAATATAATTTCTTTTATTATATTATATGGCAAAAAGGAAATATAATAACAAATCTTTAAAAGGAAGAAGTCGATGGGGTGGAGATCCAGAGGTTTCTTCTACAGATTCATTTTCTAATTCATCTCAAACACAAGGTTCAGTTCCAGTACAAGTTCCAACACAAGTTCCAGCACAAGTTCCGGCAGAGGTTCCGACACAAGTTCCAGCACAGGTTCCAACACAAGATAAAAGCATATCTGAAAAAATCGAACAAAATGTAGTCGATGCAAAAAATTACGTTGTTAATACGAGTACTAAAGCAGTAGATACAGTAAAATCATCCTTATGGGTTCCTAGTTTTTTTAATTGGGGAAAAACCGTAGATAATGGTTCTCAAAATACTTCTTCGTGTAAAAAATCATCTTGGAATATGTTTGATACTAGACCATTATGTCAACAAGATAACGGAACAAACACTTTATCGTCTGTAGGTGGTAAAAGACATCGTAAAAGAACTAGGAAAAATTATCGTAATAAAAAAATAAATATAAACACAAGAGGGTTATTAAAAGGTCGTAAGACAAAAAATATAACATTAAAAAGATTACATACGAAACGTAGATAAATTTTTTAGTTTCATTAATTTAAATAAAACATATATTCCGAAAATAGATAAACCGATAAAATATAATTGGATAATGGGATCGTTTGGCAGATTAATTTCTTCCGGATTTAGTTTATTTTTATTATTTGTAAAATTTTCTAAATTACAACGTTTTCCTGTAACGGGATTTGATCCATTTCCAAAATTACACGGATCCATATTTTGAAGATCTAGCGTAGTAATATAATGGGTATCTTGAGAATGTTGATTATTATTTGAAACTATTTCTAATGTTGTATTTTGACAATCTGGCGTGGATCCTGCGGTGAAAGCTTGGAACAAAGTAAAAGGATTTAAAGCATTTAAATTTCCTAACGCTCCAGGTATTAATCCTCTTGCCTTTTTAAAATTTGTTCCTGTACCTGAAGATAAAAATGGAATATTTCCTTGAGGAATATTATTAATATAAATAAATCTATCAACTTCAGATAATTCACATCCGGACGTTTGTCCATCACAACTATGAATATCTTTGCATTTAGCACCAGTTTGAAGAAAAAATTTGTTACCTAAAGGTTGTCCTGTTTTAGAAGCGGATGATTCACCTTCTGATAAAACCTTACCATATTCTATTAATCCTGTAATATCTTTTCCAAAAGCATCTAAATTACCTTCACTCGATATACCCATTTCACTTGGAGACTTAATATTATTCCAATATTCATAAGGGGAACCAAGTAATGAAGATGATGTAGATGTAGAATTTCCATTAATTATCGATGATGATGTTGTAGTTGGAGTTGAAGTACTCATTATATAATCAACCTTTATAATAAAATGTTAAACCGATCCATCACGATAGAGAAATGGTACAGTTCAGATTAATTACGGTTCTAAATTTAAATAATTATTCTTATGTATTTATTGCTTTGTTTACTGTCGATATTCCGTTAAATAATTTAATGTTTTTTGAAGAGAATATTATTTATAAATAATATTCTCAAGTAATATTCTCAAATAATTTAACTGATTAAAACCCTAGAGAACTAGCTGTAGGTAATGATGATGAAGTGGACGATGTATCTGTAAATGTACTTGTAGTAGCCGCAGGAGCATCATTTGCTGCTGTAATTTGTTGTTGTGATATACCATTTAATTGATTTTGTAGTTGGTCATTTTGAGTCTTTAATGCATCTATTTGTTTTTGTTGATCTGCTATAGTTTGTTTTAATGTGTCTATATCACTGGCATTATTAGATTCAATACCTGATTGATCTGTGGTCATGGTTGTAGGTTCTGTATCAGTTTTAACAATAACAGTTTTTTCATAACCTTCAATAATATTATTTGTATGTATATTATCAAAAAACTGAATTAAAATTAATATTGCAAATAAAACAATTAAGAAATCAAATAACATATATATTACATCTTTACAATAAAATGTAAAAAGGTGTAGCCAAGCTCCACTTTTCAAAAAAGTGGAGCCAAACAACTTCGTTCTTTTTGCAGTTGCTAGATTCAAATACTTATTCTTTAGTCTTTCTCTCCATGAATCTAATCCAAGAGTATAAAGTTATCAAGAATATTATTTTATAAATATATTTCTTGGAAGAAATAGAGTCTTGAATTAGATTCAGGGAGAGAAAGACTAAAGAATAAGTATTTGAATCTAGCAACTGCAAAAGAACGAATTTCATGGTAAGGTCATTACCCCCTGCAACTGCAAAAAGAACGAAGTTGTTTGGCTCCACTTTTTTGAAAAGTGGAGTTTGGCTACACCTTTTTACATTTTATTGTAAAGGTGTAATATATGGCATTATCAATAGATTTTAATTCATCTTATAATAATTCTTTAAGTGCTCCATTTAGTTATAATTTTGGACCAAATAAAGGAATAGGTAAATATTCTTATCCTGTTGGAAATGTAGCAGGTAATTCTAGACCTCTTTGTAATAAAGATTATACAAATAATACTGTTTATAGACAAGGATCTGCTAGACCTCTTAAATGGCAGTTCCGTAGACAAAGTAATCAAAAGAAGATTATAATTGTAGATCCTAATGATCCAAATAATTATATAGAAACTTATAATATTAATAATAGAGTATCTAAATCACAGAGCACGTCTTCTTTGATTAGTAATTTAATTGATAAACCGGGAGGATATTCAGTAAAACAAAATACTTGGGATGAAGTTGATAATGTGACAAAAATGACACAAGATTGTACTAATTGTGATGGGATTAATGTAATTGTTGATTTTAAGAAACCAACAGATTTGACAAATAATCCAGAACCATCGTCTACTTGTAAAACGTTTTGTTGTAATAATGAAGCAAAGGCGAAAAAGATGGTAATCTATGCTTCTACAAATTTGAAGAATAATTATTTTAATACACATTCTCAATATAGACAAAACAGGTGTTTAACATATGATCAACGATCATTTAATTTTCAATCGGGTATTAATGTCGAATATGCTGATAAGATCCTAGCAAATAATCCAAATATTACATCTGCTGATATTTTAGCAGCAAAACCAGGTAGTCCATTAGATTCTTCATTATATATAGCAAATTGTTATCCTAATGCTGGTGAACCAAGTCAATATGATTTGGTATCTCAATTATTTCAGTTGATAAATGGAGAGGGGTTGATGACACAAGAAGAGGTATTGTTATATTATAATAGTAATATTCAAATACTTTGGAAGATGAATGTATTTTTAGGAACAATAGGTAATTCTGTAGTAGCACAACAGATGTTTCAAAATTTCATAAATAATCCATTAATTATTTCGCAGTTGTCAAATAATAATAAAAATTGTAAGTTGGTTGTTTATAAACCAAGTAATTATACGTTTGCTTGTGAAGGAGGGGTTGATGCATCATTAAGGACTTTACAATTGACTGTAAATACGATTTCGCAGAATTTAGCATCGATAAATTCGTTGAGGGGTGCTGGTTCAAAAGCGGATGTAGGACCAAATCCTTATATTTATAAGAATAAGGTGGAAAAATGTCAAAAAAGTCTTCCAATATTTATGCGGAATGTAGGAGTGAATAATCCTAAGACATGTTTTAAGAGTGGAGATGATGTGATGTATAAGGCGTTAAGTAAGATGGGAAATATTGGTGGGATTTTTGGAACGGAAATATAAATGAAGAGACACATGTAATTATAAAGATAATATTGATTAGTGAATGTGAAATGTGTAAAATATAATTTAAATTTATTTTCGTTTATATTAATTTCTTGAATGCCAATGCATACTAACAAAATCATTATTTTTTAAATTATTTAAATTATTTACATTTTCCCATTTTAATTGACTTATAATCATATCATTAATATGATAGTGATACATATAATTAAAATATATTTCATATTCTGATGCTCCAGCACCTGGAAAATTATTTATATCGATTGATTCTAAAAATAATTTCCAAAAAGGTTTTATATTTAAAAAATTATCTTCAACTAATTTTATTAAATCATTAACTCTATCATTATGAAAAAACATATGATGTGCTATCCCAGATAAATTGGTATATTTTTTTAAAGAATTATGTAATTTATTCATATGGATAAAATAAGGTATATGATATTCATGACCAGTTGTAAATATATGCTTTCCGTCATCTGTTATGAATTTTGTTGGTTTTAAAAAATGAGTATCTGCGTCAATAATTAGATATCTTTTTGATATTCCGGGTATTATATTTCCAGAATAAATTTTTAATAATTGTTGTAAATACCATCCAATTCTAGAACTATTTCCAAACATCTGTATAAAATCATTTTTATTAAATGGAAAAATATTTTCATCAATTGTAATTGTACCTTCTATTTTAATAGAAGGATTTGCACAAACCAAATAAATATTCCTAAATCCAATTATATTTATTTTATTATAAGATAATACATTTTCGATAATACTTTCATCATTAGGCCCAACGCAAATAACAACATCAAATATTAATTCTAATGTTTCCATTATATAAATACTTATATAAGTATTTATATATTATTTAAATATATATTATTTAAATAATATATAATGGAATTAAATATAATTAAAGGTGAAAGAATACAACAATTATGTGATATATATATAGGATTACAAGAAGATTTTAATTACAACCCGTTAATTAAGTTACAAACAAATAAACATAAAGATATTAATACAATTATTGATATATATAATAACCCTACCATTATATTTTGTTATTCTCATAGAATTGAATTACTTGTAAATAAATTGAAATATTTAAAAAATGAATTTATTCTTGTTACTCATAATTCAGATCAAAATATTGAAGATAATAATATTACAAATGAAATTTTGAGTTGTCAAAAATTAAAAAAATGGTATTCTCAAAATGTATGTTTTAAAAATGAAAAGTTAATTTCTTTACCAATCGGATTAGCAAATAATATGTGGGCTCACGGAGATTTAACATATTTTATTCATTTAGGATTTGAAAATATGTTAAATCTCCATTTAAATAAAAGTAATAAAATTTATTTTAATTTTAGTATAAATACTAATATCAATAAAAGAAAAATATGTTATGATTCATTAATATCAAAAATACCATTTTTAAATAACTTACCAACTTTTAATAATTTAGATAGATTATCAACATATGAATTTTGTATTTGTCCTGAAGGAAATGGTGTTGATACCCATAGATTATGGGAAGCTATTTATTTACAAAGTATACCTATTGTATTAAAAACACCATTTATTGAGATAATAAAACAAGAATATAATTTAAATATGGTTATATTAAATTCTTGGGATGAGCTTGATATATCAAAATTAAATTATTCGAAATATATATTTGATGAAACTTATTTTGACAAATTTAGTTTAAAATTTATTCAATTGAAATTTAAAATATAATATTTATTACTTTAATTAACCGAGAGGTTAAGCAGTAAAATAAATTATGAAAATTATTGTTATTTTAAAATACTCTTATCATGCCTCCAGAAGGGTTAATTATTTTAATAAAGCGTTATAATTCTATAATATATTATAGAATATATTATAATATAATATGGAATTACTTGAAAATCATTTTACACCTTTGCACATTTAAAACGCCGATTGATTTATAAATAAAGCATCAAATTCTGAAAAACCATATAATGTTAAATCAGGAAAATTATTACCAAATTTATTACTTGAAGTATACTTAAAATTATAATTAGTTAAATAATCATTTAATTCAATGAATGTAGCACCATTAGTATAAGTAGACATTATACTACATTCAGTTATTATATATTTAACTTTATGTAAATGATTTCCTAAACTTTTTATCGCATTTAATTCATAACCTTGTAAATCAATACATAATAAATCTATATTTTCAATATAATTTTCATCAATAAAAGTATCTAATCTTATACCATCTACAATAATTTCTTTTTGTGGGTTTTCTCTATTATAATCAGGATCATTTTTATTTCTAACTAAAAAGTCAATTTTTAACATAGATGAAGAACCCATATTATTGTATTTTTGTAAATCAAATGGATAAAATGATACCTTACCATTATTAATTGATACTGCTTTATCAACTAAAATTAGTCTTTTCTTTTGTATTTCATCTAACTTATGCATATTATTATGACATTCAATTAAGCAATCATGGTTACACTCAAACGTATACACTTTACTGTATTTAAAATAATTTAATAATTTGATTGAGTCAATTAAATCACGACTACCTAATTCAAATATTGTTTTTATTTTATTACTATCAATTAAAGAAAAAAAATCACAATACGCCATTTATATAATGCTATAAGTAAAAATAAATTAAAATTAAACGTATAATCGGCGTTTTAAATGTTAAAAGGTGTAATAATATTAATGGAAATTTATATTTTGATTACTGTACCAATACATATGATATGTTTTCAAATAAAGGTACTGGCAAACATTTAAATTATTTAACTTTTAAAAAATTATTTGAGAATATGGAAAAAATAAAAAACCCTATTATTTTAGAATCTGGTATATCGTCAGCTGGAACACAAAGTACTTACTTATTTAATGAATATGTTAAAAAATATGGTGGAAGATTTTGGTCTGTTGATATTAATAAAGATTTAATTGATAAACATAAAAATAATATGTGTCCGGCAACACAACTTGTATGTGATGATAGTGTTAATTTTTTTACAGAATGGTCAAAAAATAATAATGAAGCTAATATATTTAGATAGTTATGATTTAGATTTTTATAATCCATATCCATCAGCTAATCATGGATTATTAGAATACAAATCGTTATTACCCGTAATTAAAAAAATACGTTATTATTAATTGACGATACACCTATAAATCCTTATTGGTTAGATACGAGAGGATCATTATATAATGATATGAATATATATTACAATTATAATAATTTTTTACCAGGTAAAGGTATGTATGTATTAAACGAAGTTAATAAAAATGATGCTGAAATAATAATTCATAACTACCAAGTATTATATAAATTTTTGTAGATTTTTAGAATGAATATGTAAATTAAATATAGGATATTTTATATCATTTATTATAATAAAAGGTCTTTTAATTTCATTAATAATTATCCATTCAAAATTATAATTATTAAATTTAATAATACAAGTTTCATTTATAAATCCTACTGTATTTCTGCTATCATTTTTAGGATCTATACCACCTAAATATTGACCAATAGCTGCAGCATCGAAAATATAATTAAACTTATCAAAATTATATGTAACAAAGTTATATTCTTCGTTATCAATAATGTTATTATTTTTTATGAATATGGGAAAATTTTGAATAACCCCTGTTTTTTTTTGAATATTAGCAAAATTATACATATCATTTTGAGTATAATCATAATTGTCTAAAACTTTTTTAAATAATTCATGCTTTGGAATATAAATAATAGAAGCTATATTTCTTGAAAATGTATCAAATGGAATATATAAGTAATTATTATCTAAACATGATTTTATTGTCTCGTCACAATTATAATAAATTAATACATCATTTTCCAAATGTATAACATTTTCTATATTATGTATTTTCATAAATTCATAAATATAAAAAAATCGTGTCGAAGTTAAAGTCCAAAATCCATTTCTAAAACTATTATTTTTATTTTTATATTGTTTATCAAAAATTTCATTTGATAAATTGTAATCATCTATAATTATTATATTTATTTTTGTTAAATAATCTTTAAATTTATCAACTAAAAATGAATTTGTCAAAATATAAATATTTTTATGTTGTAATTTTAATAATTGGTCTATATTTGTAATAATATATTCTTGGAAATTTTGCAAACAAGTTAATACTATATTTATGTCTCTCATTATAAGTATACTAGATAATATATATTAATTTAACTAATATATATATTTCATTATTCATTTTAATATCATTTATAAATCTTTTAGATCTTCTTTCAATTATTTCATTAAAATTTTTATTTGTATAATGACTAGTTACAATATTTGTATCGGTTAAATAATCACATCCATCTTCAGAACGGTAACATTTAATTGGCGTATCATCGATTAATTTTTGTATTATAATATTTATTTCATTTAATGTATTACTCCACATCCATTCAAATAAAGAAGTTTATTTTTTAAATTTAATTTTATCATATCATTTGTAATTCTACAACACCGTCCTAAAGGAATTATTTTCATATATATATTATATTTTTATTTTTAAATTCTTCCGGAAGAATCAAGTGGTTAATGATATAAATTATCATACAAAATTATCGTAAAATAAATAATCATTGTGAGTTCCATCCCAACCCGGATTATCTATATTATTATAATTTGAATAGTTGGAATGTAATTTATAATTTTTACTTAATAAAAAAATTAATATTTTTTCATAATCCTTAATATATATTTCGATTAGCATATATTTTGGTCTATTTTTATCAAGATTCAATCATTCAAGAATATTATATTCATATCCTTCTGTATCAAGTGATAATAAATCAACATCTTTATCCTTTAAATATGTATCAAAAACTTTTTCAAGAGTAGTAACATTAACTTCTACTAGTTCTTTAGAATTTAATCTTTCACCGTTTACAGAATTCATAAGATGAATTGAATCAAAATCTCCTTTAATTGTATCTAAATCATAATTATTAGATACACAACAATAATTTAAAACAATATTATTAGGTCTATTTTTAAAACATAATTCATACGACTTATATGATGGTTCAATTAATACACCACTCCAATTTTTATAAAAATTAAAAAACGCTGTATTACTTTGTGTCAACCCATCTGCTGCTCCTAATTCAATATATATATATATATATACCATTTTGTTTTCCTTCAAATAATTTATCTAATTTTTTATCCAAAAAAATTTGTTGATTATCAATATGTGAATAACTTTTTTCGTTCATATTATTAATATTTTATAATATTTTAATTATTTAAACACAATAAATAATCTTCAGAGTAAATTTGAATAACATAATTGGTTATTTATACAATTTAAATAAGCAACAATATAATATGTTAACATCGATACTTTCAAAAAGAGCCGGATTTTTTTCAGAGCTTTTCTTCTCTATACATCATTATTTATATTCAAAAAAAAATAAAATAAATTTTAATTTAGAAACAACAAATTGGTTATTTAAATATAAAAAAGGATGGGAAGATTATTTTGAAAATATAGATAATATAGATAATATAGATAATATAGATAATATAAAATATACAAATAATCGTTTAATGCATGGTAATATAACTACTGATTTATTTACTATTACCGAGTATAAAAATATAATACCTGAATTTTATATTTATAACAAAACAACAACTCAAAAAATATATGATTGTAAAAATAAATTAAATCTAATAAATAAAAAATATGATTCTATTTTTATTAGAAGAGGTGATAAATTAGTATCCGAATCTGAATATATACCTACTGTTAATTATATTGAATTATTATTAAAAAAAAATCCAATTTGTAATACTATATTTTTACAAACAGATGATTATAATTGTTATTTAGATTTAGTAAATTATGTTACCAATAATAATTTAAATATTGATATTATTACATTATGTAATCCAAAATCATTAGGAGGAATAGTAGTTAATTGTTCACATATTCAACAATTGATACATGTAAAAACAACAAGGATTAATAATAAAGAATATATTTCAAAAAATAATGTCAATTTTAGGAATACTAAATCGGTCGATCAAATGAATGAAGAAGAAATTTATGAACATACAATTAATATGATTATTGGTATAGATATTACTTTACAATCACAAATATGTGTATGTGAGTATTCGTCAAATGTTGCAAGATTTATAAAATTAGCACATCATAATAGTAATAATGTATATAATATTATTAAACCAGATGAAGATATAAATTGGGATAGTACGTTATGTCCTTGTTATGATGAATTTTTATAAATTACATCTACCAAAAGAATGATACAATCTTTCTCTATTAAATAATCGTACATGCGTTTATTTCATTGAGTTTATTATGTATACAAATATTCATTATATTTGTATACATATTTATCGAAATGTAAATCAAATCCTCAACCGCCAGGATTTGCTGATTTTTTACGAGGAACTATCGAATTATATAATTATTCTAAACTATATAATTATAAATTATATATTAATTGTGATCATCCGTTGTTTAATTTTTTAAACCCAAACAAGAATCTTATCATAAATAAAACAGATATAAATTATGAAAAAGAAGTTATTGAATTACTTCCACCTTTATCATATACAAAAATAGATTATAACTTAAATGCATTATTTATTAGTGGAAATTCATTTAATGTAATGACAAATGCATTTTATACAAGAAATAATAATTTATTAATGAATTTTGGAAAAATTTCAGACGAATTGATATTATAATTACTAAATCTTTTATCAACACATAAATGATGTAAATAAAAATTATTATGAATATATTTTTTATTAGAACATATTTCTATAATAAAAATGTTTGTTTTTGTAAAAAGTTTATTATATATATATATCATTATAATCTATATATTTATTTTCACATATAACAGTTCTAAAGCATAATTGATTATACGGAATAGGAATAATTAATTCACCTTTCAAAAATTTAATATATTGTATAACTTCTTTTGTTGAATGAGTATAATTTATAAGATTATTTAAATTATTATGATTATTTATATGATTTATTCTACAAGTTCCACATATTGTAATAGACATTATATTAATATAATATAATATTATATTTGTAATAACTTAAAACCAATTCATATTATTTAATTATGAATTCATATTTAAATAATTGTCGTATATGTAAAGAAAATTTATTAGAAGATGTTATTTCTTTAAACGAACAAGTAATTACTTCAAGATTTCCAACATATGGAGATTTTTCAACACCTAAAACCAACGTAACTTTATGTTTATGTAATAATTGTGGACTAGTTCAATTAAGAGAAACAACTGATTGTAGTGAATTATATGAATATGAATATGGTTATCGTTCTGGTATTAGTAATACGATGCGTTCCCACTTAAAATCATATCAACAAGAAATATTGGAAAAAGTTTATAATCTACAAGATAATGATACTATTCTTGATATTGGTAGCAACGATTCCACTATGTTACAATATTATTCAGATAAATTAAAAAGAATTGGAATGGATCCAACAGGGTCACAGTTCTCTCAATATTATGGAAATGTTGAATTATTACCAACTTATTTTACATTCGAAAATTTTACAAATAAATATAATGATACTAAATGTAAAATTGTAAGCTCCATTTCCGTGTTTTATGATCTACCAGATCCAGTTCAATTTGCCAAAGATATTTATAATATATTAGATGATGATGGAATTTGGACTTGTGAACAAAGCTATTTACTAACTATGTTGAAAATGAATAGTATTGATACCATCTGTCATGAACATTTGGAATATTATGCTCTCTCACAAGTAAAAAGAATTGCTGATATGACAAACTTTAAAATTATTGATGTAAATTTTAATGAATGTAATGGTGGAAGTTTTAGAATTTATTTTGCCAAACAATCGTCTTTACATTATAATGAAGCAACAGAATTAATTAATAGTATTTTAAAAGAAGAAGAAACATATGATATAACGAATAAAGATATTTATAAGACATTTATGATTAATTGCGATAAAGAAGTAAAATATTTAAAAACATTTATTGAAAATGTTAATAAAAATGGGAAAAATGTTTATATTTATGGAGCATCTACAAAAGGTAATTGTTTATTACAATATGCAGATATTGGAGAAAATGATATAAAATATGCAGTTGAGAGAAATCCAAATAAAATAGGAAAAATGACATCTACTGGAATTGAAATTATTAGTGAAGAAACTATGCGATTAAATCCTCCTGATTATTTATTATGTTTACCTTATCATTTTAAAGAAGAAATATTAAAACGAGAAATTGAATTTATGGAAGGAGGTGGTAAGTTTATATTTCCATTTCCTCATTTTGAAATAATTGGTTCAAAACCAAAACTATTAATTACAGGATGTGATGGAATGATTGCTACTTATATAAAAGAATCAGAAAATTTTATTAATGATTATAATTTTTATGGAATTGGTAGGTCTTCATCTTCTCCTCATTATGAAAAAAATATTACAAAGTTTTATTTTGATATGAATGATTCAAACCATTTAGAGTTTACTATTAATATGTGTAAACCAGATGCAATAATTCATTTAGCATCATTTTCAAATTCACAATTTTGTTATAATAACCCGATAGATACATTACATACAAATGGTATGATAACTGCTAATATATGTGATATTATTCATAGAAATGGGTTGAAAACAAGACTATTTAATGCTGCAAGTAGTGAAATGTATAAAGGTCATATTGATTATGAAGTCAAAGAAGATGATAATAATTTATTTCATATACATCCTTATTCAATTGCCAAAATAATGGGATATTCTATGGTTAATTTTTACAGAACTACGTATAATTTACCATTTTCTAACGGAGTCTTATTTACAATTGAATCTCCTTTAAAAAAACAAACATTTTTGTTGAATAAAGTTTCAAATCATATTGAAAAATGGTTATTAGGAGAGAAAATGCCATTAATGGTAGGAAATTTAGATTCGTATAGAAATATTTTACAAGCCGATAAAGCAGTCGAATATATTTATAAAATTATATCTAATGAAAATGGAGGTAATTATTTAATATGTAATGACAAAAGTTGTAAGGTTTTTGATTTAGTAATTGAATTATATTCAAAAGCAGGAATTAATTTGGTTAATGGAGAAAATGGGGATGATAATAAATTATATGAAATTGATACTAATATTCTTGTTATAACTATTGAAAATAAAATGGTAGGTTTAGATACTACTCCTACCAATATTAGAGGATATCCATCAATGATAAATGATACTTTCGGTTAAATATATAATTTAATAATATTTATTATATTATTATGAACATTATTAATATTATGAATATTAATAATATAACATATAGTCAAGCTTCGCAAGATACATTTATAACAAATGCTTTGCTACATAAAAGAAATGGATATTTTGTAGAAATTGGATCAAACCATCCGATAGAAATTAATAATACATTTCTTTTAGAAACAAAATATAATTTTAAAGGATTAATGGTAGAATATGATAAGAATTATGAAAATCTTTACAAAGAACATAGACCAAATTCTATATATGAAATGAATGATGCTAGAAATATAGATTATAAAAAATTATTAGATGATAACTCATTTCCAAAAAATATTGATTATTTACAAATAGATCTTGACGTTGATAATAAATCGACATTAGATACATTATTTTTACTTAATAATACAGTTTTTGATACATATAAATTTGCTACTATTACATTTGAACATGATTTTTATCGTGGAGATTTTTTCGATACGAGAAATACATCAAGACATTTATTTAAAGCTAGAGGATACTTATTAGTTTTTCCTGATGTATCAACTGATCAAGGATGTATGGGTTCTGGATGGCAATCTTTTGAAGATTGGTATGTTCATCCAGATTTAGTTGATATGAATTTTATTAATACTATTAAAAGTGATAAAAGTTTAATTCATCATGACATAAGAAATAATATAATTTCACAATATAATAATTATAGATTATAAAAAATATTCACCTTATCTGTAAATTTATTATAAGGTATCTTAAATTTTTCACACCATGAAATACATTTCTGTATATTATTCTTTTTCAATATTTCTATTTTATCTTCTTTATGTTTATTTTTATATAGACTAATGATTTGATCTATATATTCTAACTGCTGATGACCTATAATAAGATTAGATTCTTCTATCTTATTCAATAAAAAATAAGAAATCGGTTCTTCTAATAAAGAAGATATACGCACATTATCTTTCATCAAAATATGGTCTAGTCTTGAAATATAATTATTATATATACCTGCTCTTTGAAAATTTAAAATAAAACTTTTGCAAATAATATATCTATCATTATTTATAATATTTGTAACATTTGGTTTTATTATATATACCTTTTCGTATAATGAACTCAATAAATATAATATATCTATTATTGGTTTGTAAAATATATTGGAAATTTTTATAATTGCTATACCATTTTCGCTTTGATAATATAATAAATTTGAAATAATACATATTAACCCATTTATATATTTATGGACATCTTCATACTCTTCATCTTCTAATTCATAAAATAAAAAATCTATTGCCGATGCTGATACAATATTATCTTTTTTTAATTTTCTATTTTTTTGAATATTATTTAAATTTAAATTATTATTTAAAAAAATATCATTATTATTCTCTCTAAAAATATTTATATATTCTATAATTGAAGTTGAATTTTGTCCGTAATACATTATGGAAATATTGTTATTACTATTAAAATTATTAAAATACTCCAATATATTGAATATATTATTTAGTTCCATAAAAACATAAAATGTATTTGAAAATGGTTTTAATTTACTTACTGATAATTTTGTATCCGGAACTTTTGAATAAATAAATTCATATTGATTAATTATCGTATTTAAATAATCTAATTTAAAATCATATAATATTTCCGTTTTAATTAATTGTACTTGTTGTTTTATATTATTTAAATAATTAATCAAGCTATAAGAAATATAAGGAACCAACGGTTCTTCTGTAAATGATGGAAGAATAATAAAATTAATGTTTTTTTTTGGTAATATATAATAACTCATAAGAGTATGTTATTATATATAATAAAATTTATTTAAGTCTTTATAAATAATAGAATTATTTCTTTTCTTTTGGTTCCTTCTTTTCTTTTGGTTCCTTCTTTTCTTTTGGTTCCTTCTTTTCTTTTGGTTCCTTTACTTTAACCTTTTTAACCTTTGTTATTACAGGAAGATCATTTTCTTCATTAAATTCAGCAGGTTCATCAATTATAACGTCGTTATTCATTATTTTCAATTTAGGTTTTTTAACAAGAGTTGGAGCCTTTTTTACCTTTTTAATTTTGTTTGGTTCTGGTTCTGGAGCAACATGCTCTTCATTTAACGTTGGTTCTGGTTCTATTACAAAATTTTCTTTTAATGATTCTACTTCTAAATTTACGTCTGCGTCTGTAGCAGCTATTAAGATTAATTTATTTTTTAATTTTTTAACTCTTGGTTTTGTTTTCATTTTTTTCTCATTTACAACAGCTTGTACTTCCTCTTCCATATCCAGTTCACTCTTCTTCATTTGTTCTAATTGATGGTCTTGTTCTTCTTGAAATTCATCATCTAACACATCAAGCGATATTTTCTTTGAATTAACATTTCTAATCTTTTTATAAATAAAATACTTATTATAAAATGATATGGTTTTTTCGTATTCTTTCATTTCGGAAGCAAATCTATATACATGTCCATTTCTATTCCTTTTAATTTCAGCCATCATCACATTAAATAATTCACCAAATGATCCTGAACCATCAGGAAGACCCATAAGTTTAGCTTCTTCTCTGGTCACCAAAACAAACCCACAATCTTCCATAACACGCGTTAAATAATTAAAATTAACTAAAAATTCTGGTATTAAACTTCCAATAGATTCTTGATACACTAATATTTTATGACCTAAACTATTTATGTCAGCTTCAAATACATCTGTATCATAATCTTTAACGATTTCCCATATTTTAACAGTATTATTATATAATTCAATATTTTCTCCTCTTTTCTTATCTTTTAACATATTAAATATTGCTTTTCCATCATAACAAGTTCCTATATAATATCCTCCTACTTTTGTACATTCTGAAATATTTTTAACAAAATTTTGAAAAGTTGTTTTATTCTCAAAGAAATAATGCTGTGCAAATTGACAAGATGAAATATTAAATCCGTCTACTCCTTTACCATATTGTTTGTAAACACCTTTGCCTAATTTTTCTTCGTCTTTCGATCCTTCGCCAAATATGGCTTTAGTAATTTGTATCGCCTTATCATTTAACATAGCTGTTCCATTTCTAATATTGAGAGCACTATTTCCATTTACAAATAAACATTTAGGCATATTTTTAATTTTTGCTTGAGAATTTAAAAATCTAGCACACGCTCCATCTATACGATTTTCCAAATTATCTTTTGAAATATCTATCCCGAATACAAATGATAATTGAGAATCTATCCATTTGGGTAAATCACCTGCCTTTCCACAAGCATAATCTATTAATGTATCACCTCTTCTAGAAACGGCTGTTATTAATTGCTTTTTCACATATTTATTATGAAAATCGCGTAATCCTAATGTTTCGTTTGAGGCAGAATTACTATAATAAATATCATCGTCTACAACTTCAATATTCTCTATGATACCATCTCCTGTAGAAATCATATCGATTGTTATCGGATTATTTATCGAATACCAATTACTATTCGCGGTATTATAAGAATTCCCATATTCAGGCAACCCTTGTTTAAATTTAGCCGTTTTATCATAACGAACTCTTAACGGTATCCATTTCCAACCATTTTTTTCTGTAAGATCATACCGAAATTCTACTACAGTCGAATCACCAAAAACTTCATCATTTTCTGAAACCATTTGACCGTTTTTCAACATAATATTACAAATACCTGTATCAGGAGCAGCCGGATTTGTTGGAACAAATTGAGCTGGTTTATATGATTTAGAATCACGAAATCCTGCGCTTTTAGATTCTGGGATTTTATCTTCAATAATATATTGACAAGGGTTCAAATATCCATCTCTATTTTCATCCCATCCACAACACAATTTAATAGTTTTATATTCTGTTAATTGGCTAACTGATGATGTGTCCATACCATCTTGAAATATAGGTGTTATCATATCAATATTGCTAGAAGTTTTTACAGTTTCTATTAAAAAGTCTATCGTATTATATAGAGGCGGTTTCCATTTAAATGAATATCCCCAGGTTATTTTTTTCAAAGGACCTGCTTCTCCTATTTTATCTGAACCGACTCCCATACTTGACGGTGTAAATATAAGACCATCCAACTCATAATTAAATAATCCATCCTTTTCATCTTTCAATATAGAAGCACACGCTGAAAATATATTAGATTGAGGGGATGACGACGATGATGATGATATACCTTCAGTTTCATTACTATTTGTATAAAATCGTTTTGTAACAATATTAATTGGACTATGATCACCCTTTATAACAGATTCTTGTTTTAATGACCGTATAAAATGTTTTAAAATTGGTAATCTAAAATTATGTCTAACATCCTTCTCATTTCTAGGTATAAACCCAAAACTTCTCACATCTTCTTTATTATTAAAATAGATATCAAACGCTGCATACAAATTAATGAAATTTCCCGTCTTATCGTGTAAAATGAGTTCCCCGTCAATTAAAGAATTAAATGTTTCCTTTATTTGAGTTATCGAACCTGTAAATATAAATTTCATATTTGAACTTATTAAATAAATTTTACCAATAGATGAAACATACAACATATGTCTTTCTCCATCTGCTTTATCTGTTACTGTATAATTAGATCTAATATTTATAACATCAGTATTATCGTGTTTTTCTACAATATTTTCTATTTGTAACGTGACTGAACTAGGTCCTATAAATAATGGATATTTGGATTCTGTATCTCTACCCATTATAGTTTTCATATAATTTTGAGCAACATCTTTTTGTTCTATATAAGATATTGGATAATTGGTATCCTGAAGACCCATCAATACAAATTTAATCACTTTTCTTATAGAAACTAATAATTCTTCAGGAGTACTTGCTAATTTAGTCACATTAGAATATGAAGAGGTTTCACCTATTCTAGAATTATCAATTTCTATTTCTATTTCATACATTTCTTGATTATTAAATACTCCGGAATCTTCTGTTGTATATGCTAATACAACCTCTTTTTTTTCAAAATCAAATGAAGAACTTTTAACAATACTAAGTTCCACTAGTATTGGAAAATCAGGATGAGTTAATGTTACTCGATTAATGTATCTAAAATTCTTCAAAGATTTATCCCATTTATCTATTACACCTAAAACTATACCTGAATTTTTTTTTAATAATTCTTCTGTTTGATAAGATACCCTAAAATTAAAATCATTAAAATTTACTGGATATAATTTTTGACCGTCTTTTATATAGGAATCTTTTATATAAAATCCTACATTCGTATCATTAGACATCATTAGTTTTTTTATATTATTATGAGCACAATAATCTTTAATATTTTCAAAACCGTTAATTTCAGTCCTAATCGTATAAGATAATTTATATTTTCCCGATTTCGGATCCAAGAAATTATTCTGAATCCTCAACATATATTTCCCTTGCTCGTTGAGACAAGTAAAACCAAGAGATTTTAATTTATGAATAACTTTATCATAATCTATCTTCGTCAGAGGTTTGAGTCCCAATTCTTTACTTCTTGTTGCAAATCTAACCTCTAATTCATGATTCTTCTTATCTTGAACTAGATTATTAGTCCAAAATATTCTTACCATCTCATCTAATTTTTCAGATGGATTTTCATTTAACTCTTTTTTCTTGTATGGTTGTTTTGACATTAGTTATAATATATAGTTATTTTTATATTGTATTAATTAATTTCAATTATTTTTATTCCATCCCTTTCACATTTAAAATAGATTATCGATATATATTCTTATTTAATCCACACTCTTTTATAATTGCTAAATTTCAAATACTTATATTCAAAGGGTTCTCTCCGTAAAATAAGTTGAAGAGTATAAAATAGAAGAAAATAATATTTATTAATAATATTTTCTTTATGAAAACGAGATCTTGGAATAATTTACGGAGAGAAACCTTTGAATATAAGTATTTGAATTTATTAATCATAATAATTTCAATTTGGATAATGATATTGTTATTGTTGAATGAATTAAATATTTAATATTATCATTTCATATAATTCTTTTTTCAAAATTTTACCATCCTTGATTTGTAACTCTATTTTTTTACATATTTCTAATAATTCATCTACTTTATATGCAGATAATCCTTTTATAGGCTTATCTATGATATCCCATTTAAAATAATTATCTTTATAATTTGTTATCATCTCTTGCGTATGATCCATATCATAAGAATAATAATTCGCTTTAAAATTCTTTTGATTAAATTTTTGCTTCGGTTGTTGATTTTCTTTATGATGTATGACGTGATACGGATTTCCTTCAATTGATATAAGATCAAAACATTTTCGTTTATGAATGAAAAGAATATTTATCTTGTAACCAATACATAACGCAATAAAGGTTTTCATACCAATAACTTCTTTGTTTGCTAATTCGTCTTCAATATCTTCTTTCACATTTTTTATCTTATTTGTTTTTAACAAATGTTTATTTAATCTCAAATATTCAATTAATTTAAACTTTTCTTCCTTCTCTTTTACGAAGGATGTATTTCCTGGATACTCATAATCCGCGAACCCATTTTTAATAACATAGAAAATCCAAAACAACGTATCTTTTTCTTGAGGAATAAAGATAGTATCTTTTTCTTTTTCCTTTTCTTGTTCCTTTTCCTTTTCTTGTTCTTTTGGAACTGGTATTTCTATAGGTTTTCGTTTAATTATTGGCGAAATATAAGGAATATGTGTATTATTTGTAATCATATATTGTTTTAATTCGTCCAATATTTCTTCAGATAATAACATCTTATTTAATATAATATGTTATATTGTCTTTAAGTTGTTATCATATTACATTTCAATATTTATAACTACTTTCTACATATAGGACATCTTGCACCACACATTCCTTTTACTATTATATTACTATAACATTCATGACATATTATATGATTGCAATTATTTAATGTTATACCTATAAGATGATTACTTTTAGTTGTTTCATTTAAACAAACAAAACAATCGTCTATTTCTCGTATCTCTCTAATACTAAAAATTGGAAAACATAGTTTACATACTTTTGTATCGTATTTATAATGATTACAAAATATAACATTATCAACTTTATCTTCTAATTGATGCTATAGCAGCATCAACTATTTTTTGCGATGCTGATTGAGATTGTTTATTGAAGTAATCCAAATGAGTTATAGTTTCACCTGTTCTTTGGTTACAATACATAGGTGGATTATATTGGTATGTAGTAGTTGGTATATCATATAACCAAAGAGTACTAAATTCTGGAATAATACTACAATATGAATTATCTTCTAATTGTTTATCCTGATATTTTAAACACTGATTAGATATTACAATACCTAATTTTGATTGGATTTGTTGTTTAATAATATTAATAGTATCTTGTGGATTAACCACTACTGTAAATGTAGTTGAAGTTGAAGTTGACCTAATGAAAATTTGCATTTGTTATATATACTTTATATTATATGATGTATTTAAGTAGTTTGTTATCATACTATGTCTCGTTATTATATAAATACTATATTTACTTAAAATGGATTTTTTAAGTAAATAATAATATTTATTTTATAATATTATTAAATCATATATGATTTAATAATATTATTACTACTTAAAAAATCCATTTTAAGTAAAATATAGGTAATTATCAGAAAGAGAGGTCTTTTTTGAAATCAAAAGAATTTTTTAAAAGACAAATATTGGACAAATATTTGTCCAATCTCTAATATTAGTATAAAGCTTTATCAAGAATATCGGCACCCTCTCTTTCTGATAATTACCTATATTTTACTTAAAATGGATTTTTTAAGTAGTAATAATATTATTAAATCATATATGTATTAATAATATTATAAAATAAATATTATTATTTACTTAAAAATCCATTTTAAGTAAATAAGTTATTTTCAGTAAATAAGATAATAATATTTAAATATAATATATTATATATAATATGCCGATATATACGTGTATTTTATGTTATAAAGAATTTAAACAAAAATCTAATTATGACAAACACATTCAACGTCTTAATCCTTGTACGATAATAATTGAAAACCCAACTAATAATGTTATCGATAAAGATCTAATGTGTTGTTGCTGTAATAAAGTATTTTCTAGCAAAAGTAACCTATTCAAACATGAAAAGATAGGAACTTGTTTTCTTCAAAAATTATTAATTGAAGAAAAAAAAGAGCAACGTATTAAAGAATTGGAAGAAGAAAATAAAAAAATAGAAGAAGAAAATCGGTTATTGAAACTATCAATATTAACAAATAATAATATAATTAATAGTAATAATACTAATATAACAAATAATACATATAATATTATAGTAAACAAACATAACGATGAAAATATGGATTACTTGAGTGATCAAAAACGGGTGGAATTATTACAAAGTTCTCTTAGTAGCATAATTAAATTAATTGAAGAAAAACATTTTAATTCAGATCATCCCGAAAATTCTAACGTGTATATATCTAATCTACGTAGCGGATTATCCGTTAAATATAATGGAACTTCGTGGATTACAGAAAATAGCACAGATGTTATTGAAAATTTATATGAGAAAAATTCGGAAGAAGTAACTGAGATGTATGATGAGTTGAAAGATAAAAATAAGATAAATATAAAAACTAAAGAAAAATATGACAATTTTTTAGAGAAAAAAGATATTAACGGAAACGATAAGTTTACAAAAGCAAAGATAAAATTACTTTTATACAATAAGAGAGACGAAGTTATAAAAATAAAGAAAACTATGCAAAAATCTTAAGAAAAAAACTCATTTTTAATATTCTCTTTTTGTATTTCATCCCGATTTAAACTATTTTCTTGAGTATTTACATAAGAAATATAAGATAATAAATGTTTAATTACCTCTTTATTAACCTCTGTTAAATTAATATGAACTCCATTTTTATTTTCATTTAGAGTTACCGCTTTATTTTTTTTTAATAATCGCAAAACCTCTACGTGATTAAATTTCGGCATAACTTCTATTTTATCGCGAATATAATTAAGTTCATAAACATCGATATCTTCTTCGTTTTCAT
>TBL_comb47_HYPODRAFT_10000532_pt1 | contig 50743 bp, 43 predicted proteins | sample TroBogypolimnion_40_FD_10682 | JGI IMG/M metagenome (IMG submission 10682)
ATCGACCACGACCTGCTTTTCAGCCTCGAGCTGCACATCCTGCGTGAGCTTTTCCAGGCAATCGCTGGCCTGGGTCTGGGTGAGGATGGCAGGGAGGATCAACATATCAGGACTTCTTGGCGTTGGACTTGTTGCGTTCTACCAGCGTGGTGATCAGGCCGTCAAGCCCCTTGGCATTGATTTCCCAAAGTCGGACTGCACATCGTGGCCTAACACGCTCACCTTGCCGCTGGTGGCACGGGTGAGACCGGCCAACACACTGATCATGGTGGTTTTACCGGCGCCGTTGGGGCCCAGCAGGCCGAAGAACTCGCCCTCCTGGATGTCGAGACTGACGCCGTCTAGGGCCAGAAAGGTGCCGCCGGTTGCGCTGTTTTTAGCGGTCTTGGGCGACGGATAGGCTTTGGAGACGGATTGGAAGGATATAGCAGTCATGGAAGACCGCTATTTTACCCGTGTACGGCAGGGCCGCCTTTGATGGGGTCAACTGCGCGCCGGGCCGCCCCAAGCGGAGTTGCGCCCCCTTGGGGGAGCTTGGGGGCTTGATTCAAGCTGCGGTCAGCAGACCTTCGATCCCGTAGAGAGCTGCCAGATCGCGCAGGCGATCCGGCAAACCCTTGACCGCAAACAGCTTGCCGGCCCGGGCGCATTCGCGGCGCACGGCCAGCAACACGGCCAGGGCGGAGGAGTCAAAACTATTGAGCGGCGCGGCATCGACCACGACCTGCTTTTCAGCCTCGCGCTGCACATCCTGAGTGAGCTTTTCCAGGCAAGCGCTGGCCTGGGTCTGGGTGAGGATGGCAGGGAGGATCAACATATCAGGACTTCTTGGCGTTGGACTTGTTGCGTTCTACCAGCGTGGTGATCAGGCCGTCAAGCCCCTTGGCATTGATTTCTGCTGAAAACTGGCTTTTGTAATTCTCCACCAACCAGACGCCCAGCACATTGATGTTGTAAATCTTCCAGCCGGCGCCCTGCCCCGGCGTCTTGACCAGTCGGTAATCAAGTTGAATCGGATCGCCACTGCCCTTGACCTCGGAGCGGACCACCACTTCCTTGTCCTCTGGGCTGGCCCGCAGGGGTTTCATGGAAATCACCTGGTCAGTCACCTGGGTCAGGGCACCGGCGTAGGTGCGCACCAGCAGAATCTTGAACTCGTCCTGCAGGCGCTTTTGCTGCTCGGGCGTGGCCTGGCGCCAGGCCGGGCCGACCGCCGAGGCGGTCATGCGCTGAAAATCCAGATTGGGAAGAATCTTGGCGTCGACCAGCGTCACCACCTTGCCCAGGTCACCGGAGCGCATGGACTTGTCGGCCTTGATGGAGTCGAGCACATCGACCGAAAGGCGTTTGATCAGCGCGTCGGGTGCTTCATCGTCGGCATGCGCCTGCATGCCCAGACCCAGTCCGGCCAGCAGCGAAAAACCCCACACCAATTTACGAAGAAAGTCTCTTTTCATGGTCACGTTTCTAGTCAAGAACATGGTCAGCATTATGGACCGAGCCAAACTGCCCCGCGTTGCAGGCCGGTAAAGCTTGTATCAAGGCGCGCTATCTTCTTCGGGCGGGTTGCCGTCAAACTGGATGTTGCGCTGGCGCTGCAAATAGGCATCGCGCCGGAACGAATAGCTGTCCAGCGCAGCCCCCTCCAGCACATCGCCCGCACTCAGGTACTTGGCACGCAGATCCACCAGATCCACGATGGGCAACCAGGTGCGCGTGTCACTATCGCCGATGTTGTAGACCGGCATGCCGCGCGTGTCCACCGGAAACGCCACCACTTCGCGCAAGGTGAAGGGCCCCAAAATCGGCAGCACCACATAGGGCCCGGGCGGCACGCCCCAGCGTCCCAAGGTCAGGCCCAGGTCTGCCGTATGGCGCTCGATATTCAGCTCACTGGCCACATCCAGAACGCCCAGCAGGCCCAGGGTGCTGTTGACCATGACGCGGCCCACGCTATCGCTGAATTCCTGGCCACGCCCCTGCAGACCGTTGTTCACGGCAGACCAAACGTCTTGCAGGTTATTGAAAAAGTTGCCCACACCCTTGCGCATCCAATCGGGCGTGACGGCCTTGTAGCCAGTGGCTACCGGCTTGATGACGACCTTGTCCACCGCTTCGTTAAAGCCAAACATGCTGCGGTTGAACGACTCCATGGGATCGCGCGCATCGGGCTGAGCCACGGTGGCGCATCCCTGCATCGCCAGCAGCACGGTCAGCGCCAGCAGGCGCCAGACCCTGGTCACGGCTTGGCCTTGTCAGCGCTGGAACTGTCCGCCGCCTTGTTGTACAAAAACGCGCTGATCAGGTTTTCCAACACCACCGCCGACTGGGTGCTGCTGATGGTGTCGCCCGCCGCCAGATTTACCGTATCGGAGCCGGCCTCAATGCCGACGTACTGTTCACCGAGCAGACCGCTGGTCAAAATCTTGAGCGAGCTGTCCTTGGGAAAGGTGTAGCTGTTATTCATGAACAGTGTCACCTTGGCCTGAAAGGTCTTGTCATCAAACGTGATGGCCTGCACATGGCCGATCACCACGCCGCTGCTTTTGACGGCGGCCTTGGCCTTCAAGCCGCCTATGTTGTCAAACTTGGCCGTCACCTGATAGCCCTTGTCAAAGCTGATCGTCAGCAGATTGGCGGCCTGCAGGGCCAAAAAGACCAAGGCTGCGCCACCCAGCAGCACAAACAGGCCCACCCACACATCCGTCTTGGAGCGTTGCATGTTTTTTTCTCCTAAATACTGAACATCATTGCGGTCAGGATAAAGTCCAGACCCAGCACCGTAAGCGATGCCATTACCACCGTGCGCGTTGTCGCGTGTGCCACTCCTTCGGGCGTAGGCTGGGCTTCATAGCCCTGCAACAGCGCAATAAAGGCCACCGCAAAACCGAACACCACGCTCTTCAAAAAGCCGTTGCCAACGTCCTGCCAGACATCCACGCCACCCTGCATCTGGCTCCAGAAGGAGCCGGAATCAATACCTATCATCACCACGCAGACGACGTAACCGCCAAGCACACCCACCGCACTGAACACTGCGGCCAACAGCGGCATGGCAATCACCGCACCCCAGAAGCGGGGCGCCAGAATGCGCTGCACCGGGTCCACCGCCATCATCTCCATGGCGCTGAGTTGTTCACCGGCCTTCATCAAACCGATTTCTGCGGTAAGCGAGGTGCCGGCGCGCCCTGCAAACAGCAGAGCCGTGATTACCGGCCCGAATTCGCGCACCAGGCTCAGGCTGATCAACATACCCACCGATTCGGCGGCGCCAAAGCGCTGCAGGCCGTAGTAGTACTGCAGGCCCATGACAAAGCCGACGAAGGCGCCCGAGACGGCAATGATGGCCAGGGAAAAATTGCCCATGAAATGAACCTGGTCGCGCAGCAGCGTCGGGCGCTTGAGCGTGGCACCTATGGAGGCCAGCAGGCGCAAAAACAGGCGGGCGGCGAAACCCATGTCGGCCAACACGCGGCGCACGGAATAACCCAACTCGGACGGCTTGTACCAGCTCATGTCTGCGCTCCCGCTGAAAAATCGGCTTCCACGCTGGACGCAGGATAGTGAAAGCGCACCGGGCCCTCGGGCAGCGCATTGACAAACTGGTGCACCAGCGGGTTGTCGCTGTGGCGCACCTCGTCGGGCGTGCCCTGGGCCGCGATCTTGCCATTGGCAATGATGATGACCTGGTCGGCAATGTGAAAGGTCTCCTCCAGATCGTGCGAGACCACGATGCTGGTCAGGCCCATGGCGTCGTTGAGCTGGCGGATCAGGCGAGCGGCGGTGCCCAGCGAAATAGGATCCAGGCCGGCAAAGGGCTCGTCGTACATCACCAGCTCGGGGTCCAGCGCAATCGCGCGGGCCAGGGCGACACGGCGGGCCATGCCGCCAGACACCTCGGAGGGCATCAGGTCGCGGGCACCGCGCAGGCCGACCGCGTTGAGCTTCATCAGCACCACATCGCGGATCAGGTCTTCGGACAGATTGGTGTGTTCGCGCAAGGGGAAGGCCACATTGTCAAATACGCTGGCATCGGTGAACAGGGCGCCAAACTGGAACAGCATGCCCATGCGCCTGCGCGCCAGATAGAGGGCGTCGCGGTCCATGGTGCCCACATCCAGCACCTCGCCGGAACCCTTTAAACCGTGCAGCAAGACCTTGCCGCCTTGGGCCTGGAACTGGCCGCCAATCAGTCGCATCACAGTCGTCTTGCCACCCCCCGATGCGCCCATCAGCGCTGTCACCTTGCCACGCGGAATGGTGAAAGACACGTCATCCAGAATGACGCGGTCGCCATAGCCGAAACGGACGTTCTGGAATTCGACGAGAGTATTGGAAGAGGGTGTGACCATAAAAAAACAAAAGCCAGCATAAATCTGGCTTTTGCATCATAAGGGAAAACGCTTATCGAGGTAAAACGCTGCTGCCCATCAGGAACTCGTCCACCGCACGTGCGGCCTGACGGCCTTCGCGAATGGCCCACACCACCAGGCTTTGGCCACGGCGCATGTCGCCGGCGGCAAACACCTTGGGCACATTGGTGGTGTACGCAGCGCTGGTCTCGGTCAGCGCCTTGGCATTGCCGCGGGCATCCTTGTCCACACCAAAGGCTTCCAGTACGGTAGCCACCGGATTGACAAAGCCCATGGCCAGCAGCACCAGGTCGGCCTTAAGGATTTTTTCGGAACCGGCGACTTCGACCATCTTGCCGTCTTTCCATTCCACCTGCACCGTCTTCAGACCGGTGACCTTGCCTTTTTCACCGATGAATTCCTTGGTGGAAATGGCAAACACGCGCTCGCAGCCTTCGTCGTGGCTGGAGCTGGTGCGTAGCTTGAGCGGCCAGTAGGGCCAGGTCATGGGGCGGTTCTCTTCCACCGGGGGCTGGGGCATGACTTCAAACTGGGTGACGCTGACGGCGCCATGGCGGTTGCTGGTGCCCACGCAATCGGAGCCGGTGTCGCCGCCACCGATGACGATGACGTGCTTGCCTTCGGCGCGCAACTGGCCCTTGAGCTTGTCGCCGGCGTTGACCTTGTTTTGCTGCGGCAGGAATTCCATCGCAAAGTGGATGCCTTCCAACTCACGGCCGGGCACCGGCAGATCGCGCGACTGCTCGGAGCCACCGGTCAGCACCACGGCGTCGAATTCAGCCTTCAGGGTTTCAGCGGAAATGGTTTCCTTGGCCCAGTTGGTGACCTTGGTGCCCTTGGGCATTTCGCCGATCAACACACCGGTGCGAATCGTCACGCCCTCGGCCTTGAGCTGTTCGGCGCGGCGGTCGATATGGCTCTTTTCCATCTTGAAGTCGGGGATACCGTAGCGCAGCAGTCCGCCTACGCGGTCGTTCTTTTCGAACAGGGTCACGTCGTGACCGGCACGCGCCAGTTGCTGGGATGCGGCCAGGCCGGCAGGGCCAGAGCCAACCACGGCAACCTTTTTGCCGGTCTTGGTCTTGGCCGGTTGTGGCACGACCCAGCCTTCATGCCATGCACGGTCGATGATGGCGTGCTCAATGGACTTGATGCCCACGGCTTCCTCGTTGACGTTCAGCGTGCAGGCGGCCTCGCAGGGTGCGGGGCAGATGCGGCCGGTGAACTCGGGGAAGTTGTTGGTGCTGTGCAGCACCTCGATGGCGGCCTTCCAGTCGTTGCGATAGACCAGATCGTTGAAATCCGGAATGATGTTGTTCACTGGGCAACCGTTGTTGCAAAACGGTGTGCCGCAGTCCATGCAGCGTGCGGCCTGCTTGTTGGCCTGGGCATCGTCCAGGCCGATGACAAATTCCTTGTAATTCTTCAGGCGCTCGACTACCGGCTTGTAGCCTTCTTCGATGCGCTCAAACTCCATGAATCCCGTGATCTTTCCCATCTTCACTCCTTGGCGACCCGGCGCACCAGCACCGGGCCAATAGCTTGTTGAACCTTGTGGCTTGAGCGCCCCTTACTTGGCGGCGACGGCTTCCTGCTTGGCTACGGCCTTGGCAGCTGCTGCAACCTTGCGCGCATGGATCTCACCCAGAGCACGCTTGTACTCGTTGGGGAAGACCTTGACGAACTTGAGGCGTGAAGTCTCCCAGTTGTCCAACAGATCGCGCGCGCGCTTGCTGCCGGTCCAACGGTTGTGGTCTTCCAGCAGCTTCTTGAGCTGGGCCTCGTCGCTTTCGCCACGGTGCCAGACCGCCTTGTCGACCGCCGTCTCCTGCTCGGCCGCAGTCAGCACCTTTTCCATGCTGACCATGGCGGTGTTGCAACGGGTGGCGAACTTGCCGTCTTCGTCGTACACATAGGCAATGCCGCCGCTCATGCCGGCCGCAAAGTTGCGTCCGGTCTGGCCCAGCACGGCCACGGTGCCGCCGGTCATGTATTCACAACCATGGTCGCCGGTGCCTTCGACCACTGCGGTGGCGCCCGACAGGCGCACCGCAAAGCGTTCGCCGGCCACACCACTGAAGAAGGCTTCACCGGTGGTGGCGCCGTACATCACCGTATTGCCGACGATGGTGTTCTTGATGGCTTCGCCGCGGAAGTCGATGCTGGGGCGCACCACAATGCGGCCGCCCGACAGGCCCTTGCCGGTGTAGTCGTTGGCGTCGCCGATCAGGTACATGGTGATGCCCCGGCACAGGAAGGCGCCGAAGGATTGACCGCCGGTACCTTCGAGCTGGATGCGGATGCTGTCATCCGGCAGGCCTTCGGGGTGCACCTTGGTCACCGCGCCGGACAGCATGGCGCCGACCGAGCGGTTCACATTGCGCGCCACTTCCATGAACTGCACGCGTTCGCCCTTGTCGATAGCGGCACGGCTCTTGGCGATCAGCACATTGTCCAGGGCCTTTTCCAGACCGTGGTCTTGTGTCAGAGTCTGGAAGCGCGGCACTTCGGGGCCGACTTGCGGCATGGCAAACAGGCGACCGAAATCCAGTCCGCTGGCCTTCCAATGTTCTATGCCCTTGCGGGTGTCGAGCAGGTCGGCGCGGCCAATCATGTCGTCGAACTTGCGGATACCAAGCTGGGCCATGATCTGGCGCACTTCTTCGGCGATGAAGAAGAAGTAATTCACCACATGCTCGGGCTTGCCGGAGAATTTCTGGCGTAAGAGTGGGTCTTGCGTGGCAACGCCGACCGGGCAGGTGTTGAGGTGGCATTTGCGCATCATGATGCAGCCTTCCACCACCAGCGGCGCCGTGGCGAAGCCGAATTCGTCGGCACCCAGCAGGGCACCGATGACGACGTCGCGGCCGGTCTTCATCTGGCCGTCTGCCTGCACGCGGATGCGGCTGCGCAAACGGTTCAGCACCAGGGTCTGCTGGGTTTCGGCCAGACCGATTTCCCAGGGGCTGCCGCAATGCTTGATGGAGGACCAGGGCGAGGCGCCCGTGCCGCCGTCGTGTCCGGCAATCACCACATGGTCGGCCTTGCACTTGGCGACACCGGCGGCAATCGTGCCGACGCCGATTTCAGACACCAGCTTGACGCTGATGCCGGAATGCGGCGCCACGTTTTTCAGGTCGTGGATCAGCTGGGCCAGGTCTTCGATCGAATAGATGTCGTGGTGCGGCGGGGGCGAAATCAGGCCCACTCCGGGAACCGAGTGGCGCAGACGGCCGATGTACTCGGAGACCTTGCCGCCTGGCAGTTGACCGCCCTCGCCCGGCTTGGCGCCCTGGGCCATCTTGATCTGGATCTGGTCGGCGCTGGTCAGGTATTCGGCGGTGACGCCAAAACGTCCCGAGGCCACCTGCTTGATGCGCGAACGCAAGCTGTCCCCCGCCTGCAGTGGCAGGTCCACCTCGACCACGTCATCGCCGATCACGCTCTTGAGCGAATCGCCGAGCTTGATCGGGATGCCCTTGAGTTCGTTGCGGTAGCGGGCCGGATCTTCGCCGCCCTCGCCGGTGTTGCTCTTGCCGCCAATGCGGTTCATGGCCACGGCCAGCGTGGCGTGTGCCTCGGTGGAGATGGAGCCCAGCGACATGGCGCCGGTGGCAAAACGCTTGACGATTTCCTTGGCCGACTCGACCTCATCCAAGGAACAAGCCTTGGCCGGGTCCAGTTTGAACTCAAACAGACCGCGCAGCGTCAGGTGGCGCTTGCTTTGGTCGTTGATGAGCTGGGCGTATTCCTTGTAGGTGTTCCAGTTGTTGGAGCGCGTGCTGTGCTGCAGCTTGGCGATCGCGTCGGGCGTCCACATGTGTTCTTCACCCCGCACGCGCCAGGCGTATTCGCCACCGGCCTCCAGCGCATTGGCCAGCACCGGGCTGTCACCAAAGGCGGCGTTGTGCATGCGGATGGCTTCCTCGGCGATGTCAAACACGCCGATTCCCTCGACGCGGCTGGGGGTGCCGGTGAAGTACTTGGCAACCGTCGCGGTCGACAGGCCAATGGCTTCAAACAGCTGCGCGCCGCAATAGCTCATATAGGTGCTGACACCCATCTTGGACATGATCTTGGACAGGCCCTTGCCGACTGCCTTGACGTAGTTGTAGATGGCCTTCTCAGAACTCAGGTCGCCCGGCAGATCCTTGGAGATATGGGCCAGGGTTTCCATGGCCAGGTAAGGGTGCACCGCTTCGGCGCCGTAACCGGCCAGCACGGCAAAGTGGTGCACTTCGCGGGCGGTACCAGTTTCGACCACCAGACCGGCCGTGGTGCGCAGGCCGGCAATCACCAGATGCTGGTGAATGGCGGACAGGGCCAGCAGCGCCGGAATGGCGACCTGCTCGGCGCTGTTATTGCGGTCGCTGATGATCAATATGTTCTTGCCACCCTTGATCGCGTCCACCGCTTCGGCGCACAGGGATGCCAGCTTGGCTTCGACGCCCTCATGGCCCCAGGCCAGCGGGTAGGTGATGTCCAGCGTGTAGCTACGGAACTTGCCATGTGTATGCGTTTCGATATCGCGCAGCTTGGCCATGTCAGCGAAGTCCAGCACCGGCTGGGACACTTCGAGGCGCATGGGCGGGTTGACCTGGTTGATGTCCAGCAGGTTCGGCTTGGGGCCGACAAAGGAGACCAGCGACATGACGATGGCTTCGCGAATCGGGTCGATCGGCGGATTCGTCACCTGCGCGAACAACTGCTTGAAGTAGTTGTAGAGCGGCTTGTTTTTGTCGGACAGCACGGCCAGCGGGCTGTCGTTGCCCATGGAACCAATGGCTTCTTCGCCGGCTGTGGCCATGGGGGCAATCAGGAACTTCAGGTCTTCCTGGGTGAAGCCAAAGGCTTGCTGGCGGTCCAGCAGCGAGACCTGGTCGGTGACGCGCTTGGGTTCGATACCCGCGACCACGGCTGTGAAGGCGGAATCGGTCCGCTTTTCCGCCACGGCCACATCATCGAGCTTGATGCGCAGGTTTTCAATCCACTGCTTGTAGGGCTTGCTGTTGGCGAGGTTGGACTTGAGCTCCTCGTCGTCAATCATGCGGCCCTGTTCCAGATCGATCAGGAACATCTTGCCCGGCTGCAGACGCCACTTGCGCACGATCTTGTTTTCCGGGAAAGGCAAGACGCCAGACTCGGAGGCCATGACCACCAGGTCGTCGTCGGTGATGCAGTAGCGCGAGGGGCGCAGGCCGTTACGGTCCAGCGTGGCGCCGATCTGGCGGCCGTCGGTGAAGACGATGGAGGCCGGGCCGTCCCAGGGCTCCAGCATGGCAGCGTGGTATTCGTAGAAGGCGCGGCGACGCGGGTCCATGGTGGCGTGCTGTTCCCAGGGCTCGGGAATCATCATCATCACGGCCTGGCTGATGGGGTAACCGGCCATGGTCAGCAGTTCGAGACAGTTGTCGAAGGTGGCGGTGTCGGATTGGCCGGCAAAGCTGATGGGGTAAAGCTTTTGCAGATCCGGGCCCAGCACCGGCGAAGACATCACGCCTTCGCGCGCCTTCATCCAGTTGTAGTTGCCCTTGACGGTGTTGATTTCACCGTTGTGTGCCACGTAGCGGTAGGGGTGGGCCAGCGGCCACTCGGGGAAGGTGTTGGTGGAGAAGCGCTGGTGCACCAGCCCTAAGGCCGAGACGCAACGCTCGTCTTCCAGATCCTTGAAGTACACACCGACCTGGTCGGCCAGCAGCAGGCCCTTGTAGACCACGGTACGGCTGGACATGCTGGGCACGTAATATTCTTTGCTGTGCTTGAGATGCAGAGCCTGAATGTGGGCGCTGGCCGTCTTGCGGATCACATACAGCTTGCGCTCCAGCGCGTCCTGCACAATCACATCGTTACCGCGGCCGATAAAGACCTGGCGCAATATGGGTTCCTTGGCGCGCACGGTGGGCGACATCGGCATGTCGCGGTTCACCGGCACATCGCGCCAGCCCAACAGGACCTGGCCTTCGGCCTTGATGGCGCGTTCCATTTCCTGCTCGCAGGCCAGACGGGAAGCGTGTTCCTTGGGCAGAAAGATCATGCCCACACCGTATTCACCGGGGGCCGGCAGGGTGACGCCCTGGGCTGCCATTTCTTCGCGATACAGCGCGTCGGGCAACTGGATCAGGATACCAGCGCCATCGCCCATCAGCGCGTCGGCACCCACGGCACCGCGATGGTCCAGGTTCTCCAGAATCTTCAGCGCGTTCTTGACGATGGAGTGGCTTTTTTCGCCACGAATATGGGCCACAAAACCAACGCCACAGGCGTCGTGCTCTTGTTCGTTTGAATACAGACCGTGGTCGGAAAGGTGTTTGATCTCTGCAGCCGTCGTCATGCGCGCTCCTGAAAATGACAGTGGACGTGAAGCTTAATGCAATGCAACAATAATGCCAAGAAAATTAATTAGGGTCTGATTCTTATTTATGTCAACTGAAAATATGTTCGTATTAATTAGGGACATATTGAGAGAGCCTAGCCGCATGGGAGGGCTCAGCGCCGGCTATGCCAGAGGCAAAGCGCGCGGCGGACGGCCCGCATGGCCCTTGCTGAGGCGGCGCGGTGTCGCTTTTTGCAGTTCCTGCAAAAATGCCGCATCGCCCAGGGCCCAGCCTTTGAGGGTGGCATCCAGCAACTCCTGCTGCTGCACCGCACCGATACCCGCCTGAATCAGCTCGGCATAGCTGGCTTCGCGCGCAAATGGTGTGTTCCCCATTCCCCAAAACTGTGCATGGGGCGTGACCAGCCGGTCCATATGCCGTCCAATGTAATGCCCGTGACTGGACCAGGGCCAGTCCGCCGCCGTGGCGGCCAGTCCGTTACGCACCGGATTGAGGTCCATGGCACACATGCAGGGCAGCAGATAAAGCTCCGCTTGCAACACGGTGGAGCGGTAGCGCCCATCCCACAGGGTTCCGCTTCTGCCCTGCGCATCATTGAAGTGGCGCACATAGCGCCGCCCCACGGCCTGCAGCATCTGCGGCAGACCGCTTGCCGCATGGGGCGTGAGCAGCAGGTGAAAGTGATTGGGCAGCAGCACATAGGCGTGCACCGCCACCTCAAACTTGCGCGCGTATTCCAGCAACAGGTCCAGCATCAGCTGGTAGTCGGAAGGCTGCAAAAAGACGGGCTGACCGTTGTGCCCACGCTGAATGACGTGGTGCGGCAGCCCTGCAAAACTCAGTCGCGGGAGCCTTGCCATGGCCGCCTGCGGCTCTTATTTGGGCGCTTTGGTGACGCGCACCTTGTTGCCGGTGGTGACGATGATCACCGGGTCACCCGCTTCCAGCTTTTCAGTGCCCTTGGCCTGCACAATGGCGCGGCGCTCGCCGCCCTTGAGTTGCACCAAAATTTCAAACGCCTCTTCCTTGGTGGAGAAGCGCTCGATGGCATTGCCGGCGGCCGCACCGGCCACACCGGCGAGCACGCCCAGCACCTGGCCCTCGCGTTGCACGCCACTGCCCGCATAGCCGCCTATGGCACCCACCACGCCGCCCACGGCAGCGCCGATCCCGGACTGGCTGCCATCCACGGTCACCGTGTGGACGTTTAAAACCACGCCGTCCTCGACCTTGGCCATACGCTGGGTGTCGCCGCGCTGGATGACGTCAGGGCTGCTGCTGGCACAGGCCCCCAGCACGCCAACCAGGGACACCATCAGTACCAGCCGAATCACTTTTTTCATGTCTAACTCCAAATACAAATAAGTACCAATCCAACCATAACGTCTCAGTCAGGGTTTTCGTTGTCCGTTCGATTGTCTTTCAAGTGCGTAAAGCGCGTGTCAAGCAGAGATGCGATGCCAAATTCTTGCAAGATCGACTCCAGCCTTTGCGCGGACTTCGCTTTGCGCTGCCCGGTATAGCGCGCCAGGATCAGCTCGTTTTTCATGCTGTGTTCCCAGCCCACCAGCTCGGTCACCGTCACCTGGTAACCACAGGCCTCCAGATACAGGCAGCGCAACACATTGGTGATCTGGCTGCCCATCTCGCGGGCATGCAGCGGATGGCGCCAGAGTTCCGCCAAGGGCGTGCGCTGCAGCGACAGCGCCTTGCCCTGGTTCAGATGGCGCGCCACTTCGGCCTGGCAACAGGGAACCAGTACAAAGGCCCTGGCCTTTTTTTGCAGGCCAAAGGCAATGGCATCGTCGGTAGCGGTGTCGCAGGCATGCAGGGCCGTAATCACGTCGATCCGATCGGGCAGCAAGGCGCTTTGGGCCGATTCGGCCACGCTCAGATTTAGAAAATCCATGCGCGCAAAGCCCAGCTTGGCGGCCAAGGCCACGGACTTTTCCACCAGCTCGGCGCGGGTTTCAATGCCGTAAATATGACCGGACGCGCGGGCCCGGAAGTACAGGTCGTACAGGATAAAGCCCAGATACGACTTGCCGGCACCATGGTCCGCCAGGCTGATCTGGCCACCCTCCTTGGCCGGCAACTCATCGAGCAACTTTTCAATGAACTGAAACAGGTGGTAAACCTGCTTGAGCTTGCGCCTGGAGTCCTGGTTGAGCTTGCCCTCACGCGTCAGGATGTGCAGCTCCTTCAACAGCTCGATGGACTGACCGGGGCGCAGTTCCTCTGCCAACGGATTAGAGATAGCCACAACGGGCTTGCTGCGGCTCATTCGTCATCCCCCGGAGTGACACGGGGATGGACTTCCAGCGCAGCCCAGCCCACAGTCCCCAAGTTTTGCATGGTTTGCATATTGGTCTCAAAAATGGTTTCTGCGTTCGGAAAAGCGGCCACCGCCCGGTCCACGCTGTCTTCGCGCAACAAATGCAGTGTGGGATAGGGCGCGCGGTTGGTGAAGTTGGTGATGTCGTCCGGATCGGTGTCGGCAAACTGGTAGCGCGGGTGCAGGCTGGCAATCTGCAACACGCCATCCAGATCCAGATCCAGCAGCAATTTGTCGGTGCGGGCCAGCAAATCGTTAAAGTCCAGAAATTCGGCAAACCCGTCCGGCGCCATCAGCAGGGTGGTGTCCAGCGCAGCCGGGTCGGCATCGGCCAGGGCCAACAGTTCGCGCTTCAGGTCGGCCAGCAGCGGCTTGGCGCCCGATGCCCGGCTGACCACATAGCGCACCTGCCCCTTGACCACTACCGACTTGGCAAAGGGGCACAGATTCAAACCGATCACTGCGCGCTGCACCCAGCGGCGCGTGTCTTCCATCACCACGGCGTCGTGGGTGTCCGGGTCATCGCTCATACGCCCTCCGTTATCAGGTTCTGCCCTGTCAGGCGATTGTGCTCGCGCGATGCAAAGCGGTCCGTCATGCCGGCAATATAGTCCGCCACGCTGCGCTGCAAGGCCGGGCCTGCATCCCAGGTGGAGCTCTGCGTGGCCTGGGAGCGCAGCGCAAAACCGGCCTGCATTTCGTGCGGCGAGACGCAGTAGATGTCAAACAGCTCACGCACCACCTGTTTGGCCTGCGCCATGGTCTGCACCACCTGCGGATGCCGGTAGAGCTGGGTAAACAAAAAGTGCTTGAGTTGCGCCGAGCGCTGTTGCATGTCTTCGCTAAAGGCCACCAACGCGGTGTGGTGGCGAACATCTTCCACCGAGCGCACCTTGGCATGTGCAATGGCCTGTCCGGTCGCGGCAATGACGTCAAACACCTGCTCGCTCAGCATCAGGCGAATGCTCTCGTACATCAGGCGCCTGGCCTGCTTGGCCTCGCGCAAATGCACATGATCGGCCCTTGCCCGTTCGCAAAACGCATGGAACAGGGGTACCTCCTGCAGCTGATCCAGGGTGATCAGGCCAGAGCGTATGCCGTCATCGATGTCGTGGGCGTTGTAGGCAATTTCATCGGCCAGATTGCAAAGCTGCGCCTCCAGCCCGGGCTGTTGCCCCACCAGAAAACGCTGCCCCACGCCACCCTGTCCGTCTGCATACGCGTGTTCGGCTGCCTCCAGCAAGTTCGCATTGGCGCGCGAACAATGTTTGAGAATGCCCTCGCGGGTCTCAAAGCTCAGATTCAGGCCGTCAAACAGCGGGTAGCGCTCTTCCAGCAGGTCCACCACGCGCAGGCTTTGCAGATTGTGTTCAAAGCCGCCGTAACCTGCCATGCAGTCCTGCAGCGCATCCTGCCCGGCATGGCCAAAGGGCGTGTGGCCCAGGTCATGCGCCAGGGCAATGCCTTCGACCAAATCTTCACTCAGGCGCAGCGACCTGGCGATGCTGCGCCCCAGCTGCGCCACCTCCAGCGAGTGCGTGAGGCGGGTGCGAAACAGATCGCCCTCGTGGTTGAGAAACACCTGGGTCTTGTACACCAGCCGCCTGAAGGCGGTGGAATGCACGATGCGGTCGCGGTCGCGCTGAAAGTCGGTGCGCGTGGGTGCCTGGCTCTCAAACAAGCGTCGGCCCCGCGTTTTCGCCGGATCACAGGCATAGGGTGCCAGTCCGCTGGCCGCTTGCGCCACAGCGCCTAGGCCTGACAACATGCGTCGATTACCTCACGGACCAAGCCATCGGCAGCGCCCTGAACCCGGGCCCGCGAGGGCCCATCGATCAGCACAAACCGGATCTCGCCGGCGTCCGACTTTTTGTCTAACCGCATCAGCTCCAGATAGCGGCCCGCGTTGTCGGCGGCATTCAACACCGGCCCTAGCACCGGCAGACCCGCGCGCAGGATGAGCGCCCTTAAGCGGGCCACAAAATCCGCATCCACCAGCCCCAGACGCTGCGACAGCTGCGCCGCCATGACCATGCCGCAACCCACCGCCTCGCCGTGCAGCCAGGCACCGTAACCCATGCCGGCTTCTATGGCATGGCCGAAGGTATGGCCAAAATTCAGGATGGCGCGCAGGCCACCCTCGCGCTCATCCTGCGCCACCACCCAGGCCTTGATCTCGCAGCTGCGCCGCACCGCGTGGGCCAGTGCGTCGGCGTCGCGCGCCAGCAAGCGGTCCATGTTCTGCTCCAACCAGTCCATGAACTGCAGATCGGCAATCGGCCCGTATTTGATGACCTCCGCCAGACCGGCACTGAGTTCACGCACGGGCAGCGTCTGCAGGCTGGCCAGATCGCAGATCACCCGCAGCGGCTGGTAAAACGCGCCCACCATATTTTTGCCCAAGGGGTGATTGATGCCGGTCTTGCCGCCTACCGAGGAGTCCACCTGCGCCAACAAGGTGGTGGGCAGCTGCACAAAGGGCACACCGCGCATAAAGCTGGCTGCGGCAAAACCCGTCATGTCACCCACCACACCGCCGCCCAGCGCCACCAGCAGCGTCTTGCGATCGCAGCCGTTTTGCAGCAGGGCATCAAAAATCAGATTCAGGGTTTGCCAGTTTTTGTGCACCTCACCATCCGGCAGGGCCAGGGTCAGCACCTTGGCATAGCGCTTGCCCAGGCTGGCCTGCAACTCGGCCGCATACAGCGGCGCAACGGTTTCGTTGCTGACAATCAGCACCGACGTGGCGCGCGGCAAGCCGTCGAACATCGCATCCAGACACAGCAGGCCGGAGCCGATGTGGATGTCATAACTGCGCTCGGCCAGGTCTATGGAAACGGTTTGAAATAAGGGCATGCTCATGCACCAAGTTTAGAGCCTTTGCCTGGCGGCCCCTGCGCGGTGCCCTCAGGCCTTGCCGGGGTCTGCTCCGAGTTCCAGCTGCATCACGATCATGTTGACCAGCGTAGACACCGACGGCCTGCCGGTCTCCAGTACAAAGTGGGACACCTCGCGGTACAGCGGGTCGCGTTCGGCAAACAGGTTCTTGAGCTTGAGCAGGGGATCTGCCACCTGCAAAAGCGGACGGTTCGAGTCGTGTTTAAGCCGACGGAACAACTCTTCCGGATTCGACTTGAGATAGACCACACGGCCCCGCTCCCGCAAATGGCGGCGGTTGGCTTCCCGCAACACCGCTCCCCCTCCGGTGGACAGCACCTTGGCCGGAGCCTGGCTCAGGCTGTCGAGCACCTCTTCCTCGATATCGCGGAAACGCGCCTCACCCTCGCGCTCAAAAAACTCGCGAATCGAACAGCCGATCCGGACCTCAATCTCGTGGTCCGAATCGACAAATGGCAATTGAAGCCGCCGGGCGAGTTGCCGCCCGACGGTGGTCTTCCCGGAGCCGGGAAGACCGACAAGGCTAACCATCACGGAAGTATCTTATTTCCTAAATTCGTAAAGACACCACTGGGTGAAGTGGTAGTTACATTGAAAATAGCCCCGGCACCACATCCGTTTGTAATAACCGTATGCGAACCATAAATAGCTGCATTTGGAGAAAAACCAGGATAAATATTAGGTACCGTGGCAGGAACCATATTAATAGTGCATATTAAACCGCCTGTACCGTAACTAACTAAAGTCGCCGATACCTGCGTTCCAGCCGGCATGGGCAAATTTGGGTTGCTCAGACTTGCCAAACCAAAACTAAAGGACTTACCACTAGTTGCATACGTGCTGTCAAATATCGATTGCGAAGCCTGACTGGATGAATTTATCACGATAACTTGTTGACGGACCAGCGTTGGAAGCAAACCTGTACAGGTACCTGGAATCGAAGGGTAAGGCGCTCCGACTGCCGGGCACACACCACCCACCCACAGATTTTGGGCAGGTTGGCTACTTGAAAAAGTACCACCCAAAGCAATTCTGAATTCTCCACTATTCCACACCCCGTCTTCATTGTCATCGCGGAAAATATCACCCATCTCATACAGAGTATCGTTTGCTGTATAACTATTGGAATAATCATTATCCAAATAATCCTTGGTGCCAGCCGTATAGGCCAGAATAGCCACGCGACCATTGGCAGGACGATAGTTTTGACTAATCCATTGCACCGAACAACTGGAGTGACCACTCAGGTCGATGGCGGTCGCGCAACTTCCGGGAATCTGCCCTCCTCCCGCTGTAAAGTTGACCACTGTTCCATTAACAACCGGATTACCTTGTCTATCGGCAAGACGGACAGTGATCGTTGTTGGTGTTCCATCAATATTTTGTCCCTCAATATTAAATGTAGATACCGAAACGCTCATGAACCGCTGCGAAGGTGGACCAGAAGCCACCGTCAAGTTTTGCGAGTCAGTGTAGGTTGTGGTACCGTCAATAGTTGCTCGGACCTTCAGTGGACCAGGTATCGTACCTGAAGTGATCGTAGCTGTGACCAGTCCGTTGCTATCGGTATAGGCACTATTCCGGTCCAGCACAACCCCACCGGGGTTAGACTGAATAGAGAAATCAACCAGCGTGTTTTGAGAGGGACTTCCCGTTGCCGTCAATACTTTGTAAGTCAGTGTGGAAATAGTGGGATTCCCGGCGCCACCAATATATATTTGATTCAAAGTCGCAGACACATAGTTCACAGTACTGGCCACTGGCGGACTTACCGTTATCTGCTGACTGGCACTAGCCGTACCTGAAGTAGCACCAATTTGAACGACTCCAATACATGGATTGCCATTTGGTTGCACAGCGGTATAAGTAGCTACCAGGCTGCCGCTTCCAGTCGTTGTAAGACCGATGGAACCATTGCTGCCATTGATACTACCGCATGAAGCCGTAAGAGTCACATTGGCGGGTGCTGTAATAGCTCCTCCAGACGAAAGCGAAGCAGTTAATGACAATGATGTATTACCACCAGAAGACATGGTCGGACTTCCAAGAACAATACCACTGAGCACCACCGTATCCCCTGTGTAAGAGAAATCATTGGTTGAACTGACTGCTACCCCAGACACAATGGCACTGCTAGTTAATGTACCGGCACCTACCACACCCGAAACAGCCGAAATTCCGACCCTGGCAATACCATTCGCATCGGTCAAAGCAGCAGTAGGTGATAAGGTCGCCAGCGCAGTGCTCAAACTAAAACTGACAAGCTTCCCAGCCACCGCACCGCCACTTGCGTCGGTGACTTTTGCCTGAGCCCAAACCCCGGTTGACGAAGTCACGCTTGTATATTGCTGGTACGTAGGGCCAGTTCCAACAATGCTTGAAACAATGGACGGCGTTGCATTGGACCCTCTCGTCGTAGAAAATTCCAAGGCACCAGAAACACTCACGCCATTGATCACCGCACTGGCAGTCACCGCCACTGCACCGGCAGTGGAGCTGGCCGCCGTGGGTGCTATGACCACAGTGGCAATGCCGTTGGAATCTGTTAAAGCTGTGGTTTGAGCCAATGTCGCCAGCGATGAGTTAACACTGAAAGTCACCGACTTGTTAATTATTGGACTGCCTGTGGAATCAAGTAATTTGGCACAGACATTATAAATTGTAGTCAAATCGATCGCGGTCAACAAGGTGCTGTTGGCGCAGCTAGTTTGAATCGTTACCTTGACTTGCGACCCCGTACTGGCACCCGAGGAACTGAAGTCGTATGTCGCAGGAATTGTTGCACCATTTACGGTTGCAGTGGCGTTCAGTGTCAACGCTCCAGACGGTGCTCCAGATGTTGGCGCAATGATTACCGATGCAACTCCGCTTGCATTTGTAAGTGCAGTGGAGCCGCCCAATGTTGCCAAACCAGAGCTCAGGCTGAAGGTCACCACCGTATTAGGAATAACTGCGCCTGAAGCATTGACCAGCTTAGCATTTGCATAAAATGTACTTGTATTACTTATATTTGTTACGGGATTAGTCGTTGCACTGCTTAGCGTATAAATTCCCGCCATCAAATTTCCATTGGCATTTTGCCCACCATTCGACGTAAAGTTAAGCGTGCCTGAAATTGATGTGCTTGTTAACGTGGTCGTCGCAGTGAGCGCCACGCCTCCTGCAGCCGCACCTGGTGTCGGAAATATATTGACTGATGCAATGCCATCCAAACCCGTAACTGCGGTGGTTGCGGAGAGACTGGCCAGATTGGATCCAAGACTGAAAGCAACGAGTTTTCCGGACGCAACAGCTCCGCTACCATCAATAACTTTTGCTGAAGCAGTATAAGAACCACTCACACCAATAACGTTAACTTGATTTACCCCTGCATTGATGCTCGCAACTATGGTTCCGTTCGAGGTTAAATTTCCAGAAGAATAAAAATCGTATGTCGAAGAAATAGGGGAACTAGAGATATTGGCACTTGCTTGCAACTGAACTGCACCTGCAGCAGAACCTATCGTTGGAGTAATCGATACTGTGGCAACCCCATCTGACCCGGTCAAAGCTGTACCGCTACCCAGCGTAACCAATCCAGATCCAAGACTGAATGTAACCAGACGTCCAGTAGCAGGGTTTCCTGTTCCATCTATCAATTTCGCTGACGCACTGTATCCACCACCAGAGGCGATGGCAGTAGTCAAGGTGCTACCTGAATATACGCCAGCCACGATGGTACCGTTGGCATTCAACCCACCCGTTGAGGACATGCTAGTTGAACCCGTTATGGCGGTACCTGAAATAATGGTTGAAGCGCTCACAGTGGTTGCTCCCGCCACAGATCCAGTCTTTGGGGTTATTGTGACTGTCGCATAACCCGACGCATCCGTTTGCGCGGAGGCTGGGCTAAACATTACAAGCCCCGAAGATTCAGTAAAAGTCACTACATTTCCAACTAGCGGCGCATTGGAACCGTCCAATACCTGCGCTTGCGCTTGATAACTCCCCGTCAACCCTATCTTAGATACGATAGTGCTGCCGCTTTTAATTTTTAAAGAGATAGTACTAGTAGATGCTATCCCGCCAGACGAAGAAAAGCCGGCTGTTCCAGTAACACTCACTGTACCAATTGTTGTTACCGCAGTCAGAAGAGCAGCCCCGGCCCCTTCACTAGATGTCGGAAAAACTCGTACTATCGCCACCCCATTTGAATCTGTCAGTGCGGTATTTGGTGACAAGGTAGCGACATTCGAGCTCAAACTAAATGTTACCAAATTTGATACCACTGGCTTTCCGGTCGAATCCGCAATTACCACCTTTGCAGAATAAGATCCATATGCTCCTATGCTTGTTACTGCGGCGAGTGCAGAATTATCCCAAATGCTTACCGACGCCGTAGGACTTGCCGCCGTGGATGTCCCCGAACTGGATGTCGATGTACTTGTGTTTGTAGTGGAGGATCCCGTACTTTTTGGAGTCGTTCCCGCATCCCCCCCACCACCACCGCAAGCAGTCAAAACCACTGCAAGCACCAAACCTATTGTTGTTTTAAATATCGACATCGTGATGTGCCCTGTTCATGCCAAGAATAATTTAGTTTGTATCGCCGTGTTCGACCAAAACTCTGGGGGTAATAAAGACCAGCATTTCCTTTTTGGTGGAATCCTTGGTCGTCCGTCTAAACAGTGCGCCTACGAAAGGAAGATCGCCGAAAAACGGCACCTTGTCCACGCCATCGTCCTGGGTTTCCGTGAAGATGCCGCCAATCACAATGGTTCCACCGTTTTCAATCAGCGCCTGCGTCTGGATGTGCTTGGTGTCGATGGCATAACCGCCGGGCGTCAGTTGACCTACGGTGTCCTTGTTGACGTCCAAGGCCAGGATAATGCTGCCCTCGGGCGTGATCTGTGGCGTGACCTCCAGCTTCAGGTTGGCCTTGCGAAACTGGATGCTGGTGGCACCGCTGGAAGAAGCCACCTGGTAGGGCAGTTCGGTGCCCTGCTCAATCAAGGCCTTGGTCTGGTCGGCCGTGACCACGCGTGGGCTGGAAATCACCTTGCCCTTGCCGTCGGATTCCATGGCAGAAATTTCCAGATTCAGGAAACGGTTGGCCGACGCGTTGAAAATGGACATGGCAAAGACACCGGCTGCCGTTCCCGCAACCGGCAGATTGACCGCGCTGATGGTCTGATCCACGGTACCGCCTGCACCACTGGTGGCCACCGCATTGCCGTAGCTGGTGCCAAAGCCCACGCTGTTGCCGCCGCCCAGTTGATAACCCCCGGTGCCGCCATTTTGGGCTCTGATGTCCGAGCCACCCAGCCTGACACCCAGCGCCTTGCTAAAGGTGTCCGATGCTTCGACGATGCGCGCCTCGATCAGCACCTGCCTGACCGCAACATCCAGTTTGGCGACCAGCTCCTGCACCTGCTCCAAGCGGCTGGGGATATCGGTGACAAAGAGCTGGTTGGTGCGCGGCTCGGCAATGACGCTGCCGCGCACGCTCAAGATGCGCGCCGATGCGGCACCGGGGCTTGCCGTGCCACCGCCGGTAATCTGGAGCGCAATTTCTGCCGCCTTGGCGAAGTTGATCTGGAAGGATTGCGTTTTGACGGGTTCCAGATTCTGCACCGCTGTCATGGACTCCAGGTCCAGCTTTTCCTTGGTCGCAATTTCTTCCTTGGGCGCCACCCAGATCACATTGCCGCTCTTGCGCATGCCCAGATTTTTGGCCTGCAGAATGATGTCCAGGGCCTGATCCCAGGGCACGTCCTGCAGGCGCAGGGTGACGGAACCGTTGACGCTGTCCGAGGTGACGATATTGAAATTGGTAAAGTCCGCAATCACCTGCAGCAGGGAGCGCACCTCGATGCTCTGGAAGTTCAGGGACAGTTTCTGACCGTTGTAGCCAATGCCCTGGGTCAGCTTCTTCGGGTCCAGCTTGACTTCCTTGACCTCGATGACAAATTGCCCATCGTTCTGGTAGGCGGAGTGTTCCCACAGACCCTGGGGCTCGATCACCATGCGTACCTTGTCACCGGACTGGGTGGTGGTGACGGTTTTGACCGGCGTGCCGAAATCCGACACATCCATGCGGCGGCGCAGTCCCTCCGACAGGCTGGTTTTCATGAACTCAACCACCAGTGTCTTGCCTTGCTGGCGGATGTCAACGCCCACATTGGCGCTGGGCAGGGTGACCACCACCCGCCCGGCGCCCTCGGCGGAGCGCCTGAAATCGACATCCTTGAGTGCCTGCACCTCACGGCTGCGGTTCTCGGCAAAGCTGCCCTGCAGAGGCGATGCCACCGAGCCGGCGCTGGAGGTATCCAGCATGATGAGCAAGGACTTGCCCTGTATTTCGGCCTTGTAGGTGGTGGCCTGCTTGAGGTTCAACACCACCCTGGTGCGCTCGCCCACCTCCACCACGCTGACCGACCTCAGGTTGCCCTCGTTGATTTCCACCGTGGATCGGCCCATGGCGTTGGTCACCCCCGGAAAGTCCAGTGCGATACGGGCCGGAGACTGAATGGAAAAGCCGGTGGGCAGCGTGTCCAGCGCCTTGGAAAAGTCAATCCGCACAAACTCGCCGCCACCTTGCATGGAACCCGATACCGCCTCAATGGCTGTTTGCGCCAGGGCCAGCGGAGCCAGCAGGGCGAGAACCACGGAAATGACAAGACGACGCAACATGCTTGACCCTAACCCATATTTATTCATATTCATTTGGTACTTTCCTGCAACTGAAGCGTTGCCGCGCGTTCAATCCACTCGCCCACCGCATCCTGCACGATTTCCCTCAGGGTGATCTCGGTCTCGGTGATCTTGGAAACGCGTCCAAAATTCATTCCAAGGTAGTTGCCGGGCTTTACCTGGTACAAAAGTTTGTCCACCTTGACCAGCGCCACCGGTTGTCCGGCCTTGACAATGCTGCCCACCAGCATCATGGAGTCCAGAGGGTAGGCCTCCAGTGGCTCCTTGCGCCGGGCCAGTTCAGGTGCCACCAGAGCGCCGTTGGATGCTGCCTGCGATGCATCGCGCTTGAGCGCCTGCGTCAACTTCAGGCTGCTAAACGGTTCTATGGCCGTGGCGTTGGTGTACGGCTCGGGGATGAACTGCTTGGGCGCGCTGATCAGTGCCACGTGCGGGCGGGTCTGGTTGCGCTCCTGCACCATCCAGCTGCGAATATCCTCTTCCCTGGAGGCGACGCATCCGGCAAGCAAAGCCGAAAGCAAGATCAGAAGAGCCAAGTGGATTCGCTTCATTTTTTCTTGGGCGCGGAGGCGCTCCTCTGTGCCAAGACTTCGCTGGCGTCCAGATAGCGGAAGGTCTTGGCCGTTGATTCCAGCGACAGGGAGCCATCGGGCTTGGGCGTGATGGACAAATTATTGAGGGTGACGATGCGCGACAGGTTGGCAATGTCCGAGGCAAAGGCGCCAATGTCATGGTAGCGGCCCGTCACCTTCAGCGCGATGGGCAATTCGGCGTAATACTCCTTGACCGCAATCTGCCCGGGCCTGAAGAGTTCAAATTGCAGGCTGCGTCCGAGTCCGGCCTGGTTGATGTCGGAAAGCAGTGCATCCATTTCCGCCTTGCTGGGCAACTGTTTCTCGAGTTGCGTTACATATTGCTGCACCTGCTCGCGCTGCTTCTTCAACACGTCCAGATTGACCGCCTTGGTGAGTTTGATCTTGTAGTCTTCGCGCAGCTTGATTTCTTTGTCCTGCTGGGCCTGCAGCTCCTCCTGGGAGCCACTCAGCCAGAAGAACCACAGCACGATGATGACCGCCAGCGCAGTCAACAGGAACAGTCCGTAACGCGGGATCGACGGCCATCCGGATGGGTCGCGCGGGTCCAAATTGAGGAACTGACTCTTCAGTCTCTCCTGGAGTTCCTGGAAGTCGATGGAGGGTAATGATTTGCTAGCCATGGACTATCCACTATTTCGGTGTTGAGGCCGCCGCCTTGGGCGCCGAAGCAGCGGCTGTGGGCGCTACGGCCTTTTCTGCCTCCACCGCCCGCACCAGGCGAACCTTGATCACAAAATTGGAAACCCGCTTTTGCTCCTTGGTCGGCAACGTGATGCTTGAGGCCACAATTTCCACCAACTCGGGTTTGCTGAACCAGGGCGTGTTGTTGCCCAGGTTGCGCAGCAACTCGGACACGCGTTCATTGGATTGCGCCGTGCCGTTGAGCGTGACAGTCTGGTCCAGCTGCACCATCTTGGCGATAAAGACACCATCGGGCAATTGCTTGACCAACTCCGTCAGCAAGTGAACCGGCAGGTTGCGGTCGGACTGCAGATCTTCCACCGCCTGCTGCCTGGCCTTCAGGGCGGTGATTTCAGACTCCAGCCCACCGATCTCCTTGATCTGCCCCTCCAGCCTGGTGACCTCAGCGGCCAGAATGCGATTCGAACTTTGCTGGTCTGAAATTTCCGATTGGTACCACAGGAAGATCGCGCCGGCCACCAGTCCACCCAGCAGGGCAGACGCCGCAAAGGCGACGTTGAACGCGTCGCGCCTGCGCTTTCGCGCAGCCTCCCGGTGCGGAAGCAGGTTGATCAAAATCACGGGTTGAACCTCCGCAGGGCCAAACCGCAGGCGGTCAGATAGGAGGGAGCCTCCCGTGTCATGGTCTTCAAGCGCACGCCCCTGCCGATTTCCATGCCCTCAAAGGGATTAAGCAGACTGCAGGAAAATGAGCTGTGTTGGGTCACCGCCGCGGTCAGCCCCGGCACCGCCGCAGAACCGCCCGCCAGCATGATGCAGTCCACCTTGTTGTGTGGTGTGCTGGTGAAGAAGAACTGCAGCGCCCGACCCAGTTCCTGCACCATGGTTTCAATAAACGGTTTCAATACCACCGCCTCGTAGTCATCCGGCAATTCACCGCTGCGCTTCTTGGTCTCGGCTTCCTCCGCAGAGAACCCATACTGGCGGACAATTTGCTGCGTCAGTTGGGCGCCACCAAAGGCCTGGTCGCGGTCGTACAACACCTCATCGTCGCGCATCACCTGCATGCTGGTCGTCAACGAGCCGATTTCAAACAATGCAAAGATCTGCCCCTTGCCCTGATTGGGAAGGTTTTCAATCAGGCGACTGGTGGCCAGCCGCGAGGCATAGGACTCCACATCCACCACGATGGGGGTGAGCCCCGCTGCCTCGGCCAGACCTTGCACGTCCTGCACTTTTTCGCGCCTGGAGGCTGCAATCAGCACCTCCACATCACCTGCCGACGTGGCGCTGGGCCCGATCACACAGAAGTCCAGGCTCACCTCATCCAAGGGAAAGGGAATGTACTGGTTGGCCTCGGTCTCCACCTGCTCCTCCAGCTCATCATCCGACATGCCGCCCGGAAGTATGATTTTCTTGGTGATCACGGCCGACGGCGGCAAGGCCATCGCCACATTGCGGGTTTTGGTACCGCTTTTTTTCACCAGTCTGCGGATGGCTTCGGCCACCTCGTCAAACTTTTCGATATTGCCGTCCGTGATCCAGCCGCGCTCCAATGGCTCCATGGCACAGCGCTCCAGAACCAGCTTGCCAGCCTTGTCCAGACCCAGTTCGACCAATTTGACGCCGGACGTGCTAACGTCAAGCCCAAGCAAGGGCGCTGGCTGACGGCTAAAGAGCGACCCCAATGAGATCAAAAATATCCCCTGAAACAGACCGACTCCAGGCCAGCCCTACTTAAGAATTCAGATGAATGCTATCAGCAAGCCTGTTGTCCGGCAAAAGTTAAAAAAATGCAGCGCCTCAAGAAGCGCGAACATTCACATTCCACGCGCCTTGAAGCTACTTGCGCCAACAATAGCCGACTTCTCGGCTGAATTCAGCAGCCATGCATTTTTATAATGCAGCAGCGACCAACCACCATTCCTTATGCCCTCCACGTCCCCGCCTTCCCATTCTGCCCGGGTTTCCGTCCCCAAGCCGCCCATGCATTGGGCGATTCGCGTCCTGCTGTGGGCCTTAGGCCTCGGATTGGCCGCTGGCCTGAGCGGTCTGATCATTCTGGGCATTGCGCTGGCAGTCGCATTCCCCAATTTACCCGACATTTCGGACCTGTCGGACTACCGCCCCAAGCTTCCATTGCGGGTTTTTTCAGCGGAAGGCGACCTGCTGGGTGAGTTCGGTGATGAGCGACGCAACCTGACACCCATCAGCGAGATCCCGAAGATCATGTCCCATGCGGTGCTGGCCATCGAAGACGCCCGCTTTTACCAGCATGGCGGTGTGGACTATATGGGGGTCATTCGCGCCGGTCTGGCCAACGTGGGCAAGGCCAAGAGCCAGGGTGCATCCACCATCACCATGCAGGTGGCGCGCAATGTCTATTTGTCGTCGGAAAAAACCTTCACGCGCAAGATCTACGAAATCCTGCTCACCTTCAAGCTCGAACATGCGCTGAGCAAGGACCAGATTCTGGAAATCTACATGAACCAGATTTTTCTGGGCAACCGGGCCTACGGCTTTGCCGCCGCCTCGGAAATCTATTTCGGCAAACCGCTCAAGGACATCACGGTTGCAGAAGCCGCCATGCTGGCCGGGCTGCCCAAGGCCCCATCGGCCTACAACCCCATCAGAAATCCGAAACGCGCGCGCATCCGGCAGCTCTACATCATCGACCGCATGATGGAAAATGGCTTTATCACGCCCCAGCAGGCCGAGGCCGCCAAGACCCAGGAGCTCAGGATCAAGAGCGGCCCTGACGCCAACCACATCCACGCGGAATATGTGGCCGAAATGGCGCGTCAACTCATGTTCAACCAGTACGGGGACGAGACCTATACCCGGGGCCTGAATGTGCAGACCACCATCCACTCGGCCGAGCAGGATGCTGCCTACAAGGCGTTGCGCAAGGGCATCATGGATTTTGAGCGGCGCCAGGTCTACCGTGGCCCGGAAAAGTTTGTCGAGCTGCCCACCCTGCAACAGGAAGTCGAAGATACCGTGGACGATGTGCTCGATGAGCACCCGGACAATGGCGATGTGATGTCGGCCGTGGTGCTGGAAGCGGACGCCAAGCACGTCAAGGCCCTGCGCGCCGGTGGGGAGACGCTGGAGATTACGGGTGACGGCCTCAAGCCGGTGCAGTCGGGGCTCTCGGACAAGGCGCCTCCCCATATCAAGCTGCGCCGTGGTGCCGTGATTCGCGTGTCCAAGACCGCCAAGGACACCTGGGAAATTACCCAGCTGCCCGAGGTGGAGGGCGCATTTGTGGCCCTTGACCCGCGCGACGGGTCCATCCGGGCCCTAGTGGGAGGCTTTGACTTTGCCAAGAACAAGTTCAACCATGTCACACAGGCCTGGCGCCAGCCGGGCTCCAGCTTCAAGCCCTTTATTTACTCCGCGGCACTGGAAAAGGGATTCACCCCTTCCACCGTCCTGGTGGACAAGCCCCTGTTCTTCGATGCCGGCACCACCGGCGGCCAGCCCTGGGAGCCCAAGAATTACGAAGGCGGCTTTGAAGGCCCCATGACGTTGCGCCGCGCTTTGGCCAAGTCCAAGAACATGATCTCGATCCAGATCCTGCAGTCCATTGGCACCTCCTACGCGCAGGAGTGGATCACCCGCTTTGGCTTTGAGGCGGAAAAACACCCCCCCTACCTCACCATGGCCCTGGGAGCCGGTTCGGTCACGCCCATGCAAATGGCGGGCGCCTATTCGGTCTTTGCCAACACCGGCTACCGCGTCAACCCCTGGCTGGTCGCCCGGGTGAGCGAGCAGCGCGGCAAGGTGCTGCAGAGCACGCCTCCGGTGGTGCTGGACGAGTCGCAGCGGACCATTGAGCCGCGCAATGCCTTTTTGATGACCAGCCTGCTGGGGGAAGTGACCCGCACCGGCACAGCGGCGCGGGCGCAAGCCACCCTCAAGCGGCCCGACATCTATGGCAAGACCGGCACCACCAACGAGTCCATGGACGCTTGGTTTGCCGGTTTCCAGCCCACCATCGCCGCGGTGACCTGGATCGGCTACGACACGCCGCGCAAGCTGGGTGACCACGAGACCGGCGGTGGTCTGAGCCTGCCGGTATGGATCAGTTTCATGGAGACCGCGCTCAAGGGCGTACCGGTTCAGGAGCCCATCGCGCCCGAAGGCGTGGCTCATGTGGGCGGCGAATGGTACTTTGACGAGTTCATCAAGGGCGAAGGCATCTCCAGCATCAAGCCCCCGGACACGACCGAAGCCGCTCAGGCTACGCCTGCCGCCGACGAAAAGAAAAAGATTCTGGAGCTGTTCAAAAACTGATCAGGGCGCAAACTGCAGTGCCATGGCGGCCTGCGTACTGGCCTGCTGCGAAAGCTGCGCAAAAAATTCGCCCTGTCCCTTGGTGTCCAGCCACTGCCCGTCGACCAGGTGGTAATGGAAGCCACCGGCCTTGGCCGCCAGCCAGACTTCCTGCAGCGGCTTTTGCAGGTTGATGACGATCTGGCTGCGGTTGACAAAGGTCAGGGTGATCATGCCGCCCATCCGCTGGTTGTCGATGTCGGCATCGCTTTCATCGTTCATCCGGTCACAGCTTGCCTCCACCGCTTTGAGCAGGGTTTCGGCTTGGTCCAGATAGTCAAGGTCGGTCATACAATTTCACCATGTTGAATGCAAAGCAAATTCTAGTCCGCGCGCTGATTCTGGGCTCTTTAGGGCTGATTCTCGCGGGCTGCGGCCAGACCGGGTCGCTCTACCTGCCCAGCCCACCGGTGGCGGCGGCGCCAAAATAACTGCGCCAAGAGCCACCCCAGCGCCGCTGAGCGCGCCAGCCCAGCAGCAGGCCCAGCAGCAGCGCATAGACCGCCACCTCGGCAAAGTTGTTCTTGCCGGCGCGCATCCAGAAGAAATGCAGCAGCGCCAGACCGGCCACCGCGTAGACCAGCCGGTGCAGCGCCTGCCAGCGCTTGCCGCCCAGGGCCTTGATGGCGCGGTTGAACGAGGTGAACGCCAGCGGCGACAGCAGCACAAAGGCGCTAAACCCCACCAGAATAAAGGGCCGCTTGGCAATGTCACGGGCGATGTCCGCCACCTCAAAGCCCATGTCAAACCAGGCGTAGGCCAGCAGGTGCAGCACCACATAAAAATAGACAAACAGGCCGGCCATGCGCCGCAGCCGCGCCAATGCAGCAAGGCCCAGCACCGTGCGCAGCGGCGTGATGGCCAACACCAGACACAGGGCGCGCAGGGTCCAATCGCCGCTGGAGCGCACCAGCGCCTCGGCCGGGTTGGCGCCCAGGTGGTCGGTGAATGCAGCCGCCACCAGCCAGAGGAACGGCAGGCAGGACAGGAGGAACCAGGCGGGTTTGCCCCACCGACTGGAGAACCAGCGATTGACAATGGTGCGCATGTCTGTGCTCAGTAGAACTTTTTCAGGTCCATGCCGGCATACAGCTGGCCGACCTGGGCTTCGTAGCCGTTGAACATCAGGGTCTTGGTCTTCTTGGCAAACAGTCCGCCTTCGCCAATGCGGCGCTCGCTGGCCTGGCTCCAGCGCGGATGGTCCACGTTCGGATTGACGTTGGAATAAAAGCCGTACTCGTTGGCCGCCGCCTTGTTCCAGGCCGTGCCCGGTTGCTTGTCGGTGAAGCGGATCTTGACGATGCTCTTGCCGCTCTTGAAGCCGTATTTCCAGGGCACCACCAGACGCACCGGTGCGCCGCTCTGGTTGGGCAGCACTTCGCCATACATGCCAAAGCCCAGCAGGGTCAGCGGGTGCATGGCCTCATCCAGGCGCAGGCCCTCCACATAGGGCCAATCGAGCACGCGCGAACCGACGAAGGGCATGGTCTTGGGATCGGCCAGACTGACAAATTCCACATACTTGGCGCTGCCCAGGGGCTCCACCTTGCGTATCAGTTCGGCCAGTGAATAGCCAACCCAAGGGATTACCATGGACCAGCCCTCTACGCAGCGCATGCGGTAAATCCGGTCCTCCAGGGGGCTGAGCTTGAGCAGGTCTTCCAGCGCGAACTTGCCGGGCTTCTTGACCAGGCCTTCAATTTCTACGCTCCAGGGGGTGGTCTTGAGCGTGTGGGCGTTGGCCGCAGGGTCCGCCTTGTCGGTGCCGAACTCGTAAAAATTGTTGTAGCTGCTGGCGTCCTTGTAGGGCGTGATCTTGTCCATGGTGAACGCGCCCTCCACCTTGGAGCTTTGTGACGCCAAGGGCGCCAGCTTGCCGGGGCGTGCGCCCCATGCGGATTCGGCGAAGGCATCGCGAGCGGCCCAGGAGGCCATACCGGCACCGGCTGCCAGCGCGGCAGCGCCCTTTAGCAGTTCGCGCCTGCGGGTGTAAACGGACTGCGGTGTGATGTCGCTGGAGGCTGCGTGGTTGAAGCCGTCGCTTGGGGATTGGATGAGCATGGAAGTCCTTTGTTCACCGTTGGTCTGCCCGGCGCGGATATTCTTACAGCCACAACGCGCAATTGAACGGAATAAACTGCCAAATTACCATGCCCCACCTGGGCCGCCACGCCGTAGGGGCAAAAAAATGGCGGGCCACTCGCTCAGAGGACCCGCCACTTTGGGCGAAGCTGGCAAACACAAGCTCCGTATTCGGAGCCCTGTTGCCTGCAGCGTGCTTAGTGCAAACCGGCGATGTAGTCGCTGACCGCCTTGATTTCGCGGTCGTTCAACTTGGCGGCGACGCCCGTCATTTGCAGGCTGTTCATGCGCACGCCGTCACGGAATGCGGTCAGCTGTGCCTGAGCATACTCAGCATTCTGGCCGGCCAGACGCGGGTACTGCGCAGGAATGCCAGCACCATTCGGGCTGTGACAACCGGCACAGGCCGGGATCTGGCGGTCGGCAATGCCGCCGCGGTAAATGCGCTCACCCAGCGTCACCAGGTCCTTGTCCTTGGAGAAGCCTGGCTTGGAAGGCTTGCTGCTGATCCAGTAGGCAATGTTCTTCATGTCCTCTTCGGACAGGGTCGATGCAAAGCCCAACATGATGGGATTGGCGCGCTTGCCGGCCTTGAACTCGGTCAGTTGCTTGACCAGGTATTCAGGGTGTTGCTGAGCCAGCTTGGGATAAATCGGCAGAACGGAATTGCCATCCGGGCCGTGGCAAGCGGCGCATACGGCACCAAAGCTCGCTTCGCCCTTGGCTAAATCCGGTTTGTACTTGGCAGGCGCGGCCTCATTGGCCACGGCCGAGAAAGAGCAGGCGGCAATAAAGCCAGCGATAAGCAGAGGTGCAATCAACTTCATGATGGGGTGGTTTCTGAGAAGCAAAACTCAGCTATTCTACAATGGCGCTTTGGGTTTATCGTATCTATCCATGTCCACCCCTCCAAACCCAAGCAAAACGGCAGGCCATAGCGCCGCCAAAACAGCCGCAGAAAAGTCCGCCGCCACGGTGGCCATGGGCTGGTTGCATACCGCCAAGTTTCTGACCACCGCGCCGCAGCTGCACTTTTTGCCGGAGCTCAACGTCCCGGAAATCGCCTTTGTCGGGCGCTCGAATGCCGGCAAGTCCACCTGCATCAACACCTTGACGCAGCAAAAACAGCTGGCCTTTGCCTCCAAAAAGCCGGGCCGTACCCAGCACATCAACCTGTTTTCACTGGGCAAACAGGGCATCATGGACGCCGTGCTGACAGATTTGCCCGGCTACGGCTATGCGGCCGTGCCCAAGCAGGACAAGATCCGCTGGCAACAGGTGATGGCCAATTACCTGGTCAGCCGCGAAAACCTGATGGGCATTGTGCTGATGTGCGACCCGCGCCACGGCATGACCGAGCTGGACGAAATCCTGCTGGAAGTCATTCGCCCCCGCGTGGAGGAAGGTCTGAAGTTCCTGATCGTGTTGACCAAGTCCGACAAGCTGACACGCGCCGAGGCCACCAAAGTCCTGTCGATCACCAAGCTGCAGGCCGGTGGCGGCGATGTCATGCTGTTTTCGGCGCCCAAGCGCCAGGGCATTGAAGAGGTGGCGCAGCTGCTTTACCAGTGGGCCCATCCGGAAGGCAAAAAAGCACTCCCGGCCAATGCCATTGCCATCACCGAAATCGAAGAAGAAGTGCCGCCGGAGTTTCCGGAAAACTGAGCCTAGTACGGCGGCGCTTCTCCGTCGGGTCGGTCCTTGAAGCGCTTGTGGACCCAGTAGTACTGGGCCGGCATGCTGTCGATATAGGACTGCAGGCGCAGGTTCATCAATGCCGTATCGGCGACCGCATCCGCCGTGGGGAAGTCCTTCCAGGCCGGCAGCACCTCGATGTCATAGCCCTCGGCCGTCAGCCGCGCCAACAAGGGCACCACCTTGGCCCGGCTCAAGCGGGCAAAGCGCGACAGCGAGGGCACGGTGCAGGCCTGCACGCCGTAAAACGGTACAAACACCGACTCCTCCGGCCCGAAATTCATGTCCGGCAGCAGATACAGCGGCTCACCCGCCTTGAGGGCGGCGATGATGGGTTTGACCCCCTCTATGCGCCTGAACAGCCGCACCCTGCCAAAGCGCTGACGTCCCTGCAGAATCCAGGCATCGGCTTGTTTGTTGGCCTGATCCGTGTAAATCGTGGTGAAGTTCCGGGGCAGTTGCTGGGTGATGGCGGTCCAGCCGGCATCCAGCCCGACAAAATGTGGCGCGAAGATCACGGTGGGCGCATGGCCATGCAGCTCATGCACGGCCCCCGTCAGGCGCAGCCGCCTTTTGGTGATGCGCTCATCGCCATGCCAAAGCCAGCCGCGGTCCAGCCAGGCCTTGGCAAAATTCACAAAGTGTTGGCGCGCACAGGCACGGACCTGGGCCTCGCTCCACAGCGGAAAGCACAGGCGAAGATTGATTAACACCACCCGTCGGCGCGAAGCCACGACCAGGTACAGCACCCAGCCCAAGAGCACGCCAAGGCCACGCACCCAGGACAGGGGCAAAAACCGGGTCCAGCCGACCAACGCCAGCGTCAAGCGCGTCATGCGCCCATCCCCTTGGGCTTTTTGTAACGGGCATAGCCCCACAAATACTGCTGGGGCTTTTGCAAAATCAGCTCTTCCATGGCGTGGTTGATCTGGGCCGCTGCCTCGGTCATGTCGGCCGACAGGCCCTGCTTTAGCGGCGCCACATGCACCACATAGCCCCGCCCCCAGGACAGGCGCTCGCCCCAGGCCAACAACACTGTGGCGCCGGTTTGCAAGGCCAGTCGGGCCGACAGCGTCATCGTATAGGCGGGTTTGCCCAAAAAGGGAGCCCAGACGCCCAAGCCCTCCGGTGGCACCTGGTCCGGCAGTAGACCCACGCATTGCCCGCTTTTAAGCGCCTTGATCAGTTGCTTGACGCCCGCCAGGGTGGTAGATGCGGTCACCAGGCCGGGGCGCTGACGCGATTGCATCACCACCTGCCGCAACCAGGCCTTGCGCGGCGGGCGAAACAACACCGTCATGGGCTGGCCCGCCGCACCGTAGCGCGCGGCATAGGCCTGGGCCGTGATCTCAAAACAGCCCAGATGCGGGGTCAAGAAAACAATGCCACGCTGGCTGTCCAGCGCCGCCTGCACATGCTCGGCGCCATCCCAGAACACCGGCACCGGGCGACCCAACCACAGGCGAGGCAGCTCGGCAATCAGTTGGCCTGATGCACCCACGGCAGCCATCCATTGGCGGCGCCCTACTCCGGCCAAGGCCGCATTTTCAAGAAAGCGACGGCGGTAATCACCGGAGCCCAAAAACGCGATCCAGCCCAGCAGCCAGCCACAGGCCTGCAGTGCCCACAGGGGAACATGCGATAGCATTCGAAACAGAACGGTCATTGCTGGGATAAGATCTGGCGTGTCGCTGAGTTACAGAACTACTTGCAGGGCGACACACACAAAGGCTTTCTTGTAAGAGCTCGCCATTGTGCCTTGCCAATAGAGGCAAAGCTGCTAAAGCGTTCGCTAAAGCCCAAAAGCCCAAGCAACGCGCCTTGTTGAACTTTTGGAGAAACTTTATGGCGAACGACTTTCTTTTCACTTCCGAATCGGTTTCCGAGGGCCACCCCGACAAGGTTGCCGACCAGATTTCCGATGCCATCCTGGACGCAATCTTCAAGCAGGACCCCAAGTCCCGCGTCGCAGCCGAGACCCTGACCAACACCGGCCTGGTCGTGCTGGCGGGTGAAATCACTACCAACGCGCACGTCGATTACATCCAGGTGGCGCGCGACACCATCAAGCGCATCGGCTACGACAACACCGAATACGGCATCGACTACAAGGGTTGCGCCGTGCTGGTGGCCTACGACAAGCAGTCCAACGACATCGCCCAAGGCGTGGACCACGCCAGCGACGACCACCTCAACACCGGCGCCGGTGACCAGGGTCTGATGTTCGGCTACGCCTGTGATGAGACGCCCGAGCTGATGCCCGCGCCCATCTATTACGCTCACCGCCTGATGGAGCGCCAGGCCCAGCTGCGCAAGGATGGGCGCCTGCCCTTCCTGCGCCCGGACGCCAAGAGCCAGGTCACCATGCGCTATGTGGACGGCAAGCCCCACAGCATCGACACCGTGGTGCTGTCCACCCAACACAGCCCGGACCAGTCCGAAACAGCCACCAAGATGAAGGACAGCTTTATTGAGGCCATCATCGAAGAAATCATCAAGCCCGTGCTGCCCAAGGAATGGCTGCAAAACACCCGTTATCTGGTGAACCCCACCGGCCGTTTCGTCATCGGCGGCCCGCAAGGCGACTGTGGCCTGACCGGCCGCAAGATCATTGTGGACACCTACGGCGGCGCCTGCCCCCACGGTGGTGGCGCCTTTTCTGGCAAGGACCCGTCCAAGGTGGACCGCTCGGCCGCTTATGCCGCCCGCTATGTCGCCAAGAATGTGGTGGCTGCCGGTCTGGCCAAGCAATGCCAGGTGCAGGTGGCCTACGCCATCGGCGTGGCCCAGCCCATGAACATCACGGTCTACACCGAAGGCACCGGCCTTATCCCTGACGACCAATTGTCGGCCTTGGTGGCACAGCACTTTGACCTGCGCCCCAAGGGCATCATCCAGATGCTGGACCTGCTGCGCCCGATCTACGAAAAGACCGCCGCCTATGGCCACTTCGGCCGCGAAGAGCCCGAGTTCACCTGGGAAAGGACGGACAAAGCCGCAGCGCTGCGTGCAGCGGCAGGGCTTTGAGCCGAAAGACTCGTAGACAATAGGACCCATGAAACTCCAGACACAACGCTTTATTGACCGCTGGGCAGGCCAGCTTCTGTGCGGCGTAGTGTCTGCCTGGGTGCGCTTCACCAGCCTGTTTTCCGGCCCGGCCCGGCCCATCCAGTCACCGCGCAACATCCTGGTGATCCTGCTCTCGGAAATGGGCAGCATCGTGCTGGCCGGCCCGATGTTTGCCCAACTGCGCCGCAGTTACCCCGGCGTGAACATCCACATCCTGCAACTCAAGAAGAACCAGGAAGTCTCCAAGCTGCTGCAGCTCACCCAGCCCGAATGCATGCACAGCCTGGACGACAGCTCCGGCGGCAAATTGATTGGGGACATTCTGTCCATCAGCCGCAAGATGCGCGCGCTGGGCCTGGATGCGGTGATCGACTGCGAACTGTTTTCCCGCGTCAGCGCCCTGCTGTCGTTCAGCACCGGCGCACCGCTGCGCGTGGGCTTCACCCCGCACACACAGGAAGGCCTGTACCGCGGCAGCTTTATCAACCGTGCCATTCCCTACAACCCGTATCAGCACATCAGCAAGCAATTTTTGTCGCTGGTGGATGCGCTGCAGGTGGTGAGCGGCATGCCGCGCAACAAGGCGGCGGCGATTCGCGAACTGCCTACCGACACCGAACTCAGCGTGAACTTTTCCGCTGAAGAACTGCAGACCTACAAAACCAAGGTCCACACCGACCACCCGGTGACAGGCGCTCGCAAGCTGGTGCTGATGTATGCCGGTGGCGGCATCCTGCCCGAGCGCGCCTGGCCCGCCGCCCATTACGCGCGCGTGGCCCAGGGCCTGTGCGCGGCAGGCTTTGCCGTGGGCCTGATAGGCCTGAAGGATGACGCCCAACTAGCCAAGGACCTGATCGCTCAGATCAAGAACGATGCCTGCCTGGACCTGACCGGCTACACCCGCAGCATCCGCGAACTGCTGATGCTGTTCCATGCCTCGGAGCTGCTGATCACCAATGACGGCGGCCCCGGCCACTTCGCCACGCTCACGCCGATCCAGACCATGGTTTTTTTTGGCCCCGAGACCGGCAAGCTCTATGGCCCGCTGGGCAAGCGCAATACGGTGCTGGAAAGCGGCATTGCCTGCTCGCCCTGCCTGTCGGCCTACAACCACCGCCTGACCTTTTGCGATGGCAACAACCAGTGCCTGCAGCGCATTGCACCTGACCCGGTGCTGGACCAGGCCCTGCACTTTTTACAGGGTCCGGCCCTCTCGTCATGAGCGACAACTCCCCGATACAGCGCCGCGTGCTGGCGCTGCTGCGCTGGCTGGAAAACTTCCGCTACATCAAGTTCGGCATCGTCGGTGCCAGCGGCACCGTGGTCAATCTGGTGGTGCTGTCGCTGGGCCATGAATACCTGTTTAGCGCGATTGAGCCGGCCGGCAGCAAACCCTATGCCTCGCTGGCCCTGGCTATCACCATTGCCACCATCAACAACTTCAGCTGGAACCGGCTCTGGACCTGGTCTGACCGCGTCAAGGCCGAGGCGCAGTTGCTGCACACCGACCCGGCCCATGCCGGAGCCGGCCAACTGGGGCGCGAATTTGGCAAGTACGCCGCCGCCTCTGGTTTTGGCAGCGCCTTGCAATATGTGCTGACCCTGCTGCTGGCGGGCAGCATGGATTACCGCCTCGCCAACGTGATCGCCATCATCGTCGCCAGTGTGAGCAACTTTGTAGCCAACGACAAGTGGACCTTCAAGCGCCGTAGCTAGGCCGCGCCAAGCCCCTCCCGACCGCCATGCCTACCCTGCGCACCCTGCTTCGTCCCGCCGTGCTGTGGCCGGCGCTGCTGCTGCTGATCGTCGCCCTGTACCTCCTGGGCCTGGGCGGCCCCTATGCACCCACCAATGGCGACGAGATGGTCTACATCCATATCGCCCGCATGACCGCCGAGTCCGGCCACTGGCTGCCCTTGCAAAGCGAGCTGGTGGGCATGCGCAACACCAAACCACCGTTATTGATCTGGCAGGCTCTCATCGCCAGCGGCTGGGGTTCCCACTGGAGCCTGCTGGCGCTGCGCCTGCCCTCCATCGTTTACAGCTTTTCCACGGCCGGTCTGTTGGCGTTCTTTGCCTGGCGCATCAGCGGCAAACGCAGCACCGGCTTTCTGGCGGCCGTGCTCTATCTGCTGTACTTTTCCACCTTCCGCTATGGCCGCGTCTACCTGACCTCGGCGCCCGAAACCTTCTGGCTGGCCCTGCCAATGTGGTGGATTTTGTGGCTACGCCGGCGTGGCGTCACACCCGGCAGCACGGCGCAAGCCAAGGCGACGCAACTGGGAGCGCTGGCCTACACCCTGTTTGGCATCGCCATGGGGCTGGGTGCAGCCTACAAGTCCTTCGCCTTGATTGCACCCGCCAGCGCCGCTCTGTGGTGCGCCATTCTTTGGAGTGAACCCGCACTCAGCTGGAAAAAGGTAATGCGCACCACGGCGGGCGTGACCTGGAGCGCACTGCTGGGCCTGGCACTTTTTGCCCTGTGGTTTGTGCTGGACCCGGATCCGGGGGCCGTCTGGCAGGAGTTTGTGCTGAATGAAAACGCCGGCAAGATGTCCAACAGCATGGGCTACTGGCAAAACGCCTGGAACGGACCCTACCCGATGTGGACCCAGTTGCTGGCCTATCCGGTCAATGCCGGGCTGCTGGCCCTGACCGGTCTGGGCTTTTGCTGGCTGGTGCTGCGCCGCGGCCTGCGCATCAGCAACTACCGCACCCTGACGCCCGAGCAGAAAGTATTGGCAGCCTGGCTGCTGGTCTGGCTGATTGTTTTCACCCTCCCCAGCCAGCGCTCCGAGCGCTATGTGATTCCGGCCGTGCCGGCCCTGGCCATCGCCATGGCCCTGCTGTGGCAGCAAATAGGTCGGATTTGGTCGCTGGCCACGCTGCTGCTGCTCGCACCGGCCCTGGTGCTGCTGGCGCGCATTGCCTGGGTGATTGGCGAGATGGATGTGGGCTCACCCCTGTTGACAGGGCTGACGCTGCTGCTATCAACCCTGGGCCTGCTGGCGGTGGCGCTGGGCCTGTTCAACGCCCGCTGGACGCGCAATGCCAGCCTGCTGGCCTGTGCCACGGTGTATGCCAGCTTTGGCCTGATGGTGGCGCCGCTGTCGCATCCGGAGTCCGACTACTCGCAGGTGGTGCACGCTCAACTGGTCGGCAAGCGCGTGGCCGTGCCCAATGGCTTTACCGGCCAGTTTGAGCACTACCGCTTTGTGCTGCCCGGCGCGCACATCACACCGTATGACGCCGACGGGCGCAACACGGGCGAGCTCTACCCCGACCTGCCAGCGCCGGATCGTCTGCAGCGCCTGCTGGGCGAATTCGACGCCGTGGTCTGGCTACAGGAGGATGAAGACCAGGAACAGCCGACCTGCATGGAAAGCGCCCCGGGCCCTGGCTGCCGCGTGATCGCGCAGCGCTGGCATGTGAAGAGCCGCCACAAGTCTGGCGAGGTGACGCTGGACAACCTCTGGTACCCCCAGGAGTGGCTGTTCAGCCGCGAATGGCTGCTGGTCGCGGCGGCGCGACGACCCGGACCTTAAGCGCGCCAGCGTTGGTACAGTGTGCGCAGCAAGGCGATGTGCGCGGCAAGCCACAGCCAGGGGTCTAGCAAGGCATCCCACAGATTTCCGGTAGGCAGGCGCGTGGCAGCAAACAAAAACAGAGCCAACGGTGCGATCCATAGCTCCGGTCCCACGGCAAGCGTCGTTTTGCCGCGCAGCAGCCAAGGCAGCAGGCTCAAGGCCATCAGGCCCAGCAGCAGCGCCGGACTAAAACCCCAGGCGTACATCTGTACGGGCAGAAGGGCAAAAGCGTCCGACAGCAGCGCATAGCCCAACACCACCGCTGCCCCTAGCCACCAGCCAGGGGCCGCGGCAACAGGACGCCTCCAAGGGCTGCTTGGCACCGGAAACAGCAGACGCCGCAGCAGCCACAGCGAGACCAGCATGGCCGACAGACTGGGCGCATGGAAGGCCAGGCCCAACCAGTAATCGGGCGATTGGGGCCCGGGTATCAGCGTCCACAGTGCCAGGGCGAGCGCCAGCGCACGTCGGAGCGCCAACGGCAGCCGGTATGCCAGGGCTGCGCCCCCCATCGCCAGCACCAAGGCCCAGCCCAGGGAAAGTCCCAGGCGCATGACCCAACCGACAGGCAGGGCCGGGGCGAGGTCGGCCCCCATCAGGCCCCACACATTCAAGAAACCGCTCATGGTTTGCTCCCCACGGCGAAGCGCTGCCAGGCAATGCTGCGCCTATGGTCCGTATAGCTCACCCACAGCGAACCATCGGCCCAGGCCACCGCCGGGTAGGAATATTCTTCGTCGTCGCCGCCATGGGCCAATGGCTGCAGCGGCGCCCAATGCAGGGCATCGGTCGAACTGCTGAGGTCCAGCAGGTTGCGCGCATGGGGCGAGAGGTTGTGTGCCAACACCGTCTGGCCTGGCGCCAGGGACATGCCGGCCACGGCGGCGTCCGGATTCACCAACGCCAGGTCTGGCAGATCGCTCCAGTGCAAACCGCCATCCTGCGTCTGCACCGCAGCAATATGCCCATCGGGACGGTGGTTGCGCATCAGCGCCGTCCATTGGCTAGGGGTCTGCGCCAACAGCGTCGGCTGCAAAAGATAGGGACGCCGGGACATGCGCACCATGCCCAGAAACTCGCCCTGGCGGTCAAAGCGCAAGGCCACGGGATATTTTTCGCCGATCTCGAAGTGCGCCGGCAGGATCATGCCGCCGTCGGCCAAGGGCAGCGGGCTGTTGCGTACCAGAAAGCTGATATTCCACAGCCAGGACAAAGGCAACACCCGCTCGGGCACCAGCTCCAAGCCGCCCAAGGTGTTGTCCTTGCTGCTTTGCACCAAATGCAGGATGCGCGCGGCCGCCCAACCGCCCCAGCCGGTGGCCACCACAAACAGATGCACGCGACCGGACGCATCCAGCCAGGCCACCGGATTGCCCAGGCGCCGCAGGCCAAAATCCAGCTGCGCGCCCATCACATGCCGGTCCACCACATAGCGGGCGGGCAACCACTTCTGGGTGGCGCGGTCAAACTGGGAAGCGGCGATCTGCACATTGGGTGCGCTCTCGCGGTCACCGGCAAACCAGAAGGCGCTGAGCTCCGCCGCATGGCCAGCGGGCATGGCCAGCAGGTTGCTGGCATGGGCTGCCAAAGCGCCTTCGGGCATGGGAATATTTCCAGCCGCTACCGGCTTGAGCAAGCTGGCGTCAACGGCTACAGCCGGAAACAGCGCCGCCGCCGCCGCCGGTGCCTGCGGGCGCTGCCACAGGTCCAGCAGCAGGGTCAGCGCCAATATCAGCAGCGCAGCCAAGCCGCGGCCCAGAGGCGCCTGCAAAAATGGGGGCGAATTCATGCGCGATCGCGATCTGGCGCATGGGCCGTGACCAGCGCCGCCATGGCCGCCGCCGACTCGTCTTGCAAGCCGGCGAGCGCCTGCACCACCCCGTCGCGGTTGATGGCCGGTTGGTTCTGGCTGAGCTTCCACTTGCCGGCCCAATGCGTCACCGCTATGGAAATGCCCACCACGGCCTGGATCATGGAATCGGTGTAAGCGCGCGGTGCATCGTCGACGGCCCAGGGCCTGGCCGACCCACGCTCCTGCTGATCGGTGATCTGCGAGGCCTGTTGGCGCACCCAGTCGGCGTCGTCATGCACGCGCAATAGGCCGCGGGCCTGCACCACCACATAGTTCCAGGTGGGAACGACCTTGCCATGCTCCTGCTTGGTGGGGTACCAGCCGGGGCTGATGTAATGCTGCGGACCCTGAAAAATCACCAGCACCGGCGTCTCCAGCAGGGTCTCGCGCCACAGCGGATTGGCCCGCGCCACGTGACCCACCAGCGTGCCCATAGGGCCCTCATTGGCGCGCAGCAGCATGGGAATCTGGTCGGCCACCAGACCTGCGCTGCTCAGGGTGACCAGGGTGCTCAGCGGCTGGCTGGCCACCAGTCCCTGCAGTACGTCTAGGCGGGTTTCTTCAAAGTGCTTGGGTTGGTACATGCTCAGTGGTGCTCAATGCTCAGTTCGGCGCGGGGCTCCCAGTCGCTGGCTTCGGAGCTCGTTTTCACGTCGCCCAGAAACAGGCGCTCGGAAGGCAATTGTCGCGCAGTCAGGTAATCACGCACGGCAATGCTGCGATTCAGCGCCAGCTCGCGCACCGTGTCTTCATCCACCGGCATGCTAGCCATCAGCAGCGCCTGCATATCGGCAACACTCAGGTCCTTCACCAGACCCACCAGATTGCGCGGCTTCTTGACGCTGGAACGGCGGTAGACCTCCAGTAGCAGGGCCGGCGACTCCTGCGGCGTCACCTCGGCCACGGCCGTGACGTCCTTGCCTGCGGTCGCCGCAGCCCGGCGTTTTTCGGCCAGCAACAGCCCCTGCAAACGGTCACGCCGGATGGCGTCTGCCTCATGGGTCAAGCTGGCCGTGCCCACCACCGTCAGGCGCAGCGTGGATTTGTCGCGCAAGGCCTGGGCCACCTGATCCAAGCCTTGCAACCCCGCCGCGGTGATGTGGGCCGTGCCGGCCTCAAACACCACCTTGCTGAGTTCGTCGGCAGCCGCTTCGCCGCCCAGCAGGCCGCGCACCAGGCTAAAGGGCGAGGTCAGGGCCTTGGCGACCAGATTGCCAACCACCTTCCAGACCAGCGGCCAGACACGAAACTGCGGGTCGTTGAGCGAGCCGCTCACAGGCACGTTCAGATTAATCACCCCCTTGCTGTCTGCCAGCAAGGCCACCGCCAACTTGACCGGCAGGGGGCTGGAGGCACCTTGCACAGCATCACCAAACACCAGTTGGTTCAGCGTGATCTGGTTGCTGGCTTGCAGCATTCCGTCGGGGCTGACCCTGTAGTTCAGGTCCGCACTGAGCTTGCCGCGCTCAATGCCGTAGCCCGCGTATTTGATGGCGTAGGACGACAGCGGCGGCAGCTCCAGATCACGCAAGCTGGCGTTGATATCGAGGGCCAGCGGTTGAACCAGGGGGTTGAGCTTGCCGGTGATTTCCAGGCTGGCCGTGCCCTCTGCCCGGCCTCGCAACACCAGATCGGCCAACTGCGGGCCACCCTGGGGCTGGACCGAACTGAAGTGGCTTAAGGACCCGGCCAACTCTGTCAGATTGGCCGAGTAATTCGGCTTGATGAAATGGTCGGCAAACGCCACCTGGCCATTGACCAGACGGATACCACCTATGTCAATCACCGGGGCGCTGGCAGCCTCGGTGGTGCCGACCTGCGGCGTGCTGGGCGGATTGGACTCAGAACCTTCCGGATAGACCAGGTCTTGCAGCACCAGCCGCCCCTGGCCATTGACGATCAGCCGCGCAAAAAAGTCGGACAGCGACAACTCACCCAGCTGCAGGTGTAACGGCGTTCCCGGTGCCATGTTGAATGCAATGCCGGGCACCGACAGCGCCTTCCAGTGGAGCAGGTCCTCGGTTGCGACGCTAGCCACCTCATCGCTACCTACAGCGGCGGTGGCCGCACCCAGGCTATTGAGCGCCAGCTCTTCCACCGCGCCATCGCCGCGCAATTGCAGCTCCGCCCCTGCGGGCAAGTTGGCATAGCGCAGCTGGCCCTTGAAGCTGGTGTCGGCGCGCAGCAAATCCAGGAGCAAATGGCCCATCGCATAGGACGCCACCGCCTGCGCCGGAAATTGCCTGGCCTCCAGCGTGCCCTGCGCCACCAGCGGGTCCCAGGCCAGCGTGCCATCAAAGCGCAGACTGCCCGGGTCGGTGCGGACGCTGCGCACCTTGGCCGACAGGTTGATGGGCAGCGGCTTCTTGCCGTCCAGCGTCAGGTTTTTCAGGCGCGTCTGCAGCGCCGAAAATTCCAGAAACACCGGCTTGTAGGGAACGCGGTCGATCCAGCTCAGCGTACCCTGATCCAGCGACAGATCGGCCAGCGCCAGGGTCCAGGGCAATTTTTTTGCCGGAGTCGGGGCTGTGGACGCCGGGCCGATTGGGAACCAGTGCGCAAACATCCATTGGCCATCCGGCGCCCGCGAAAGCCGCAGCTGCGGGCCGCGCAGGGCCAGCTTGCCCACGGTGACTGCTTGCTTTTGCAGGTCCACGGCCAGGTCGCTGACTTCCAGCAGCTTGAACGATGGCAGATCCTTGGCGACGATGTCGGTCTTGTCCGCAGGCGGCGTCAGGGCAAAGTCATGCAGGGCCAGGCGCTTGGCCTGCAACTGCACCTCGGCGCCCTTCCATTGGGCGGCCAGCTCGCCCTCCAGCACGCCCGTGGCCTGTGGCACCAGAACCTTCGCCAGGTAGGGCGCTGCCAGCGGCAGGCCCAGTTCGGACAACTTGGCCTTCAGCGAACCGGCTGCGTCCGTGCCCTCTCCCTTCAGCTGAATCGTGCCCGGTTTTCCACTGCGTCCATCCTGAGCCTGCAGTTTGGCCGAGGCTTCAAATTGCGCCGGTTTGAGCAATGGCCAGTGCAGGTCGCGCAGCTGCACCCGGGTGTCGGTGAGCGCCAGCCGGACATTGGGGCCCACGCTGTCGTCGGTAAAACGCAGCTGCCCGGCATGCACATCGGCACGCTCCAGCGTCACCCGCCAGGCGGGGCTGGTGGGCTCCGTTCTGGACGGCGTGTCTGGCTGGCTGGCCTGTGAGGTGCCGGGCTGCGCCATGCCGGGCAACGACCAGGCACCGGTGGCGCTGCGGCCCAAAGTCAGCTTGAGGCTGTTTAGGTCCAGCGACTCCAGCCAGAGACTGTGCTCCAGCGGCCGCAGTTCCTTGAGCACCGCCTGCACCGAGGCGAGCGACAGGAAGGGCACGCCGGAGCGGTCATCCAGCCGAATGTCCGACAGCTTGGCGGCGCCGGTGATCAGCAGCTTGTTGGGCTGCGCCTGCTCAAACGAGAACGTGAGCGAACTGTCCAGCACCGCCGACTTCAGGCGCAGCGGCAGACCCGCTGGCAGGTAGGGCAAATAGGGCGCCATGTCCAGATGTGTGACCTGCAGCGTGAGCTCACCCTTGCGGGTTTGCGCAAAGGGCGTGGCCTGGGCGGCGGAGTCAAAGGCGCTGCCATTGAGTTCAAACGCCAGATGCGGCTGCACCGTGGCCTCGCGCTGGGAATCAAAGCTGCTCAAAAAGGGCAACGAAGCCTGCAGCTTGCGCAAGCTGTGGCGTTGCTCGCCACCGGCCACATGGTCGACAAAATCGGCCGAGCCATCCTGGACGCTCAGGTTATGGAGCGCAAAACGCAGGAGCGCGGTGGGCGGTGCATCGGGCGCTGACTGAAAGCGCGCCAGCACATCGTCGATGTCGTAATGACCTTCCCCCAGATGCGCGAGCGTCAGCTGCGGCTGCTCTATGCTCAAACTGTCCAACACCGGCGCCATGCGCCAAAGCGACTGCAGGGCCGCGTCGGCATGGATGCGCGCAATGGCCAACTGGGTGGACTTGCCGTCCGCGCTGGCCACCCGGATGTCGGAGACGCTGAGCTCCAGCGTCCAGGGCTTGAAGTCCACGGCGCCAAGGGTTAGTGCGCGGCCAAGTGCTGCGGAACCGCGCTGCTCGGCCTGGCTCTTGAGCAAGGGCGGCAGCGCCAACCAGGCCAGCGCACCCATGGCAAGGCAGACCGCCAGGCCCCAGGCCAGGCGGCGCAACCAGGTGATGTGCAGCATGCGGGTGAAGTCCATGGCGCATTATTGCTGACCCGTTGCGCAACGCAAATGGCCATGCCCAGGGCCGACCCATAGACGCAGTGCGGCAGGAACTAGAATGGCCTGCCCCATGAACGACCATTACACCGCCCTCGGGCTAGGCAGCGACGCCACGCTGGCCGACATCAAGAAGGCGTTTCGCCAGAAGGCCTCGCTTTATCACCCGGACCGCAACGACGCTGCCGATGCGGCGGCGCGCTTTCGTGCCGTGCAGGAGGCCTATGAAATCCTGAGCGATGACGCCAAACGCCAGGCCTATGACGACAACCGCCGTCGCAACCTGCTGGACGACCCGGCCCAGACGGCCCGCGACATCTGGCAGGCCTACTTTGAACCCCTGCGCCAGGCAGCGCGCTAAAGCCGCTGCACCTGCCCCCACCCTACCAGAGCATTTACGCCATGAGTATTTCCAGCTTTTTCCACAATCTGCGCGCCGCCTACCAGGCCGAACTCGACGACCTGACATCGGACTCCGAGGGCAAGGACGTGCTGCGCAAGCGCCTGGCTGAAAAACGCAAGGAGCTGGGCTTTTTGCTGCAGATGATGGAGATCAGCCCCGAGATGGTGGCCGTGGTGCTGCACCAGGCCTTCCGCTTCAAAAGCCCGGCGGCCATGGACCATCTGGTGGCGCAAGACGCCGACGAGCTGCCCGAGTGGGACAGCATCAGCGACAACATTGAAATCGCCGCCTGGGCCCGCGACACCGTGGAGATGATTCTGGTGCAGCCCATGGGCTCCTGGTTCATGACCATCGCCGCCGCCCTCGAATACATGCACAACAAGCCGCTGACGGCTGCCGAGCGTGGTCGCGTCGAAGACGAGGATGACGAAGGCAAGGAAGACCGTGACGAGCTGCGCAATGGCCGCCACGACGACAACCACACCGAAGACCATGACGAGGAAGAGGCCGACGCCCGCGCCCGCGAGGACGCCGGCAACGACTGGATGGTTGAGCAAGGTTTTGACAGGAAAGATTAAAAAATGAACGCACTTACCCTGATTGCCAAAACCCAAGCCCTGATTGCTTCCGGCGACATCGTTGCCGCCGAGGCTGCTCTGGTGGAACTGGCCGATGAAGAGGGCGACCACGCCCTGCTGGTGGTGCTGGAGCAGCTGCCGCCCAAGGACATCCTGGCGGTGATCCGCGAGTACGACAACTCCAAGGAATCGGTGATCAACCTGCTGGTCACGCCCGAGCTGTTTGCCCGCGCCGTGGTGATTGAAAAGCAGTACAAAGATTTGAGCCGCACGCACCTGCGCGGCATGGTCAACTCCGTCATCTTCCGCGAAGGCGCCGATCCGGTGGAGTTCCTCACCGCCATTGGCGAGTTGGAGGGCGGCTCCGAGGCCCTGGCCGATTACTTCACCGAAAAATGGAGTCGCATCGAGGCCTTTGCCCGCAGCGGCACCTTCGATGCGGTGGAGGACGACGGCGAGATCCTGTCGGAGACGGCACTCTTGGCCTCGGCCTACGCCAAACCCCGTGTGGAAGAGGACGAAATCGCGGACCAGGACTGGATGCAACTGGCCTGGCTCTTGCGACACGAATGCCAGGACCTGTTTATTGAAATGCTGCTGGTGCTGCGGGCCAAGGCCCGCGCCCATGATCTGGGCTTGGGTGAAGAGTTTGAGACGGAAGAGGATGACGACNGGGTGGAAACCAGCGANACCGACCGCGGCAAGGCCACACCGGCGGCACTGGATGCGCTGGACGCGGACGAAGAGTCGGCCATTTAATTCCCCGGCCCATGTCCGATTCGCTCACGCCAGCCACCGCGCCGCAACACGTTGCGCTGTTCGACGCCCGCCCGTTTTTTGAAAAGGCCCTGCTCTATGGTTTGCAGCACGGCCTGATCGACCAGAGCAAGCTGGACGCCATCGCCACCGATGCGCCCAAGGGCATGGTGCAGATTGCGCGCTACTTTGGCAGCGAGTTCCTGCGCCCCGAGCTGGAACGCGCCAAGGACCGCATCGTCAATCTGGTTAGCCTGAACCTGGAACACAGCAGCGGCGGCGATTTGCGCAAAGCGGCAGAGTCCCTGCGCGACTACAGCTTTATGTCGCGCTCCAAGGCCGCCTCCGACATGCTGAAAGCCTTGATTGCCATGCCGCAAAGCAGCCACTTCGGCATGAACGAACAGGGTGGCTTTAGAGACGACCACATTCCGCAACTGGCCAAGTGGTCGCTGCGCAGCCTGGCCGACTACCAGGCCGAGCTGAGCAAACGCAGCAAGGTGGCGCAGGTGATTGAAGCCGCGCTCTGGCTGGCCGACTACCTTGGCATGGACGCCGATGACCTGGAAGACGCCGGGCGTGACGCCGAGGCGGTGATCCGCACGGCGCTGCTGGTGCTGGCGCTCAAACAAACGCAACTGCCGGACTGGGTGGCGTTCCAGAAAATCATTGCCTTCCTGCGCAAAAAGGCCGCAGCGTCGAAAACCGCCAGCATCGCCATCCCCATGCCCAAGGAGCTACCGGCCGAATTCAAGGCGGTGGTGGACGGCGTGCGCAAAAGCGTGCTGAGCGACCTACCAAAAATCCTGGACAGTGCACTGCCGGCGCGCAAGCTGTTCGACCAGACCCCCGCCTTTATGGGCCGCTACTTCTGGATGGAAGACGCCCTCAGCGAAGTGGACGACTTTGATCGCGCAGCCTCCGTCGCCTGGAACAAGGCCACCGGCGGCCACAGCGACGACAGCTCCCTGCTGACACTCTTCCTGTGCATTGCCACCGGCGGCGCCCACAAGACCCTGCTCACCGCCAAAACCGCCGCCACCCTGGTGCGCAAGGTCCGCAAAAGCGGCTGGCAGCCGGAGCTGGTAGCCCCCTACATCCTGGCCAACGCGCCCGAGCAGCACCAGAGCGGCTACCTGGAGATGTGGGAAGAATTTTTCGAAGACGCCCCGGGCCGATTGCTGAGCGACCACGACGACAGCCTGTTCGACGCCATGGCGCTCTTACGGCGGGATTGCAACGTCAGCGGCTAGCTAAAGGGTGCTGCGGCAAGGCATCTGAGACGATCTTTCTATTCTGGAAGTATTGCGTCTATACGCTTAAAGCGTATGATTCAGGCCATGCGGTATGAATTCATCGAATCCAGCCTGTTTACCCGAATGGTGTACGACTACCTTAGCGAGGAGGACTACATCGCGTTTCAGCAATACCTGCTGGAGCATTCAGACGCGGGCGATCTGGTCCAAGGTTCGGGTGGTGTACGCAAAGTGCGTTGGGCACGCACCGGCAGTGGCAAGTCCGGTGGTATGCGGGTCTGTTACTACACACGCAATGCCGCAGGGCAAATCCTGTTGCTGGTGATTTATGCCAAAAGCGTTCGCGCCACGATATCCGGCGCCGTATTGAAACAACTCAAGGAGTTACTCGACCATGATGACTGAAGCCCAACTGAAAGCGCGTGACGCCAAGCGCGATATTGGCGCAGAGTTGCTGGAATCAGTGCGTCAGTTAAAGGCCGGGCAACTCGGCCATACCACTACCTTTGAACCTTTGCCGGACGGCAGTGTCCGTCGCACGGTGACCGGTAGCGATGGCGTGTTGCAGCGGCAGGAGGTGTTGATCGGCCCCAAGTGGCAATTGATGGCGGCTCGATCACAGTCGGGCATGTCGCAGTCCGAATTTTCCCGCGCCACCGGTGTGTCGGTGCGCACCCTGCAGGAGTGGGAGCAGGGTCGCAAGGTGCCCAGCGGTGCGGCACAAAGCCTGCTAAAACTGGTAAGCCGCCACCCTGAGTTATTGGCTGAATTGGCTTGAAGGTACTGGCGTTTTTTGTTGCCTTGGTGCATGCCCAGCAAGGCTTCGTTAGTGAAAATCCCGGCTCACGGTGCTGAGATCACCCAGCAAGGCCGTCAGGTCCACCAGGCGCTTGGCTACCACGTGGCGCACCCTACCAGTTTCATCCCGCTGCCAAATGCCAAACACGGCCATCAAGCGGGCGCGATACAGCACCTCGCGAAACTGCTCCTTCACTGCCTTCCAGACAATCACATTGACGCTGCCGGTTTCGTCCTCCAGCGTCACAAACACCACGCCCTTGGCGGTTTGCGGTTGCTGGCGCATGGTGACGATGCCGCAGGCGCGCACCAAGCGCCCGCTGGGGTAATCGCGCATTTGCTCGGCCGTCAGCAGGCGCCTGGGGATGAGTGCCCCCAACCCTGGCTCTGCCAGGCCCCCCGAGGGGGTGCAGTCATGCTTGGGGCGGCCCTGCGAATGACTCAGCTGCGCACGCAACAGCGCCAGCGGGTGGCTGCGCAGGCTCAGGCCCACGGACGCGTAATCAAACACCACCTCTTCGCCCTCCTCTGCCGCATCCAGCAACAAGGCCTCTTCGTCAATCGGTACGCCCTGCAACAGGGCCGGTGCCGGGCGCAGGGCCGAGGCGTCCCAGACCTGCTGGCGCCGGTGGCCGCTTAAAGACTGCAGCGCGTCGGCGCTGGCCAGTGCGCGCAGATCGCCCACATCCAGTTGGCAGCGCAGGGCCAGGTCCTGGGTGCTGGTGTACGGACTTAACGCGCGTTGTTGACTGATGCGCTCGGCCACCGCACGCGACAGGCCGCTGACCATGCGCAACCCTAAGCGCACGGCGGGCTGCAAGGCACGGTCTGCAGATGGGTGCGCAAGATCGGAGGCGACAGAATGCTGCTTGGCTTGCTGCGCGCCTTCTGCCCGCCCACCTTGCTCCGCGTCCTCCTGCGCCTCCAGCGTGCAGTCCCAATCGCTGTGCGCCACGTCCACCGCCCGCAGCTGCACGCCGTGGCGCTGCGCGTCCTGCACCAGCTGGGCCGGGCCGTAAAAGCCCAGGGGCTGGCTGTTGAGCATGGCGGCCAGAAAGCAGGCCGGTTCATGCCACTTGAGCCAGCAGCTGGCGTAGACCAAGAGGGCAAAGCTGGCGGCGTGGCTCTCAGGAAAGCCGTATTCGCCAAAGCCCTCGATCTGCTTGAACAGGCGCTCGGCAAATTCCGGCGTGTAACCATTTTTCAGCATGCCGCCCACCAGCCGGTCGTAGAACTTGTGCACCCCGCCCTTGCGCTTCCAGGCCGCCATGGAGCGGCGCAGGGCATCAGCTTCTCCGGCCGAAAAGTTGGCCGCCAGCATGGCGATCTGCATCACCTGCTCCTGAAAAATCGGCACGCCATGGGTGCGGCTCAAGGCCTCTTTCAGCGCCGGGTATTCCAGTGCTATGCCTTCTGGATGGGCAGACGTCCGGTGCAGCGCGCGCGCTTGCAGATACGGATGCACCATGCCGCCCTGGATCGGCCCCGGGCGGACTATGGCCACCTCCACCACCAGATCGTAAAAACACCGGGGCTGCAGGCGTGGCAGCATGCTCATTTGCGCACGGCTCTCGATCTGGAACACTCCCACGGTGTCGGCGCGGCTGATCATGGCGTAGGTGGCGGGGTCTTCGCTGGGGATGTCCTGCATGCGCATGGTCTTGCCGCGCCACTGGCCGATCAACACCAAGCAGCGGCGGATGGCCGTAAGCATGCCCAGGGCCAGCACATCGACCTTCAAGAGGCCGACGGCGTCCAGATCGTCCTTGTCCCACTGGATGACGCTGCGGTCTTTCATGGAGGCGTTTTCCACCGGTACCAGACGCGTCAGCGGCCCCTGCGTCAGCACAAATCCGCCCACATGCTGGCTGAGGTGGCGCGGAAAACGCTGCAACTGACAGGCCAGCTCCAGCCAGAGCTGCAGGCGGCGCGCAGGCGGCAACTTGAAGCGCCCCCCATCGCCCTGCACCCGCGCAATGGCAGCGTCCAGCCGCTCCACCAGCACCGCGCGGCTGTACATGCCGGGGTGCTCCTTGGCCATTGCGGCAATCAGCACTTCAGGAATATCCAGCGCGCGGCCCATATCGCGCAGGGCGCTACGGGGCCGATAGCTGGCCACCACCGCCGTGATGGCGGCGCGCTCGCGGCCATATTTTGTATAGATGTACTGGATCACCTCCTCGCGGCGCTGGTGTTCAAAGTCCA
>TBL_comb47_HYPODRAFT_10000533_pt1 | contig 50729 bp, 30 predicted proteins | sample TroBogypolimnion_40_FD_10682 | JGI IMG/M metagenome (IMG submission 10682)
TATTCCGATCTTCCAGCGGTCTTCGAATGTTCCACGTGGAACATTTTCAAAAGAAGACCGCACTTTTTCTCTACTAGCCTCGTCTCCCGAACCCTCTCTCTGCGTCTCTCACCTTCTCAATCAGCAAGCAACACGATGCGCAGACTCAAAGATCAACTCCTATTCCAATGCTCGAATGTTCCATGTGGAACATTTTCAAAAAAAGACCACACTTTTTCTCTGCTCAACTTCTCTCCCGAACCCTTACTCTTCGTTTCTCAGCTCCTCAAGCCCCACCCCTGCGATCAGTAGGATAGGTCATCACACTCTCCATTCAAATATTCCGATCTTCCAGCGATCCTCGAATGTTCCACGTGGAACATTTTTAAGAAAAACCCCCTAAGACATTATCCCTTTGACTTCAGTATCCTCGTTCGATCCAAGAACTCCCTATACATCTTAGATTCGAATAGACAGGAACTCTTTTTCTTTGCTCGCCTTGTTGTCAGGAATCTCACACCCTGGCTCTCTCAAGCCCCAAACGCGATGCGCAGACTCAAGGATCAACTCCTATTGCAATGCTCAAATGTTCCACGTGGAACATTTTTAAGAGAAGCCTTCTAAAAGAAGGTCTTTTACTCTCTCAATCCCTACCAACATGATCCTCAGAATGAATCATCAGGCTCTCTACGCTCCTATTCCGATCTTCCAGCGGTCTTCGAATGTTCCACGTGGAACATTTTCAAAGGATCAACACTTATTCCAATACTCAGATGTTTCACGTGGAACATTTTTAAGAAAAAACGCCCTAAGACATCATCCCTTTGACTTCAGTATCCTCGTTCGATCCAAGAACTCCCTGCACATCTTAGATTCGAATAGACAGGAACTCTTTTTCTTTGCTCGCCTTGTTGTCAGGAATCTCATGCCTGGCTCTCAAGCTCCAAACACGATGCGCAGACTCAAGGATCAACTCCTATTGTAATGCTCAAATGTTCCACGTGGAACATTTTCAAGAGAAGCCCTCCAAAAGAAGGTCTTTTACTCTCTCAAGCCCTACCAACATGATCCTCAGAATGAATCAGCACGCTCTCCATTCAAATATTCCCATCTTCCAGCGATCTTCAAATGTTCCACGTGGAACATTTTTAAGAAAAACCCCCTAAGACATCATCCCTTTGACTTCAGTATCCTCGTTCGATCCAAGAACTCCCTGCACATCTTAGATTCGAATAGGCAGAAACTTTTTTTCTTTGCTCGCCTTGTTGTCTGAGGGAATCTCATGCTGGCTCTCTCAAGCCCCAAACGCGATGCGCAGACTCAAGGATCAACTCCTATTCCAATGCTCGAATCTTCCACGTGGAACATTTTCAAGAGAAGCCCTCCAAAAGAAGGTCTTTTACTCTCTCAAGCCCTACCAACATGATCCTCAAAATGAATCAGCACGCTCTCCATTCAAATATTCCCATCTTCCAGCGGTCTTCGAATGTTCCACGTGGAACATTTTTAAGAAAAATCCCCTAAGACATCATCCCTTTGACTTCAGTATCCTCGTTCGATCCAAGAACTCCCTGCACATCTCAGATTCGAATAGCCAGAAACTTTTTTTCTTTGCTCGCCTTATTGTCTGAGGCACTCTCATGCCTGGCTCTCTCAAGCTCCAAACACGATGCGCAGACTCAAGGATCAACTCCTATTCCAATGCTCGAATCTTCCACGTGGAACATTTTCAAAAGAAGGCTATCTAACCCCTAAAAACCACTTCCTCTGCTCTTCGGCATCCTCATTCGATCCAAGAACTTCCCTGCGCACTCAGATTCGAATAAACAGGAACTCCTTTTCTCTGCTCAACTTATGTATCGGAGCCTCTCCGTCTCCCACTCTGAAATACAACCCATAAGATCAGTAAAACGCATCATTACTATCTCCATTCGAATATTCTTATCTTCCACTGGTCTTCGAATGTTCCACGTGGAACATTTTCAAAAGAAGACTATTTTCCTCCTAAAAGACGGTCCTTTACCCTTTTAAGGCCCAATCAATACAATTCTCAGAATGAATCATCACACTCCTCATTCAAATATTCCCATCTTCCGCCGGTCTTCAAATGTTCCACGTGGAACATTTTCAAGGGCAGTCCATCCTTAAAAGACACCCTTCAGCATCCTCGTACCATTGGGGACCCCCTGCACATCTCAGATTCCAATAAACAGGAACTCTATTTCATGGAGCAACGAAAGATGCGCACTCCAGCCTGACAGAAAAAGACTCAAAGTCCCTGCTTTCTCCATCAAGCAATAGTCACCCCTTTGCACATGCAACAAGAGCTATGATTTTACTAATTTTAATAATAGACGTGTTTTCAAAGTATCCTGAGAGGGAATGCTATAATGATGCTCCTGTAATAAACGAAGCTCTGAAGCAAATCTACTCTTTTGAAAAAGTTCCCATTCTTTTTCCCAAGCAGGGCCTTTAAAAAGAATCAGCTCTTTCCATATGCCAGCTCGAATCCAAGGATAAAGCTTGGAAAGTGTACCTACGGCACGAACGGCAATACAATCGACAGGATAGCACTTCAAATACGATTCCGCTCGACCCATATAAACCTGCACAGGAAGATTCAAAAGTTCCACTGCACCTTGCAGATAAATGGCCTTACGAGCTTCTGACTCCGCTAAAACCCAGGTCGCCTCTGTCGAAAAAGAAGGCTCCAGAATCGAAGCGAGAAGCCCTGGAATGCCGGCCCCTGAACCAAGATCGAAGCAAACTCCATGAAGCCATCGGGTATGCATCAACTCTAGAACATCCAAAAAATGACCTGTAAAAAAATCAGAAGGAGTGATCAAGCGAGTGAGGTTCTGTAATTTATTGGCTTCGACCAGATGGTCATAAAAACAAGAAATCTTAGTTTTTACGGCATCCGACATCCAAGAGTAATTTAAAAAGGGATGCATTATTTAACAAAACCCTGAGGATGCATCTTTAAAAAAATCACTAAATTCGCTACCGCTGCGGGAGTCATTCCCACCATACGAGAAACATGCCCAATGGTTTCCGGGCGAGTTGCCATCAACCGATCTTTTACTTCATGAGACAAACCAGCGATCTGCTCATAGTTCATCTCCCAAGGAATACGCATTTGCTCACTTTTACGGACAGACTCAAGCGACTGAAGTTCCCGATTAATATAACCTTCGTACTTAATTTGAATCTCCACCTGCTCTTGCACGTCTTCTGCATAAGCCTCGGGAAGGCACCATCCCAGAGAAAACAAACCCTGAAAATGTACTTCAGGACGCTTTAAAAAAGCTTCAACACTGACGCGGTCCTTGAGAATACCTTTACCTTGAGAAGCAAGCCAGACATTCACCGGGTCTTCAGGAAAAAAATAAAGGGTTTTCAGCTGGGATCTGAGCCGCTCAATCTCGGCACGTCTTTTTTGAACCAAAGCGTAATGCTCATCGGACAAAAGACCTAATTGATGTCCTTTTTCACTGAGCCTCAAATCCGCATTATCTTCGCGAAGCCATAATCGATGTTCCGCGCGAGAAGTGAACATACGGTAGGGCTCATCGGTACCTTTTAAAATTAAATCATCTAAGAGAACGCCGAGATACGCTTGAGTTCTGGAGATTTCAAAAGCAGCTTTGCCTTGAACTAGCAAGGCAGCATTCACGCCAGCCATTAGCCCTTGAGCAGCCGCCTCTTCGTAACCTGAAGTTCCATTAATTTGTCCACTAAAAAAAAGCCCAGCGATATCTTTAGACTCTAAGGTCATCCGAAGCTGCCTGGCATCAATACAATCGTATTCTACGGCGTACCCATACCGAACAAACTCGGCCTTTTCTAATCCACGAATCGTTCGAACAAATTGCTCTTGAATATTTTGAGGAAGACTTGTGGAAATACCATTGACATAGATTTCTTCACTTTCTAATCCTTCTGGTTCTAAAAAGATTTGATGCCTGGTTCGATCTTCAAACCGTTTTACCTTGTCTTCAATGGACGGACAGTAGCGAGGACCTATCCCCTGAATCAAACCAGAAAACATAGGAGATTGAGAAAAATTCGAGGCAATGATCTCATGGGTTTGAGGATTGGTATACGTGATGTGACAAGGAAGTTGAGGCAAAAAAGGAAAAGGCTCAGGCTTAGAAAAGAAGGAAAAGGCTAAAGGCTTTTCGTCACCTAATTGCGGCTCCAAGCAAGAAAAATCAATACTTTGCCGATGCAACCGAGGAGGGGTTCCTGTTTTCAAACGACGCAAAAGAAAACCTAAGCGCTCCAAACTCTGACTCAGATGCTTCGAATCAAGATCCCCTAACCGACCTCCCGCTTGAGCACTCAAGCCAGTGTACATCTTGCCTCGTAGAAAAGTCCCTGTAGTCACAACTACCGCTTGAGCTTGAAGCTCACTGCCATCTGCCAAGCGAACGCCCAAAACCCTGCCACGATTGCATAAAAGCTCGACCACCTCAGAGCCTATCAAACGCAATTGAGGCATGTTAGCCAGATAGGAAGACATGGCTTGCGCATAGCGATGACGATCGCATTGAGCACGAGATGACCTCACAGCCGGACCTTTACTAGCATTCAGGCGTCGGTACTGAATAGCACTTAAATCGGTGATTCTTCCCATAAGACCACCCATTGCATCAATTTCTTTGACTAACTGACCCTTGGCAAGACCTCCGATGGCAGGGTTGCAAGACATCACTCCGATACGTTTTAAGTCTAAGGTCACTAAGGCAGTCTCACACCCCATACGCGCTGCAGCATGTGCTGCCTCGCTTCCGGCATGACCACCTCCAATAACAATCACATCAAATACTAACATGTCCTACCTCGTTCATCCAGGGAGTCATACCCCATTCTCGTTCAAAACCGTCTAAAAGAAGCTCTAATCCACGGCACTGGGCAACGCGTAAAACCTCAGCCTTTGCTTGTTCAGAAGGATCCAAAAGCACCAAAACCGCATCCGCCAATAAAGCCCCTACTCCCTTGACCCCTAAAACCCCTGGCAAGGCGCGTAAAACTTTGCGATCCTCGTATGCTGATGAGGACTCTAAATGATGCGCATGAAGTACCTCAGCGTATTGATCTAAGCACTGCCCTAAACGAACCCATCTTTTTTCACGCAAGGCTTGCATTCCGTCTAAAAGAGGTGCTTCTAAAAAATGGAATAAATGCTCTTTTTTTTCCTGGTACCAAAAAGAACCCAGTTCTTTCAAATGATCATGGGTGAGCACTTTACGTCCGGGTTGAGACGTCGCAGAAAACACTAAAAAAGGTGCCTGATACAAGAAATCACCCCAATCTTCCCATTGAAAAGAATCACCCAGCGTTACGAAGGAAACCCCCCCCTGGTACTGAGCGATGAGATCAGCACCACTTGGTGGCACAAGCGCGTTTTGGGTTAAGTACCGGTAGCATTCCCAAGCCCCTCGACAATCCAATGCCCAATTTAAAGAATCAGCTAAAAGGCTATAAAGAGCAATGAACTCAGCAGTCGAAGAGCCAAAACCTCCACCCTGCAAATACGTATCTTTTCGAGAAAAACCCAAATTAGGAATCCCCTGAGATTTCGCATAAGACAATAGAAGCCCTGCCGGACTTTGAGGATGCAAGGAGTAAGAAGAAAAAGAAGGAGATACAAACGTCAATCGAGGTGCAATAGCAGCAACGAGCGCAGGCAATCCGTCCATAATAGCATATTCGCCTAAAATACTTACTTTTGAAGGAATACTCATCAGCATCGATTTTTCTCTCAGATTCACCAAACAAATAAAGTCAGGTATCGTGTATTATAAAATTTTTTGGAAAAAATCCAAAAGAATGCGAAAATACATCGAGTGCATTTATTCAGGAAGGAAGGTCACCGAATCCATGCAGCTTCCAAATCAGTGGTACGCTATTGCTTTATCATCTGAAATCAAAAAAAAACCTGTACGACTCGAAAGATTTTCTCAATCACTCGTACTTTGGCGTGATGCATCAGGGAGCGTGGTTGTCATGGCGAATGCATGCCCACACCGCTTGTCTCAACTGCACTTAGGGACCTTACAGAACAATCGAATTAGCTGTCCTTTTCATGGATTTCAATTTGACGCAAGCGGTCAATGCCAGTGGGTACCCGAACTCCAAAAAGCTGCCCCAGGACTTCGCATCCCAACTTATCCCGTCTATGAATCAGAAGGATGGATTTGGGTCTGGTGGAAAGATCAGCCTCCTTCTTCAAAAAAACCAGCTTGGTTTGAAACAATGGGTCTCTCCAAAAAACCCTCCTACCGAAAAACAACTTGGAAAACCTCAATGAATCGCTGTATTGAAAATCAACTCGATTATTCCCACCTTCCCTTTGTGCATAAGAACACCATTGGAAAATTCGCAAAGCCCGTACATCAATTACCAAAGTGGACTCTAGACGAACACAAAATCCACTGGCACTTCTCTGATGAAGAAATACCTTATATTGAATTTCGATTTCCCAATCTTTGGATCAATCGCATCACAAAAAACTACGCAATTACTGTGGTCTTTGTTCCTGTCAACGAAATGACCACGGAGATCTACTTAAACAACCACTTACCATTGCTACGAATTCCCATCTTAGGCGCTTGGGCAGGGTGGGTTCTGAATCTTCTGAATCAAAAGATCCTACAAGAAGACTATCGCGTCGTACAAACCCAAAAACCTCTGAGTTCTCAAAAAGCTCAAGAAGAAACACTCTTTCCCAGCGACCGAGGCATCAGCCATTTTCGAAAATGGCTTCAACAAAATGAGGCCCATTGAAAAATTACATTCCCTTGCTTCTCACCCTAAGTCTAGGATGCGCTCAAAACCAGAACGGATCCAAGCTACCCACAGAAAACCAAAAAGAAGCCTGTGACGACAACGGCACTCTCCCTCAAGATCAGTTCAGTTCCGACCTAGTCCAGGACAAAGAGACTATAGAAATAGATGAGCATCAGAATCTTCCCATCTATAACTTTCAGAACCTGACACTGGAACTCAAAAGCCTCCCGACAACTGACCAGGAAGACAAACCATCTCCGTCCTCCCAGAACATCGTAGACTGTGACTCTTTCTACCGTCCTCAGCTAGAATCTCCCAACCCTGTGCCAAAATCTCCCTCTCAATTATGCTTTTTTGATCGATTTTTAGGAGAAGACAAGGCATCCAATGATCAGCCAGAGCCCTAAGTCTTGAGCAAAGCAATGACAAAAGCGTAGAGCACTAAAGATTCAATCAAACCTAAAGCAATAATCATAGGTAACAAGAGTTTGCCCTGAGCAGCAGGATTACGACCAATCCCGTCAAGCGCTGAAGAAGCCGCCTTCGCTTGAGCAAGCGCACCTCCAAAAGCCGCAATAGCAATCGCAAATGCAGCACTCATAGAACCATAGGGATCACGTGCAGCCCCTTCAGCAGCCCAAGCGAAAGAGGAGCCTAAAAATAACCCAAGAACAGACAACGACATTACAGATTTCAAACGCATTTTATTTTTCCTTTCTTTAATGGTCATGCGAAGTTGAAAGCGACAGATAAACCATCGTCATGAGACAAAAGACGAAGGCTTGCAAAACAGCAACAAAAACCCCTAATCCATAAAAAAGGACAGGAACAACATAGGGAACAAGATCCGTAAAAATACCAAGAACGATATGGTCTCCGAAGATATTTCCCCTCAACCGAAGCGCCAAAGACAAAGGCCTAAAAAGATGAGAAATAAGCTCAATAACCAGCATCAAAGGAGCAAGCCATAAAACGGGACCCAAAAAATGCTTCAAATAACCCAAACCATGAGCTTTAAATCCTGCATAATTGTAGTAAAGAAAAACAAAAACACCCAACGCAAAAGTAGTATTCATGTTCTCCGTAGGAGGTAAGAACCCTGGAATCAACCCTGCCAAATTAGCGCTCAGAACAAAAACAAACAAAGACCCCACTACAGGATAGTATAAAGCAACCCTATCTGCAGGAACGACTAAATGCGTTATCTTGTACAAAGATTCAGCGAGTATTTCAAAAAAATTGAAATAACTCAACCGCGATGCTGGCACTAAGACTGCGGAAGACCTAGTGAACGATCTTCGAAGTTTCATTGCAGCTAAAAAAGTCGTAAGACTCAAAATGAGCACAAGAACGAGGGACATTGCCACATGATGGGGAAGATCCTTCAGAAAAGGAACATAATTAAGAAACAAAAACGCTTCTTTTTCATGCATGACAGGGTTCCCATTGATTTACTCTCAAAAAAGCCATCCTAAAAATCCGTTCTTTCTCACTAACAGAATTATCCGAAGACTACAAGTCTTCTTCAGGATCTACCATCTATCCCCTCAAGTCAGCACTCAGTAGAACCTAAAAAAAAACGGCAACCTGAAGTCATCGTCTTTTCAGCAACTAAATACATTTTAAGATGGGTCCCGCAGCGACAAAAGATCACGCAAAAATCGAGATATTTTCATGAAAGAATGTTATATAGGTTCGTGGAAAGTGGCTGGTCAGAGATACGATGAAGGACCTTTCTGAGGATCGGTCCCGAGTTCTCTGCCAGGACACTTTCTTTTTTATCACCGCAAACGGTATTTTCAGCAATGCTGGTAGCAAAACCCCCAAGCTATCCTCCGGATAGCCACTTCCGAACCAAATTCAGATCCTCTGAAGTATTGACACCAAGACTCTCTCGGACGTCAGCAACTTCTAGGATATTCTGATGCCACCCTTTTTTGATTAAGTAGGGAATAAAAGGCAAGAAATTAGTTTCACCTGTTTTTGCTCCAAGAGCCTGTGAAGCTGCATAAGCCTTCCACGCATCAGCAAGCTCAGCAACCGAAAGAGCAAAAGTTCCAACATCGGCAAGTCCTCTCGGATGACAAACATCGCCTTCTCGTGACTGCAAAATACGATCAATGACCAAATCTGCATTCAGCAAGTATTCAACATAGGGCTTTTCCTGTCTGGTAAGAGGCACCGTAAGAGATTTTTCTAGGCTTGCAAGCTGCACCTGGATCGTTTTTTGTATCGTTTCAAGAGACAGATAAACCTGATCTCCCCAGACAACGAGAATATGCCTGAAGGAACCCCAATGGTTCCAAGCAGAAAATAAAGCATCCCCCATGCCTAAAGGCTGAGCCTGGATCGAGGTAGTTACCACAACCGAAGGCGGATGGTCTTCTAAATAGCGGCTAAATGGCTGAATCCCCGCAGGCGAAAGGATCACATGAATTTGCTGCACTTCATCTGCAAGAAGCCTCTGAAGACGATCCCAAATAGTTTGACCAGCTGAGATTTCAACGAGAATCTTAGGAAGATCAGCACCTAATCTTGAACCTCTACCTGCTGCAGGAATCACCGCACATAGCGAACGAACACTTCGGTGGGATATTTTCATAGGCTAACTCCAAGTATTTGCATTTTCCGACCATTTCACCGATGCTACGGGCTTTTTCACGCTTCTCATCACGAGCAACTCATATAGTTTATTTATCATAACATCAACATAAATAAACACCAAGTCATGCTCCGCCCTCTACCCCATAGCCTAAGGCATAGAAATGCTGTCGGCAAATGAAGAACCTTTCTTGAATAATGCATCGGAAAATTCATGCAATGAGCGGTATCGCACGACCTCAGCCAACGAAACTTGCCAGGATGTAATTTGAACGACATCAAGTCGAGCAGCAATGGCAGATTCAACACCTGAAGCCGCGTCTTCAATACAAAGGCATGTTTGGGGATCTAAACCATGCAATAATACAGGAGCCAAGAATAAATCTGGCGCAGGTTTCCCGAGCAAAACATCCTCTGAGGTGAAAACTCCTTCAAAGAAATCCTGCATCGTTAATTTTTTTAAAACCAATCGAGTAGACTCTCGGCTTCCTCCGGTACAAAGAAAGCATCGAAGACCTTTTTTCTTGAGTTTTTTTAATAGATCTAAAGCACCTGGAAGGAACTGAAGATCACCCTTCATGATGCATTGACGATAAAGCTGCTGCTTACGAAGACTTGCTTGTTTTAATACTTGCGGATCTGATAAGAATAACCCTAAAGCTTCGCTAGTACTTTTACCCTGAATATCTTGGTATAAAAATTGAGCTAATTTTGAAGGATCAAATTCCTTCAAAGTTTGCTGAAATGCAGCATCGTGTAAAGGTGAAGAATTCACCAAAGTTCCATCTAAATCAAAGAAGAAATTGAGCTTAGAACCATAATCTAAACACATTATGAATTCCTCTTTTTATTCGCCACTTGATATCTGTAAAACCAATGAACGTTTTATAAAAAACAGGAATCTCCGCAATTTCCAGTCCCACACTTAATAAATCCTGAACTAATTGCACAGATGTTCTTCTTCGGTGATGAAATCGAGGATGAGAGATAAATAGATGCATTTTTTCTCGATCATAAAGACGAAATCCCGTAAAAGGATCGGAAAAAATCACACCTTGACGTAGAGCAAATAAAATACTGAAAATAAAGGCACCTAACCAACTCATGATCCATAACCATCGAGACTCTCCGTAAGCCGCATCTAAAGAATTCAAAAACTGCCGCCTACTTTGATTGCGGGAACCAAGAACTACCGCGAAACTTGAATTTTTAACAAATTCACAAGCAAACCATAAGTCTTTTAACCGGTATTCTCCGTCCCCTGTAATAGTCGCAAAATACCTAGCCTGAGTGTTCTGAATCCACTCGTCAAAAGCAATAAGTTCTGAAAAAGATCCCGAGTAATGGACCCATTGGATTTGAAGATAATCCGGAATTTGAAAATTTCGGAGCTCCTTCTTTTCTTCCGAAGAAGACTGCAAAATAAGACGTACTTTTTGAAACTTATCATTCCAAGGAATTTCTAAAAATTCTTCTACAAGAAGATGCAAGGCAAGGGATCTCTTATTGAGATCTACGTATATCTGAAGCTCCCTTTCTTCGAAACTAGACACGGACTTTTTCCAACAATCTAAAATTTGCTTCACCGTTCTTATTCCGTTGTGAACACCTGCATAAACCGGATGCTCCAAGGATTCATCATGAACTTGCATTCCGAGATAAGAAGCGCTCTGAAGACCTTCTCCCCTAGAAAATACCTCGGCATTTTTACGAATCTTCGAGGTGAGCAAGACATCCGTAATAAAATGGTGTTGATTTTCTGGATCTCCCATATAAAAAAGAACTTGATCAATCAACTGCTTGCAGGTAATTCCCTGGATATCATGGTCACACAGAATATTAGCAATAAAAACCTTAAGCTTGGCACGACTTGCTTGAATCGATGCTTGAATACCAGTACTTCGATAACTTGGAATCAGTGACGAGAACTGGGTTCCAGGACCATAAAGAATGATGTCCGCCACACGAATTGCTTCATCTGCTTCTCGAGAAAGTTGCACAGGAGCATCAAGTTCTTGCAAAAACCGCTCTTTTTCAGATCGCGTGCCCATTGCTTGAAGCGCTTGAATCTGAACCGCATTCAAAGCCTCTTTTAAAAGATAAATACGATAAATCGGAACTTTGGTCTGCTGACCCACCACCCTTCCCTCTTTTTCTAGAACCTCTCCATCCTCTTTAAGAGCCACTAAGAAACGATTTTCACCTCCTGAAACATTCACCAACTGAGCTCGAGCTCCGAATACTTGAGCAAGTTTTTGAATGGCTGCATTGAAGCTCTGATTCGAATCTAAATAGGCGCCTGAAAAAATAAGATTACCCAAAGAGCAATCAGCATAATTTATCTTTGTTGCTTGACGCATCTCATAGTCAAAAAAGACATTCAGAAAATGACGACACCTGGAAATCCACGAGGAATCCATACTTTCAACTATTGCATAGAAATCAGCAATTAGCATGAGCTCAGATTGCTTACCGTATTTTGACCAAGACCTAAACCCATTGATAGCTTCCTCGGTGATGGTCTTAGGAAAACGAAACTCTAATAATTGCGTCAGAATGTACTGCTGGCTTGAGTATAAATGAATGAGATAAGAAAGATTTTTTCGAAAATCAGAAGGCCCAAGCATACCAGGAATAAAGTTTCGAAGTTCTCCCGTAGAAAGTCCATCATCATAAGCATTAATCAAAAGAGTAAGATCGATAAAAGTGTTACGAATCATTTCACGAATAATAGAAGCACTCCCTCTTCCGCCGCAAAATAATACAACACTAATTTTTTGATTCATTATTGATTCCTTCCCGCTATATTACTCGTTGAGTTTTCTCGAGCAGGATGAATCATAGAAAAAGTCGGCCTTCTCAAAATTTTATGCTTAAACAAAAACTGACGAAATGCAATATAAACGATAAACAAAACACGATGAACACCGTCTCGAAAAAATTTTGCGCTACTTTTCCCAAATGCACGGTGCTGATGAAGGATAGGAACCTCAACCCAAGCAATCCCTCGTTCGAGAACTTTTGAAGTTATCTCTGTTGAATAATTCAACCCTTTTGCCTCCATCTGAATGGATTGTAACAGAGGACGAAACACTAATTTACAGGCGCAATTAAAATCTGCAACAGTACTCGCATGAACCCATCCACAAAATCGTCCGCTCAGTGAAGAACCAAAACGTAAAAACCAATGATTCTTTTTAGTGTCCCGAACGCCATGATAAGCCATGGCTGGATTTTTCCTATGCATATCACAAAATCGATCTAAATTTTCAACCATGAATTGCCCATCAGCATCTAAAATCAAAATCCAATCACAAGAAGCTCTTCCTATCGCCGTCGCTAATGCAGTAGCAGCACCTTCATTGGTGCAATGGTGCACCGGTCGAACAGTACCCGGAAATTCTAAAGATAATTTTTCGAGCACTTCTCCCGTTTGATCTGGACTGCCATCATTACAGATTACAATTTCAAAAGTTTCAAGATCCTGGCGAGAACTCAGAAACAAGATCCAACGACGAATCAACGCCTCAATACCTGAGGCTTCCCGGTAGGCCGGTGCTACGACAGAAACGCTTTGAATCATCATAGCTTGAGATGAACCCTATCAGCTTCAGCAATACCATATTGAAAAAAGTCTACACAGATCACAGATAAGACCTCAAGAAAGGACCCGTCACACTGCGAGGATTGCGCGCAACTTCCTCGGGAGTCCCCGTTGCAAGCAAGCTACCCCCACAAACTCCGCCTTCTGGCCCCAGATCAATGAGATAATCTGCCATTTTAATGATGTCCAAATGGTGCTCAATGACCAAAACGGTATTCCCACGATCCACCAATCTTTGGAGAATCTCAACGAGTTTATTCACATCATCAAAATGCAACCCAGTAGAAGGCTCATCTAAAATATAAATCGTTTTTCCTGTACCTCGCTTCGCAAGCTCCTTCGCAAGTTTAATACGCTGGGCTTCTCCTCCAGAAAGCGTCGTTGAGCTTTGTCCGAGTTTTAAGTAACCTAAGCCTACTTCATTTAAAGTCTCAAGCTTCGCCTTTAAAAAAGAAACAGCATCAAAAAATACAAGTGCGTCTTCAACGGTCATATCCAAAACTTCTGCAATATTCTTACCCTTATAACGAACCGCTAATGTATCAGCACTATAGCGCGTGGTATGACAAACTTCACAAGGCACAAAAACAGGAGGTAAAAAATGCATCTCGATTTTTTTCATTCCATCGCCTTCACAAGCCTGACAACGCCCTCCTTCAACATTAAAAGAATAACGACCTGATCCATAACCTCGAATTTTTGACTCAGGCAGCTGTGCAAACAATTCCCGAATAAATTGAAATAACCCCGTGTATGTTGCAGGATTCGAACGCGGTCTTTGTCCAATAGGACTTTGATCTACATCCACAACTTTATCTAAATTTTCTAAACCTGAAAAAGACCTGAGCTCAAAATCAGAAGGAGAAATAGCTTCTTTATTCAAAAAAGCATGGACTAAAGGATAAACCGTATTTAAAACTAAGCTACTTTTTCCACTACCTGAAACCCCTGTGACACAGGTGAAAACCCCCAAGGGAATCTCAACATCTATTTCTTTTAAATTATTTTTAGTGACCCCCTCGAGACGAAGTACCTGATGGGCGACCCTTCTTTTCTCAGGAAGCTCAATGCGCAAATCTCCTCTTAAATACTTACCTGTTAAACTTTTTTTGGACTTTAAGATCGTACTCAAAGGTCCGGAAGCAATCACAGAGCCTCCATGCACACCCGCACCCGGTCCCAGATCAACAATCCAGTCGGCGTTTTCAATGGTATCTCGATCGTGCTCAACGACCAATACCGTATTACCTAAATCACGAAGCTTAAATAAAGACTGCAATAATTTATGATGGTCTTTTTGGTGAAGCCCAATGCTTGGCTCATCCAAAACGTAAATCACCCCGACCAAAGAACTTCCAATTTGAGTGGTCAATCGTATTCTCTGAATCTCTCCCCCTGAAAGAGTTTGAGCAGATCGACTCAGAGATAAGTAGCCTAAGCCTACCTGAAGAAGAAATCCCAGCCGCTTTTGAATTTCATCCAAGATCCTTTGAGCAAGCAAAACTTCTTGAGAAGAAAGTTTCAAATCCTGAAAAAAAGCAGGAAGCTCTGATAAGGGCAATTGAGAAAGCTCAGCAAGATTCAGCCCTCCCACCTGAAAACAAAGACTTTCTTTTCTGAACCGAGCACCTAAGCAAAGAGAGCAAATGGAACCTTCGGGTACCTCAGGATCCACCCCTAACCCTGTGCATTGAGGACAAGCCCCAGCAGGACTATTAAAAGAAAAAGTACGCGGCTCGGGATGCAAAAAACCCGTCTGACATTGAGGACAAGCAAGCTTTTCGGACAAAACCTTCCTACATCCATCCACCTCCAAGACAAGCACGCCCTTTCCCATCTGTAAAGCAAGCTCGACAGACTCCTGAACACGTTCAAACAAAGACGCCTTCATCGTAAAACGATCGATATAAACATCAATATCGTGTTTTTTATGCTTATCTAAGCGAATGGTACTTGAAAGATCAAAAATCTCACCATCGATGCAAACGCGTGCAAATCCTTTCTGCCGAGCAAAAACTAAGTCTTTTTGATGCTCCCCTTTCCTGCCCTGCACTAAAGGAGCTAAAATCACTACAACGGATCCTTCGGCAAGAGCCAGAATCGATTCAATGATCTGAAAGGGTAATTGCGCCTGAACGAGCACATGGCATTTCCAACAAAAAGCAATGCCAATTCTTGCGTACAAAAGCCTCAAATAATCCTGAAGCTCTGTCACCGTACCCACGGTAGAACGTAAATTATAAGTACTGGTTCTCTGCTCAATGCAAAGAGTAGGACTCAAGCCCACAATCGAATCAATTTCTGGAACATCTAATTGCTGAACAAATTGCCTAGCATAAACTGACAAACTTTCAATGTACCTACGTTGCCCTTCCGCATAAATCGTGTCAAAAGCAAGAGAAGACTTCCCTGATCCAGATGGCCCCGTAAAAACCACAAGCGCATTCCGAGGAATACGTACATCCACGTTCTTCAGATTGTGAACCCTTGCTCCACGGATCCAAAGATCTTTTGTTTTCAAATCATCTCCAACCCAGAATACCCAATGGATTGGGCCGCTTCTTCCAAAATTCCCCTCATCCAAGATCTCAGTTCCTGCAAGCGCAGATCCGTCAAAGCTTCAAACCTAAGTACTAAACTCGGCTGAGTATGAGAAGCTCGAACCAAAGCCCAACCATCTTCAAAATCCACTCGAACTCCATCTATATCATTGATCTTATAAGTGTGTAAGCGGCGTTTGACTGCCTCTACTAACTGAAACTTCAAGAGATCATCACAATCCACCCGAATTTCAGGCGTTGCCGCCATCCGTGTTAAATCCGATAGCAATGAAGATAAAGGCTCGGGATGATGAACAGAAGCAATTTCGTAAAGCCTTAAAGCCGCGTAAATGCCATCATCAAATCCAAAATAACGATCTGCAAAAAAAATATGTCCAGACATCTCCCCTGCCAAAGCAGCATGGACTTCCTTCATCTTCGCTTTGATCAAGGAATGCCCGGTCTTCCACATCAGAGCAATGCCACCTTTTTTCTGAATGTCTTCGTACAGCCGACGGCTTGCTTTGACTTCAGAAATAATGGTCGCACCTGGCAACTCTTGAAGTACGCTTCGTGCGAAAAGGATCATTAAATCATCCCCAAAAAGGATATGCCCCTGCTCATCCACAGCACCGATGCGATCCGAATCCCCATCAAAAGCAATACCAAAATCTGCTTTTTCTTCTAAAACACGCGCTTGTAAATCTTTTAGGTTTTCAGCTACCGTAGGATCAGGATGGTGGTGAGGAAACCTCCCATCCAATTGGCAGTATAAAGGAACAACACAAGCACCCAACCGAGCAAAAAGCTCAGGAGCAACCGCACCCGCAGTCCCACTTCCTGCGTCAAGCACAATCTTCATGGGCTTAAGGGTTCTGGCCCCAGCCATCAAATAACGCTGGTAAACAGGGATGATCTCAAAGTCAAGGGCTAAAGGTAAGCTCAAAACCTCTTTGGGAGGAATTTTCTCCATCCACCGTCGAAGCTCTTGAATTTGCTCACCGTAAATGGTTTGTTGACCCATAGAGATCTTGAACCCATTATAATGGGGGGGGTTGTGGGATCCTGTTACCATAATGCCTCCATGAACCGGAAGCTGAAAAAGACTAAAGTACATCAAAGGCGTAGGACAGACCCCTAAACGTACAACTTCAAATCCTCGAGCTTGAAGGCCTTGAATCAAAGCGCAAGCGTAACTATCACTGGAAAGACGGCAATCCCAAGCAATACTGATTTTCGGGTCTAAAATCTCAGGAAATCTTTCTCGGAAGTAGCAAGCGTAAGCTTCTCCCAACCGGCGAGCAAAAACAGCATCAATCTCTCGATCGACGATACCACGAACATCGTATTCACGAAAAACAGAGCCAATCATTAGGACCTCTGACGAAATTTAAGCTGACCAAAAGAGCGATCCCCCGCATCTCCTAATCCGGGCAAAATAAATCCCTGATCATTCAAATGGGGATCTAAAGCCGCCACCAAAATACTGACATCGGGACAATGCTCTTGTAGGTAAGAAACGCCCTGCTGAGAAGCAATCGCCGACACGATCCAAATTTTAAGAGGACGATAACCCTTCAAGCAATCCCAAGCATCGACAATAGAATTGCCGGTTGCAAGCATCGTATCCACCAAAATCACGACTTTACCTTCTATTTCAGGCAAAGCCACATAACCCATTTTTGTTTTCAAAGTTTTTTCATCACGCGAAATACCGAAAAAACCCACTTCAGCTTCAGGAAAAACCTCCTGAACCCCCGCAAGCAAGGGAAGCCCTGCCCTTAAAACAGTCACCAAAACAGGCTGAGTTTGACAAACCCAATGCTCCGCTTGAGTCTTGGTGAGCGTCTCAATGACAACGAATGTTTTTTCTAGTTGATTTAAGACGCGCTCTCCCAAGTACTTCCCAATTTGCATCAACCCCCCTCGAAAGTCACTCAAGGAAGTTCGAGGATCTCGAATTTTCAAAAGATACTGATGCAACAATACCGATCCCTCTAAAACAACAGAATTCTTGGAACTTAACATACTCGTGTCGTAACAAGTTGTCCTGACAAAGGCAATCAAAACTTCCTAGCATCAGTTGCAATTTTGAGAAACCTAAGTTACGAACGATCCATGGTCCGGGCACTCACTTCCATCCCGAAGTTTCTTTCGAAAAGATTGCTTCATGAAACACTCGATGAGCTCATCCACCTAAAAACTCAGGAAGAGCTACAGTCTTTATTTCAAGATTTCTTTAGACTGCAACCTTATTTAGTCGCTTTTTTAGAATCTAAACGAGTTGAACTTTCAACTTCCGGCTCGTACACCCTTTATTGCATGGCTTTTCTTTTTTGGCATACTTACTCGAAATGGCATCAGGCAGGACTCACAACGATTTCCGAATCCCTCATTGCACATTGCTTGACTAAGCTAGGGAAGAATCTCTCTGCTTTACTAGAAGAAAGACTTAGCTCTCGAAACTATTGCATCATGCGAGAACAATTCGAACTTCCTCAAAGAGAAGCCAATGAATGCATTCTCAGCTCCCTATTTGATGAAGACGAAACTTCCGAAGGATTAAAAGAAAGCGAAAAAAGCATCATTGGCGCCACCCTCAGAATCGCACTGGATTGCCTACAAGAAAGTCATGAGTGCGCGTCTCAAAACCCACCTTCTTTAAATTTACAAGAATGGTTGCATTAGCTCTCAGACTCAAATACAGAAAAAAAACTATAAATACAAGGTACTACAAAAAGAGTCAGTACCGTAGAAGCAATGACTCCCCCCACAAGTGCTACAGCCATGGGCACCATCGCTTCTGATCCAGGTCCAAAAGATAAAGCCTCAGGCAAAGCCCCCGCCACCGTGGCAAAAGAAGTCATGAGAATAGGCCTCAACCTCACAGGACAAGCACGCACCAAAGCTTCATTCACATCTTGGATACTCTTGCGGCATTGGTTTGTAAAATCAACTAAAAGTATTGAATTCTTTTTCACAATGCCCATTAATAAAATAAATCCAATTAAACTATACATGTTCACACTTTGATGACAAAGAGCAAGCGCAATAAAAGCTCCCGAAAAACTAAAAGGCAGAGCCATCAGCACGGCAATAGGATGAATAAAGCTATTAAATTGAGAAGCTAGCACCATATAAGAGACAACGATTCCCAACAATAACGCAACCCATAAACTTCGAAAGGACTCTCGAAAGGCCTCAGAACTTCCCACCATCTTCAAAGTATAACCAGGAGGTAAAAGGGAGGTCGCAAAACTTTCTGTGTATTGCAAGGCTTGTTGTTGAGAATAGCCCTGACCTGGATTCCCATAAATGGTAATGGATCGAGCACGATTGAGTCTAGAAATCACAAGCAAGCTCGGGATACGCTTGAAATCCACTAAGCGATTTAACGCAATGCGTTCTCCTCGATTGTTGCGAAGCATCACCCGACTCAAATCTTTCACATCAGAGCGTTGACTGCCTACAAGGCGTAACTCAATGGCGTACCTATGCCCCTGCTTGGGGTACTCTGCCTGCCCCCTCAATAAAGTACCTCCCATCAAGGTTTCTATAACTTCAGTCACCGTGGCAACGGATACCCCATGTGCGGCAAGCTTCGCTCGATTCGGAACAATTTGAACCTCAGGCATCCCATTTTGGATATCGGTATTCACATCCACCACACGACGAGAGTCTTTCATGCCTTGCATAATTTTTTGAGACAAATCTTGAAGTGTCTCCCAATGGGGACCTTGGATAACAATTTCTACAGGAAAACCTCGGGTTGCTGCAAAACCTCGAAGAGAAAGATCCTGAATCATCATTTCCATGTGAGGATCTTTTTTTCCCCATTTTTTTCGAACAGCTTGGATGATCTCACTTTGACTTCGCTTTCTTTGATCCCGATCTATGAGTGTTACGTAAATTTGTCCCTGATTCACAGCATCTCCTCCAAATCCCCCCACAGCACTGATCACATTTTTGGTCTCAGCCATTTTCAAGAGATCCTCTTCAACTTCTTTCATTTTTTCACTCGTTACCCACAAAGAAGTCCCTACAGGAAATTTGAATCTTAGCATGTACATAGATTGATCTTGAGCAGGCATCATTTCAAAAGGAATGATTTTCGCGATGCCAAAACTTAAAACAAAAAAAAGCAAACTTACTCCTAGGGTTTTGAATCGATGCTTCAGAAGATATTTTAAAAATTTTTCATAGCCACGAGAAAGCTTCAAGAAAAAAACATCCATCCAAGAAGACTTTCCCTCTTCCTTGATTATTAAATAACGAGAACAACGCATGGGTGTTAAAGTTAAAGCTTCTAATAAAGACAAAAAAACGGCAATAGCAATTGTTATTCCATATTGAAAGAAATATTTACCAATCACTCCTTTCATAAAAATCACAGGAATAAAAATAGCAGCAATTGCAATGGTTGCTGCTATAGCAGCAAAAGTAATTTCTTCAGAGCCATCAATAGCAGCATTTCTTTGAGATTTTTTCATTTCTCGATGACGAACAATATTTTCAAGCATCATAATTGAGTCATCGACCACAATACCAATCGCAAGACTTAAGCCTAAAAGAGTAAAAGTATTCAGCGTAAAATTTAAAAAATAAAAAGCGGTGAATGTCCCAATAATGGATGTAGGAACCGATAGCAGCACATTGAGCGTCGAGCTCCATGAGCCTAAAAAAATATAACACACAATAGACGTGAGTAACGCCGAAACTCCTAAGGTAAAAAGCAACTGGCGAACAGATTTCTTAATAAAAACGGTTGTATCTGTTCTTAGTCCTAAATGAAATTTTTTTGAAATTTGAGGTTGAATTTCTTCTAGCTTTTTTTTCACCGCATCGGAAACTGCTACCGCATTCGCACCATGTTGCTTGATAATGCCAATACCAACTGCTGGTTGCTTGTTCATTCTTGTCAAACGTCTCACATCTACCGTTGCCTCTTCGATATCGGCAACGTCACGAAGTGCCATAGGACGATCAATGGATCCTTGAGAAGCGCGCTTCTGAACACGAATAGCGCCAAAAGTAGCGGGAGTAAATGCCTCACTCAAAACACGCACATAATGATTTTGACTATTCTCTAATTTACCCGTTGGCAACTCTAATTGCTCATTTTGAATGGCTCTTAAAACATCATCCGAAGTAAGGTCAAACCGATTCATACGGTCTAAATGAAGCCAAACACGTAAAGCAGGATCGACATAACCTCCCACCACAATATTTCCGACCCCTGAAACAACCCCCAATTGACTTTGTACAAAATCTTTTGCATACATCATCAATTCAAAAAGCGAAGTTTGAGGGTCCACAATGGTCAATCCAAGCCATAAAATAGGCATATCTTCTGGATTAATCTTTCTGAGAGCAGGAGGATAAAGAGCGCGAGGTAACAAACTTTGAACTTGTTGAATCCGATTTCTGACTTCTTGCAAAGCAAGATCAATATTTTTACCCATTTCAAACTCAAGAGAAATGGAACCAGAATTTTGTTGCGCGGTGGAAGTAATATTTCGAATACCATCCACTTGCATCATGACATCTTCAATAGGATCCAAAACCTGAGTTTCTAGTACCTCAGGAGACGCACCTGGTAATGTCAAGGACACGGAGATGACAGGAAAATCTACATCAGGCAATTGACTAATGCCTAATCGATGAAAAGAAATGCTTCCAAAAATCACCAAAGCTGCCATAAGCATCCATGCAAATACTGAGCGATTAATAGAAAGCTTTGCAAGACTCATGAAAACTCCTTGACTAAAAATCAGGCCTCTCCCAGTGAGAAAAAAGACTATAAACACAAGGAATCACAAACAATGTTAAGAAGGTGGAAATCGTCACACCTCCCATCAGAGCAATAGCCATAGGAATACGGTTTTCAGCTCCAGGTCCTAAACTCAATGAAGCGGGAATTGCACCTGCAATCGTCGCAATAGAAGTCATCAAAATAGGCCTTAACCGAACAGGACAAGCTTCTAATAAAGCAGGAATACAAGCAAGACCTTCTTCTCTTTTTTGATTCGTAAAATCGACCAGTAAAATAGCATTTTTTTTCACAATCCCCATGAGAAGGATTAAACCAATCATACTAAAAAGACTCAAGGACTGACCGGTCAGATAAAGGGCAAAAAAAGCACCAGACAAACTAAAAGGCAAAGCCATCAAAACAGTGATAGGATGCACAAAACTATTAAATTGCGAAGCAAGCACCATGTACGCAACCACAACGCCCAAAATCAAAGCAAAAATTAAACCATCAAAGGCATCTTCAAAAGCTTGTGCAGTTCCTGCAAGCTTCACCTTCACCTCGGGTTCATTCAAGATCTGACTCATTTTTAAGACTTCTTGCAAAGCATCCCTTTGAGAAAACTTTTCATTGACATTTGCATACATAGCAATAGCACGAAAACGATTGATTCTAGAAATCAATTGAGGCGTTTCATGCAACACAAAATGAGCAACTTTTCCAATAGAAACCAAATCCCCTGAAATTCCACGATTATTAGGTAATTTCAAGCTTTTTAGATCTTGCAAGGAAGCCACATCTTTCAACTCAGATCGCATACGAATATAGTAGCGATGAGCATCTTCAGTATACTGAGTGTTCGCATTAAAAACCTGACCCCCAATTAATGCTTGAACTTCTTGAGACAACCCAGCAATTGAGACTCCATAAAGAGAAGCCTTCTCACGATCAGGAATGACTTGGATTTCAGGCATACCTGGCTGAAAATCGCTATTCATATCTTCTAAAATATGGCGCTCTTCCAAAGATCTTTTCATCTTCTGAGCATAGCTTACTAATTTTTTCCAATCAGTCCCCTCAATAGTAAACTCGACAGGGTATCCACGAGAGGGACTTAAACCGGTAAGCGAAAGATCCTGTGCGTAAACTTCTTCAGAATTTAATAGACGCTTTAAATCAAGCTTCATTTGACGCATTAAATGATTCTGAGAAAGATGTCTTTTTTTTGCATCTTTTAAAAGAACATAAATTTCACCCATATTAACTACGTTATTATTTTGATAATTGCCCAACGTCGTATAAACATCTTCAATATCAGGTTGTTTCAAAAGATAAGCTTCTGCTTTTTGATATAAAAGATCTGTCACTTCTAACGAAGTGCCAATAGGTGTTCGAAGAGACAACAAAAAAAGAGACTGATCCTGAGAAGGAATCAATTCTTTTTTAAGAAGACTCAAAAATCCCATAGAGCCGACAAAAAGAACCATCGAAAAAAAAACCACTAAGAAACGATGATTCAAGCAATAACGCAAAGTATTTTGATAGCTTAAGGAAAGTCGATCCATCAGGCGGTCCATCTTTCGAAAAACCCAGCCAAAACCCTCTTTTCCTGAATGCAAAAAACGAGAACAACGCATAGGAGTTAACGTTAATGCCTCTAATAACGAAAGAAAAACTGCTGCTGTCACAGTAATACCATACTGGAAAAAAAAACGACCGATCACTCCTTTTAAAAAAATTACAGGAATAAAAATAGCCCCAATAGCAACGGTCGTTGCAATCGCTGCAAAAGTAATTTCATTGGATCCATCTAAAGCAGCATTTTTTCGGGTTTTTCCAAGATCGTAATGCCTGACAATATTTTCAAGCATCATAATAGCATCATCCACCACAATACCAATAGCGAGACTTAAACCCAAAAGAGTAAAAGTATTCAAAGTAAATCCAAAAAAATGAAGAACACTTAAAGTACCTACAATTGATGTAGGAATCGCAAAAAAGACATTGAGCGTAGAAGACCAAGAGCCCAAAAAAAGATAACATACGATTGAAGTTAACAAACCAGCGAAAACTAAAGATAGCATTAACTCATTAATGGAATCTTCTACAAAACGTGTTCGATCCAGTTTCACAGCAAGGTGGTACCCTGGAAGCAAATGCCCCTGCATTTGATCTAACTTGGCTCGCACATGCCGAGCAAGCTCAACGGCATTAGCTCCATGTTGCTTAATAATACCAAGTCCCACAGCTTTTTTTCCATTTAATCGAGAAATCTGTCGAATATCTGCAACACCCTCTTCAATACGAGCGACTTGACTCAAAGCCACAGGAATAAAATTAGGAGAACCTGCTCGATTCTGAATACGAATCGTCCCAAAATCTTCAACACTTCGAGCTTCTCCCAGAACACGAATATTCGCTTCATTAGAAGAAGACTCAATGCGACCTGCAGGATTCTCACTATGCTCCGCTTGAATCGCTGCTAAGACATCCGAAGATGTCAAAGAATACTGATACAACTTTTTTCGATCAATCCAAACCCTTAAATTAGGCTCAACATATCCAGCAAAAACAATATTACCTACCCCTTCAATCATCGAAAATTGATTTTTCAAATTGTTTTTTGCATAAATCATTTGATCATGAATCGATCGCTGGTCCTCTGCAGTTAACAAAATCCATAAAATAGGTTTGTCTTCTGGATTGGTTTTTGTAATCACCGGAGGGTAAAGCAAACTAGGTAATAAATTAGAATTTTGCTGAATACGATCTTGCACTTCTTGAAGCGCGACGTTGACATTATGACTCATTTCAAATTGACACGTCACATTGGCGACACCTTGACTGACTTGCGATGTAACTTGCTGCAGACCTTCAATGCCCATGACCGCATTTTCGATCACATCTACAACTTGGGTTTCCATGACTTCCGGAGCAGCATTGTCAAGCGTTAAACCAATACTTACTATAGGAAAATCAATATTAGGCATTTCAGTAATGCCCATGCGCTGAAAAGAAAGAGCACCAAATAAAATAAGACCAAACATGAGCATCCAAGCAAACACAGGCCTACGAATAGAAATTTCTGAAATACTCATATAGTTTCTTAAGGTGAAATTTTAATTTCTTTTCTCTCACCGATGGCTGCTTGAAATTTAGCAGCATCTGACTTAGTCACAAAAATTTTATTGCCTAATTGTCTTTGAGCATCTTGATGACTACTTGAAGCAGCAAGAAAATCTACTACTGTCAATAATCCATGCCGAAAATACTGCAAAGCTGCTTTTTCATTAAGGCCTGTCACTCTTACCAGTTCCTTAAGCCTAGTAATTGACTCTAAATCTGAACAAAACGCATCATAAAAAGAACGGATTTCTTTTTCAGCAAGCTTACGTGCTTGTGAAAACAACAACTCAGACTGACGATGAATCGAATGAGCTTGTCTCACTTGGGACTGAATAACTCCTCCTTGAAAAATCGGCAAAGTCAAAACAAAACGCATATCCCAATGAACCGTCTCTAAAACCCCAGGTCTCTGAATATAATAATTAGCATAAAAATCCATCGAAGGATAATGCTGCCCAAAACTGACAGCAATACCTTCTTCACTCGCAAGCATATTTTTTTTTGCAAGCTGAATATCATCTCGGAAATCAATTTTATCCAAATAATCAGCAATATTTTTTTGCAACGACCAATTTTGCTCACCATCTTCCAGAAGAAAATCGCGATCCCATCCAGTATAATAAGCAAGGACGTCTTTCGCTGTTTCTAAAAGACCAAGACTTGCTTCTAATTGCACCTGAAGCGAAGTGACCTGCGCAGAAAACGCATAAACATCCGTCACCTTAGAGCGTCCAATTTTATAAAACTTTTTTTGCTCTTCTAACTGCTTTTGATCAATTTTAATCTGCTTAGTATAATTAGAGACATCGCTTTGAAGTGCAAGGACATTATAGTAAGCACTAGCTACATCATAAAAAAGCTGCCGTGCTGCTCCTACAAGGGCTTGCTGCTGAGCATAGACCTGGTGTTTTTTTTGTCTCAAAGCAGCAAATTCTCTGAACCCTCGAAAAAGAGGCTGCTGAAGTGTAACTAACGAGGTAATTTGTTGCTGAGGATAAATCGAGGCTCCGGTATTACTTTTCGGCAAGGGTTGTCTTAAAAATGCATAGGACCCGCTAATCGAAGGAGCCAGAGAACCGACTTCTTGCGCTTCTCCTTCTTGAGACTGAATCAAAAGTTCATTTTGTATCTCAACAGATTCACTTTGTTTTAAAGCCGCCTCATAAGCTTGCACCAAGGTCTTGCCACCCTTTTTTTCTACTTCCGCATACAGCGGATAGATAAAAAAAATATAAAAAATCAGGACTATAACGCACCTAGACAACATCAGCATTCTATCGTAAAGGTAAGATGAAAAAATTTCAAACGTTAATTTTTATAGACAATTCGAACATATTCCATAGTATCCACAGCCGGTGCAGACCGATTAAAGGGATTCGCATAATAGCTGTAACTATAACCTATTTTGACACTTAACGCATCTTCTGGATGGAAAATGAAAAAAAAATCAGTCAAAACACCTTCTCGATAACCTTTCAGCGATTGCCGATAGTACTGAGTCCAGCCAAATTCAGCTATTTTCCAATGTATTGATAGAAGAAAACGAAAAGAAAGGACCAAATCATCTCGATAACTTAAGTCTGTGCTCCATTCATCACGTTTTAAAAAAGCAAGACCAAAATTACTTTTCCAAACGCGATTTCTTAAAAAATCTCTTTTGATGCCCGCGCCCACATGGGCATCCGCAACTAAACCCTTCAAAGGAGCATGCTCATAACTGAAAAGGCCAAAGATCCAAAATTTTGAGCTCAAGTACCTTGAGTAATCTGATTTTAAAAAAAGTCGATTCGCAGTAACGCTCCTATGATTGGTTTTTATGTACTGATAAACTAAATCTTCTTCAAAAACGTGGAGACCGTGTTCTTTTTTTAAAAAAAAATTGGTATCAATCATTCGAAAAGTAGAACTCCCTTCCGAAGCCTGATAACCAGCTTCTAGCCCTACCTGAGCAGGATGAACTGATACAGAAGGCTCTTCATAACTGCAGGAGGAAGAGCCTTCTACCCATGATGGAATCAAAAAAAATCCCAATAACCATTTTTGACTCTTGCGCCTGTGTCTCTTCAAGAAAAAAATGCTACAAACACCCATCGTCAAAAAATACTCAAACTCAACCTTACAACGTTCCTCTTGAAAGATCAATGCATGAAGTTTTAGACCGAAGAAGAGGAGCTTTGCTCTAGCAAGAACATCAGGCGTTGTGTATAGTGGCTTCAGGTCATTGAAGAAAGAGGAATCATGAGAAAAAAAGCTCGAAATAGAAAATACTTAGCGTTAGTTTCCTTTCATTTAGTTTTTCTCACACGTTTGAGTGGAGCAGCCGAGGTAGCACGTGTCAATCAGACATCAATCACCTTGGAAGAGCTCGATCGAGCTTATCAAGGGATGGTTGCAATTTCTCCACTTAATCCTCCTACTAAAAATCAAGTCTTAGATAACCTCATTCAGCGCGAACTAGGACTTCAAGAGGCCAAGCGACTTCATTTAGATAAAACTCCAGAATTTCAATACCGCGTGGACGGTCTTTTATATCAATCTTTAATAGAAAAAACTTTACGTGATACCAAGGTCAACTTAAGCGATAAGCATCTTGAGGAGCATTACAAAAAAAATCCTTACATAAAAACAAGTTATATTTTCGTAGCCGCTTCTCCTGAAGCAACACAAGCAGAGCGAGACAAGGCCTATGCGAGAATCCAAAGGGTAGAAGAAAAATTGAAGTTAAAAATGCCTTTTGATGAAGTAGCACGCAATTTCTCTGAAGCCGCTAATTCCATCCAAGGAGGTGAGTTGGATTATCAGTCTCGAGCACAGCTGGAAGCGTTTGAACCGACTTACTACGATGCCACGTTAAAGCTTTCTGAAGGAAAACCAAGCGGCATCCTCCAAGGCAAGCTTGGCTATTACATCATTCAACGCAACGCAACGCGCAAATGGTCACAAATTGATAAGGCAACCTTCAAGCAGGTACTGACTGAAGAAAAAAGAAAAAGCCTCTTCCAGAAAGACCTCAATGCTCTACTTGAGAAACTGAAGAAAAAAGCAAAAATCACGATCCATTCGGAACTCATTCATGATTAGCGCTCGATTCTTCTTCTTTCTTTGGGGCACCATCGCTTATAGTGGCACCTTTCAAGTCATCGATCGGATGGAGGCTTCGGTCAACGCTTCAGTCATTCTGCGCTCTGATGTCAAAAAATTCCAAGAAACCTTGGGATTAAGAGTGCAATTGGATCCACTATTCTCAGGTACCTCGTTAGCAAAAAAAGGAGCAACAGCTTCAGAAGCTGAAATTGTCGACTTTCTCATTGAAGAAAAAATCATTACCCAGCAATTTTCAAAAACGAATGACGAAGTCGAGAAAGAAATTAACGCGATGCTCACACACACTCGTTTAAATCAAGAGGAGCTCAAAAAAGCCCTTCATCAGGAAGGTTATTATTATCATGATTACTTTGAAATCATGAGAAATTCAGCAAGCAAACGGGAACTCATTGACCGAGAGATTCGTACGAAAGTAAGTGTTTCTGAAAATGACATTAAAAACTATTTTTACCACCATCGTGCGAGCGGAAAAGTACCTCAAGTCTTTCATCTGCAGATTATTTCAGTTTCTGATGCAAGTTTTCAACCCAAGCACCGTGCTCATTTCTTAGCTCAAAAAAATATCTTAAAAGCACAAGAAGAACTGAAAAAAGGTGAGCCTTTTGAAGAAATAGCCAAACGCATGAGTGACGATCCTACTTCCTCATCAGGAGGCGATTTAGGAGATCTGGATGAAACCGAAATATCCTCTGAGTACTTAGAAAATATCAAAAAATTAAAAATAGGTGCAATAAGTCCTATCATTGAATCTCGTTCACAAGGTCGTTTTTATATTTTAAAACTCGTGAACATCAACTCCCATGAATCACACCGATTACACCAGATCAAAGATGAGATCCGTAACGAACTTACGACCCAAGAATACAAACATCAGATTGCACTTTGGATCGAAAAACAAAAGCAACTTGCCTTCATTCATAAAAGAACCACGCACAAGTAGGTCTGAAAAATACTACAAATTCAATGGGATGATCGTTCCGCAACTCGATGTTTGATCAAGGCCCATTCCTCTTCAGAAAAATCGATGCCTTTCAAAGATGCCTCGATTGCCTCCAAAGACCCGGTCTGAGTACCTGATTTTAAATCAGCTATTACGGATTGTTCTTCGATGTTCTGCTCATAGTCTGATTGTTTTTGCATTTTTTGAAGAGTGAGAAGTCCTATGCGTAAATCACAAAGCTTTTTAGAAAGCAACAATTGATAGATTTTTCTAGTTTTGCTCGTAGATGCTACCTTTGATTTCATTTTATCAAATACCATAAAAAGAGGACCCTTTGTGACAGAGTCTATTTTTTTTCTTAAAGCACTCCTGAAGGTTTCTGGTATTTCATTTTTCATGATAAAACGTTTGTTTTCCATCTCTGCCAGGCTATGGTTATAGAGTTTTTTTATTTGATCAACATGAATCTGAGGATATGCTTGATTTAACGCATTTACTACCTTGGATACATCATCTTGAATCACGCGTATTTCATCACTCCATGTTTCTTCTTGCAATGAAGACCATTCTTGTTTTGAAAATGCAGGAAACTCCTTTTTTAATTGAGTGATCAATCCTTCTGGAATTTTATTTAAAATAATGCAATCATTCATTTCTACTTCTTTCACGGCATACTCAAATAATTGCTGAACTTTGGATTTATTAATATCAGGAAATTCGACACTTAAAGCTTCTACGATCTTTTCTTCATTGCTTTTTATCATGCTAGATTTATCCCGAAAGCCTTCTTGCTCTAAATCTTCTAATTCCTTTTCCAATTCATCCTGATGAATTTTGTCAGCAAAATGTATTTTTCTGAAACTTTCTTTCTGTTTATGATTCGTTTCTAGTGCTCTCACGATTGCTTCATAGCTCTTTATCTCATCTCCTATCTTGTTAAACCGTTCATTCATTTTTTCTTGAATTTTTAAGTATTTTTCGTCTTCTTTTCCTTGGGAAAAATAAAAACTTACATGACTCAAAGGCGCTTCAAAAAATGATCTAAAATCAGCAGTCACGGAATAAGGATTCAAAGATAAAAGAATCAAGAGAGCCAAAAAAACACTTTTCATAATAATGATTTATGCAATTTCTATACTCATGAAATAGCCAATAGGCATTTTATTTTTCACTATTGACAAGAGATAATACCTTGCATTTACATAAGAATTTTTTATTCATGAATCAATGTCTACTTTTTAGTCAACTAAAAAAATAACAAAAACCTATGAGAAATTCCCCTGCTCTAGGCAATCAGACAATCGAAAAATTTAAAGTTATTTTCTCTTTCGTAATTACAAAAATAATAACTCATGAGAATAAATTTTCAAACAAGATCTATCCAATAAACCTCAGAAAGTGTGCGCAGAGAGCTTCGTAAGACAAGGATAAAATCAACTCAAGGTCAAATCTTCAGAAGCGAGAATGAAGGGAAGTCGATGCAACGACACTGAACTGATTCCCTCGAGGCTTGGGTCTTCAGACGAGAAAGCTCTAGAAAGAAGAGCTGTCTTGCGTTAAGCTCGACGAACATCGGTCTGACAAAAAAGGAGTTCGTAGACTGTAGCATATCTCTGAGTTGATGCGAGATGTGTTGCATGATTAATGGCCGTAACTTGGTAGCTGATATTTTAGGTTGTGAAAACTCCAAGCCACAATCCGAGGGTATGATTGGTCGTTTGCTAATGATCTGAATTGGGAGGATATTGCTTTAGAAAAGATGATCCAAAATGAGCTGGAAGAAGGAAATACTTCCTTGAACGGAAGTATTGACAAAAAAATCGTTAAAGTTAAATACACTATTACTAATGATGCTGTAGCAATACTTTTAGATCATTTACTTATATCTTTTTATAGGTTCGCACCTTTTGATTACAAATAAAACGATGAGGAGGGCCTCAAGGAGCTTCACGATCGGATGATCTGTGTTTTACAAGATATGATCAGCAGCGAGGACGGTTTTTTCTATATGATCAAAAATGTGCATGATGGACTGATCTTAGATGTTCCTATAAAACCATTAGATAATCCTTTATTTTGTTAGGCACATAATCAAAGACTAAAGCATAAAAAACTCACTTGCAAGATAGTGATGAGCTTTCGATGGCGTATAGTGCCTCTAACACTTTCCTTGATAAAATTGTGACCGCTGCAATAATACTGATTTGACGGGCAAACAACCATCACACATGAAAAGCGCACTTAAGGTAAGGCTTGTCGTTAATTTCTTCCTGGATCCATAGCTGTATTTAGAAAACTCAAGCCTCAAAAATCGGTTCTAGTGCTTTCAGCCTGAAGAACCTCCGACTGTAGAAATAGCCAACGCTCGAACACCACCTCCTTCACTATTTCTACCTTAGAATGATTTATTAACTATAACTCTCCACATTTTAGTTTGGATTATTTCCTAAAAGACATGCTCTTAAAACGCTCAAATTCCATCCATTCTTGGAGCTCCACCATTTCACTACCCTCAAGGGTATTCAAGTTCACAAATTGAGTAAATTCTCTCAAAAGGACTCATTCAATCTCAAATAGCTATTTGCTCATTTCAATCTTTGCCTTTCCTAAGGCTCTCTTGTTAAACAGTCATCAGATACGTCAGCGTATCCTCATCGGCTCCTGGTTTTACAACTACTACGATTTCATGAGAAAGCTCTTGCTCCCGACTTCCCCATCTCTGGTTCACTCAGAGATCATGCATCGTAATTACGTTGTCTCGAGCATAACAGCTCTTCTGCAGATAAGTACAAAAATTTGTTTACCTACTTATTTGCACTCTGTTGCGGAAAGCACTGTGATCCTTCATCATCACTGGACCCCAGAGGCCTGCCTTACAGATATTCACTTTGGGTTGGGCCACAAACTTCATCTTTCTTCAGATCCCTCATCTCTCAAACCGTTATGCCTTCCTCGTTCAGCTTGATTTCTTTGAGTACCCTTGATTTTGCTCTTCCCTCCTTTCAGGGCCGGAACTGGAATTCTACCAGCTAATGCGCACGATGAAGATTCGAACGAATGTCCAGATTTAACATGTGACATCATAATGCTGATAAGGCAATACAGAGAGCTACTAGACACCTTTGTATTAGTAAACCGCTCGTTGCGCAGACCCCACCAACTCCTCATCCTCACTAAACCCGTTTTGAAATTTCAAAGTCTATTCCAAAAACTGTCACTTGAACTTCAGTACACCATGACTTATACTCTGAGAGCCCAAGAAAATGCAGGAGTTGATGACTTACTTCATCAGCTAACTTCGAACCATCATGGAATATAGAGAAAAAGACAGTATTTTAAAATTTTGCCAAGAAATACATTGAATGAAACGCTACTTTGAAAATCGTTCACAAGAAAAACCTCTAGAAAAAGCAAAGAAACCCTCTATAGCACCACAGAAAGCATTTTATTTCTCTCGGGCAGAAGGGTTAGAATTGCGATCTTTCTGCTTCGATCAAAAGCAGTGCATGACACCTACCATGAATCTTAAGCCAGGCAGTATTCATCGTGTTTTTTGAGTAACCCTTGCCACTTTATATCAATTATAAAAGTTTAAAACACTTTTTTCGTGAAATTAGAACCTGCTGGAGACCAGCCAACAAAAGAACAAAACCCCCTCTTGCTGTCTAAGCATCATATAAAATTAATTTTTTTAGTTTATTTTTAAAAAAATTAAACTAAAAAATTTTTTCATTTAAAATTCAGTTGAAAAAAAATTAAAAATAAAATAATCTGAGCTCAATTATTTTAAAAAAACTAATTTTTTGAATGCATAAAAATTGATGAAATTTGCAAAAAAAGTAGTTCAGTTTATAAAACAGAATTAATTGTATTTGATAATAAATATTATGACAAGTTGTTTCAGTATGATGATTTCAATCACTCAAGGCACTATGAGTCCAAAACCACAAAAATGAGCTATGAACACTTTCTGTTCGCTAACTGTCACATCTCATTTTTTTACTTTAAAAAAGCTCTTATTCTCCTTTAATTTTGCATCAACCATAACTAAAGTTTGTTCTATGAACTCAAAAAAGTTATAGGACTAATTGACTCGCTTTTTAGCGTTATAATGCGTATTTGTATTAGGAAGATTTTATGAAAACCAATAAACTATTGTCGTATTTCATGAGTTTTTATCTCATGATAATGGTTTCCGGATGCTCTCATGATCCTAAAGTGCCTGATGTTTCTAGTACTAGTCCTCATGCCACTCTCAGTCCTGATGCTAGAACCAATGCTGAAAATTTTTCTTACGAATATGAAAAGGACCTACGAGCCAAACGATGGAAGCTAAAGGTCGAACCTATTTTTGGCAAACTTTGGCCCAAACCCCCTCTATTAGCAGCGTTAACTTCAAGGGCTACAAGTGAACCCAAGAAAGCCGTAAGAGAGAAATCGAATGATCCAATCGATTATCTGAATAATGTGCACGCATGTTACAAGTCCTATCGTAAACAATGGGGCAAGGATACAGAGGGAACCAGGGGCATCTTGAGATCTCTTAATGAACTTAAAAACGGATCACAAGCATCTAGCTGTTGGACAGCTAAAGAAAAAGAGGAAATTGATCAGCTCAAAAAAAACATTAATGATGATCTGAAAGCATTACAAATATTATTTGAAAGTCACAAAATTAAGATTCAAAAAACCAAAAAACATAAAATCAAAAATTACAAAACTAGAATTCACAAAATGACTCAACTAGAAAAAGCATTAACAAAATTAGGAAGACATTACCAAGATGTTCAAGAAAAATTGTCTTTTTGTCGGCTTAAAAATTCCATATCATCTCATGCTACAGAGAGTCCTTCAAATGATGTAATGAATCACTTTTTTGTAAAAAATTTAATAGGCAAGAATGAGGTCGATCAGTTTTTTCTGGAGAGCAGACCTTTTTTCATTAAAAACATCTCTGAGCATTTGAAAAAAAATAAGTATATCGCTTCTAATGCTCAGGCAGATCCTTGCGGCAGTATCACAAAAGACGTCTATCACCCTGATGAAGACGATCGTGCTCTGGTTTTTCCAGATATGGATACGAGCAAGCTTGACGAAATCATTAAGCGTGCCGCTATTGCTTCAGAATTGACCTCATTATATCTAGAAGAATTCATTGTAAAATTTAAAAATATAATAGAAGACCCTGAAATAAATTCTTTTTATTTTAGAAGAGGAACTCGGACTGATGGTTCATTTTATCGTTTTACTAAAAAAGAATCAGATACTTATCAATTTCAAATTTATAACAGCAATAAATCCATCGGAAATAATTCTTATTATCAAGCACGTACCTTTGAGGTTTCAAAAAAAGCACTGACTTCCGAAAATTTTTTAAAATCTTTGCATGGTTCAGCTATTTTAACCGAAAAAGAGATTCTTATCTTGGAAGGTAGGCAAACCACTAAAAAGCTTCAGCCAGAAGATTTTTTAGATCTACCAATGATAAGCAATGGCTCTAACTATGCCTTTCCTTACCGACATGCTTCGTATTTAGAAAATCAAGCTCTTACGAAACACTTAGATTTTTTTACAAAATCCGAAATTCTTGATAAATACTTCAATCTAGATCAAAATCGCTTTTCTGATTATGATATCGATGCGAAACTTGCTAAAAAATATTTAGCTTTTTACTCAGAAGAAATCGCTAAAAATATTTCTACCAATTTTGCATGGAAAGAACGCTATCTTGATCGGGGTATGGCTCACGAAAGCAGCCTTCGTATTGCTAAGTATCGCAGAATCTTAGATGATGCTCATCGAATACGAGAAGAGTCAAGACCTAAAATTGCTCCGTTAAACTTTCAGAACCTTGAAACAACGAACAATGGTGGAAATTTTGAAGAGATCTCACATCTTGATGAATTCAAGCTTATAGAAAAAAATACCAGCTATCTACGTAATGATCACTCAAGCCCACTGACATCGTTGGGTTTAGAAGATTGGAATCCGACAGATTCGGACTCATTGTTTGAGGGACTCCATCGTTTCTGGCGTATCTTGGCTCCTAAATATTATCTAAGTCACAAAAAGAAAAGTTATGAGGTAGGAAGGTTTCTTGTCGAAATTCCAGAAATTATTAAAAAAATTCCACTTGAAGAAGATTTTCTAAGAAAGCTTTCAGCCGACGATCTCGAGGAATTATTGGCCTACTTAAACGAGTTAGGACAATTGCATGTTTTTGCGTTATTAGAAGGGGATTGTAAAAATTTGTTAGATACATGCAGTTTTGCTTATAAAACATGTGACAATCTATCAAAATATGAACACAAAAATCGTGCAAATGGTGGCTTATCATCAATTTCTATCCTCACTCAAATTCGAATCCTTACTTTGGCGGATCAGATCATGCAAATCTATGGGAAAAAAGATGGTAAAGAGAGCTTTCAAGAATTCCCTAGTTTGTATACTTCAGCTTTAAGTTGGTTAGTCTTAGATAAAGGTCGAGACGATGAAGATACCAGACTCAAGAATCGCTGGACTTCTTATTGGAATATAGAACCCTATTGGATCGATTCATTTCGAGAAATATCAGAGTACTGGCATAAACAGAAAGAAAGAATTAACCAACCTATCTTTGAGTGGGAGCGATATCCCATGTGTGCTGACAATAAGTATTTCACACAATATAAAACATTTAAGTTGCCAAAAAATACTTCACACACTTTTCCACTTTTTGATCGTTCTGCATCAGCAATGCATCGTTATATCTTTAAAAATGAAAAAAACGATGATTTTAATTTGCACTGGAGCTATAACTTTAGCAGCAGTAAGGAAGAAAAACTGTTCTGGAGAGACATCAGCTGGGCTGCGAAATTTCTTGGTAAAGATTTAAAGAAAGCATCAGATATAGGATACGTAATAAATTTACTCTCATATCATATATGGGATGGCTCATATGCTATAAGACATAATCAGAAAAAAATAAATAATATATTGCCAAAAGTTTTTTTTGAAGCAAGAGACATTTCCTTTCTCACTCATTGGATGCTATTAGGTTCTTTTTCTTCTAAAACACTAAAACTCGGTGCACAATTTTTACTTAGAGGAGACAGCTATTTTCAAGGAGAACATAGTAACCGAATTTCGAAAATTTTCGATTTCGGATTAAAAGATTTAAATCAAAATGATCTAAAATTACAAAGTAATTCTAAAAAAGAATTAAATTGCTACTATAACTGTTATTCAATTTTTGATGTTCCTTCTGGACTGATTGGAGAAGAAAATAAAGATGACCTCCTAAAGATGAATAAAACAGAGAATAAAGATGACCCACTAGAAAATCTTTACACTGGCAATCCAAGACTTTCTTTAGATCTTAACGGAGAGCATGCTAGAATTGGTCCCTGGCTCGAAAAGATTGAGTGCATGGAAAACTGCCCTAGCAGTGATAATTCTTTCAAAATGAATCTTCCTTACTACCGTCGAATGAGCTCCGCAGAAATCCTTTCCGATATGGAGTACATGATTCCTCTTCGAAAAGATTTACCAAAAAATACTCAGATATTTATTGATAATTTAGAAATGCAGCGAGACTTTTTGGATTTAGGATCGCCCATTGTGACTTTGGGTTATTTCATGGATAATCCAGATCTTCTTCAAGAAAAAAGCTGGCAACTTCTATTTAAAAGGCTCATTTCTCAGCCAGTTCTCTTACTTGAAGAATTGCAAAAAACTTTCGTATTGCTTGAGACTTTCTCGAATTTTATGTGGAGTAATTTTGAGGAACGTTTGGAAAAAAACGATTACCTGACGGCAGCTTTTTTTGCGCGTATGCACCAATTATTAGAACAACTCGTCACAGTATCTAAAAAGCAACTGTCATTACCGAAAGAGCGCCGTGCGGAAGACGCTTTTTATAAAATTTTATGTTGTCTTTCCGCATTTTCAGACTCGGAATATTCAGATATGAAGAATATTCTTTATAGAGACGTAATGAAGACCTTTAGTTTTAAAGATTTCAAAAGCCTTACTTGGAAGGATCTATCTCTATTCGTTGCAGCGGCTATATATCGAGATAATCACCCTATCACTGACATTCATAATTTTGAAAGCACTGAAGAGTATGCTACATCTGGAATCTATATGCTCAATCGAGAAGGCTTAATTCAAGCAGTTAAAGATCTTAATCTTAAAGATAGAGATTTATTTATGCAGTCCATTTTTAAATTTTCTGAAAAAAAAATATCTATATCGAATTATCAATGGATGCAGGAAGAAACAAAATGGCGGAAATATAATGAAATGAATAAAAATTCATTATGGATCGGCACAAAAAAGAATGATCAAAATGCTTATGATTTGAAAGTCGATCTTAGTATTCCTAAGATTTTTGTTGTTGACAAAAATGGATCTATACAGCCTGAAGAAAAAGAGAATAAAAAACGATTACCTGAATTAATATCAAATAACCCACTTTTTAAAGAATGGTTTCCTCAGAATCCAAAAGAGGCAAATTGTATCGGAGAAAATAGTTACGAGATTATCGACCCAGAAGGAGGCGCGACTCGTATTAATATAACCCTACCACCAAACGCGGATATCACAATTAAAATTCAAAGAAAATGGGGCAATCGTTGGTATCAACTCATGGATGATAATACAGTGAATCAATGGTCTGAAAAAAATGACCGTAGCGTTATGCCTGGATATTGGAACTGGATTTCCGTAGGTGAAAAAGAAAAAAATTATTCCCCTGAAGCTTACAATAAAGACAATGAATCAGATGAATATGAGGATAAGAATCAAGATCGTGGCGAATCTGAAAATAAATGGAAATCATGGGATAAATTAAAAGATGGCCGAGAGATTCTCGCTTTTGATCTGAAAGACAAACATCTCTACGCAGTAAGCCGGTCTACAATTGTTCAAAAAGTCAAATACGACAATCATGGAAAAGCTATCATCGACGGCACTACGTTGTTCAAATTGAAAGACGAAGATACTTTAAAAGTCTTTTATCGAATTGAACACCCTCGTTTCGTCTGGATTTGGAAACACCACGAAAATGGTTTTCAAGAGGTAGAACTTCCTCGATTTGGAGTAAGCTTTCAGCTCAAAGATAAAAAAGATAATCAAGGTAAACATTTCGTAAGCTCCGAACTAGAAGGATATGCTCTCAGGGAAGATCAAAATCTTCCTAACAATAGCGAGCCATGGGGTGATTTTGATCACTTTATGGTATTAGAAAAGGAAAATAAAATTCGCATTGCTGTTCCGCGAATGAATTTCGAATCTCCTAAATACAACCTTTATTGGTTTTCCCGAAGCCATGAAGAGCAAGCTGAAAAACCAGAAATAATCCACAAGTATGGAAAAGGGTCTCAGAAATTACTCGTATGGCCAATCAATGATGGTCATATTCATCCGCCAGAGATAGAAGATAGGATGTATTTGGCTCTCATTCATCTTTACGGTCATTCTTATGAGCGTGCTCGTGAACTTATCTATGGTAGTCGTTCTAATGAAGGTGATTTCAGAAAGTTCCCTAATCGTGATTATATTAGCGGCGCAAGAGAAGTCTTGGAGTGGATCTTCTCATTAAATAATAACGATGATGATCCTCGATCCCTTGCTCTCCAACTAGGAGCTGGTCTTTTGATTATGGAGAATGACTTATCTTATCATCAGAATTCTAACTTTATAGATTCCGAATTCGAAAAACTAGATTCTAAGTATATGTCCTATTTAAATTTAAAAAGTAAAATAGGGTTACGCTTTTTTCCCGAAGACTTGGAGCAACTACTGCTTCAGAAGAAAGCTAGCCTTCTTAAAATGGATAAAAAAAATTCGGACTCCATAAAATTTATACTACAAGAAGGTTTTACTCATTCTCAAAACAACGCATGCCAGGATCCAATGCTACATTCAGATATTTCAACTACTTATGGACTTAACTGGGTTCCAAGAACTCATTCTATTCCTCATCATTTTGTTTACAAATACAATCGAGAAGAATCTAAGGATGACTATTACAAAAATTACAATTACTTCGAGAATTATAAGGACAGTGATTTCGATCTTCAAAAAAATCCAGTCATCTCAGTCGGTACTTTAAATCAATTTTTTGAAACTGGAGATTCAAATGGTACCGAAAAAGCAGAAATTCGTAGTATTACAAATGAATTAAATGAAGTTTTTTCTGCAAAACCTCAATTAACTAGCTCTCTAGATACTCCTGATTATAAATCTTTTATCGAGCAAAAACTTAAAGACTATAAGGACTTAATTAATAAAAATGCTTCTGAGACTGAAGATCCAACCAAATCCGATCTTGAAAAAGGGAACAATGGAAAAATTAAAAATAAAGACGAACTCAAAGAATATTATAATATTTTAAAAACTAAATTCAACAGAGTCAAAAATATCAATCAAAAACTTAGAGAAGAAATAATAAACGAGGTCCAATCTCTTCCAGATGGAACCTGGAAGCACGTTAGAGAAACAATCTTCCGAGAGTCTCGAGTTGAAGCACTCCCGAATTTAAAAGAAGTTCTACAGGCTTATGCAAATCGTTCCATGGAAAAAGTTTTTGAGCTGAATCCTGGATTGACCCAAGAGCGTGGAAAGAAGCTACTTGAGCATACGACTTCTTATTTGATCACCGCTACCTATACTTTTCGATTAGAAGAGGTGATTGAAGCTCTGGATCAACTGCTTAAGATCGAACCTACAACTGAAGATATCGAAAAGTTTCATCAGAGCGCTACTTTGTTAAGAAGTTATGACATCGCTCAACATCCTGATTACCTAGTTTTTGAATATTGGAATCGTATTCTGATGCGACAAGAGCAAATAGAAAACCTCAAGCATATGACAGGTGAAAAAACTATCTTTCTCGAAATGATTATGGGATCAGGTAAGACTTCTGTTTTATTGCCACTTGCGAGTCACGCAAATGCTAATCCGGGAAAACAACTCAGCATGGTAGTTCTCCCAGAAGCCCTTGTTGCTTCCATGTCCAAACAGCTCACTGATCAGCTAGATCTTGTCTATGGTCAGGGAGTTGATCGTCTTACGATTCAGAGAAAGCATAAGTACGATCTTGAGAAAATCCAGTATCTTTACTCAAGGCTCAGAAAAGATCTCAATCAAGGCAGAGTACTTGTGACTTCGAATAGTAGCATTCAAAGCCTATTTCTTATTTTTATCGAATCACTTTATAACTTCCAAAAGCTCAGTGAGGAGGAAGAAAAAGTTCGAGTTCAGATAATTGCAACGTTTCAGGATATCTTCATCCTACTCAAAGAGCATTCTTACGTTTTGATTGATGAAGTAGATTCAATCTTGGATATCATGGCATCTCATCGCTTTTCTATTGGAATAAGTGGGAACCTCGAAAATTCTCTGATAAACGCGACAACTGGTCTTTATCGTATTCTTGCTAAAAATGGAAAAATTCATGATCAAATAAAAATTCCTTTTATGAAAAATCAGAATCCTGACGCCAAACCTTATAGTCGCAATGCGTACGATAATGAGGTAAAAAATCTTCTCATCGAAAATTTTTGTAATCTTGAAAATCCGAACGATTTTTTTAATGAAAAAGAATCAATCGATTTTTTTAATAAAATAGACCGTGTAAGACTCAGGAAATATTTCGATTCGAAATCGCTAGAAGAGAATCAAAACTACATTAAGCAATTACCCACTAATGAACTCAAAGACGTCATCAGTATCGTTTTTACTCAAATTCATCAAATACTGCCTTTGACGTTGGAGAAAACTTATCTGGTTCATTATGGTCTTTGTCCTAAGGAAAGCGACGGCATTTGCGATCCTCTGGTTGGAATTCCATACCATGCAGGGGTTCCGATGGTAAATTCTCGTTTCGGGACAGATTTAGAGGCATTGAATTATACCATTCAATCCCATCTAGAAAGTCCAAATGTATACGATATGTTTGAACTTGAAGTGAATCAACTCAAAAGAAAGTTCAATACAGCAAAAACTCAGAAGATAAAAAATAATATAGTCATACATTTTAAGAATTATTTTAAAAATTATGTTCCTAATTTTTTAGAGTCACAAATCAACACCATACTGCCAGAAACTATCAAAAAAGTATCTAGCGATATCAGTAAAGATCCTCATCGCATCATCCAGTTGGCAAAGAAACACGCAGCAACTAAAGTTAAAGTCTTTCCTAATCAGCTTTTCACCAATGCTTATATTTACAAAATCTTATTCAAAAAAATTCAAGGTATGTCTGGAACTTTGTGGAACTACGAATCTTTTCCGAAATTTGATGAAAATCAACAAAAGATTTCATCAGATTCTCTCGTACATACTTTGACCGCGTTATGGAAATCGAAGGAGACTCAAAACGTACGGGTAGTAAAGGCTCCTGTACCTGGAGAAGAACTTGAAAATGTTCTAAAAAAGATCCAGGGCTCTGAGTCTCAGTCGGCCCCGAATCCTCAATCGATCATTGACGAAGGAGGATTTTTAAAAGGAAGAGATAACCGGGAAGTGGTTCAAGCTATTCTGAAAAATGCTAACAACGGAAGTAATTCTAAAATATCTCAGATGATTTTCTATGATGCTCAAAATTATATGCAGATCATGGAAACGCAGGGAGAGCATCAGAAAATACGACCCTATGTTATGCGTGAGACCGATCGAATGAAAACCGGTAGCTTCTGGGACATGAGTCATACGACCGGTTCAGATACAAAAGTGCATCCTAAAACAGTTGCTCTACTCACACAAAGTAAATCCTCTATTTTGAGAGACTTACTTCAGTCAGCATGGAGACTCAGAGAGCTTGATCGAGGTCAGTCTGTCACTTTAGTCGTTAGTGAAGATGACGTGAAGATTATGTCCGATTTACTCATAAAAGTTTATGGCCAAAGTGAAAAAATTGATCCAGAGAATTCCATCGTTGATTTTAAAAAAATTCTTCTCTATTTGGCAACCAACGAGGCAATGAAATCTGCAGAAGTGAACTACCGATCGATCAAGGGAGCTCAGCGCGCCCGAGTTATAGAAGACATTTACAGCACTTTAGTCAGTCCTACGGCATTTCGGGAAGAGCAAGCAAACTTTTTCAATGCATTCGAACAAGTGAAGGGCTTTTTCAGCAATCCTCGAGGCCAGCATCCTTACGAAAGGTATGGTATTCCAATGGTTCAAAAGAATACTTTGGAGCTTTTAAAAAATGGAGCTTCACAGATCTTAGAGGGCCCTCAATCTGCATTTTTCCACTTTGAGCAATTGATAGATGACTGTATTAAAACAGTCAAGTCTCGAGAAGAGCAGATTCAAAACACAGTGCTCACTGCTGCAACTGAATACGAGGAACCCGAACAAGAAATGGAAATTGAGGCAGAAGAACAGGAAGAACAGGAGGAAGAGGCAGAGGAAGAAACAGAGGAAGAAGCAGAGCTTAAGCAGAAGCAAAAGATGGAAATAGTCCCACCAAAAGGAAATTATCGTAAACTTTCAGTTCCTTGGGATAAAAAGATGCTATGTGAGGGGACTTTGTTGGATCAACCTACAACAGAAGAGCAGATCATTCGCGAAGAAAGACCTATTAAAAAAGACCCTGACGATATTTCAAAGCTTAATCCGCTGATTTCTTTACAAGATATTTTAAAGATAGGAAACCTAAATGATTGCGATCAATTATTTGACCCAAGGATTCATGGATCACTGAACCTTTTTCCTGTTTTTCAGTCTAAAGATGAGGGTCCTCAACTATTTGATCCTTTTGGTTGGTATCAAGGAACAATCAATTTTATATTAATCAGCTTAAATTCAGACAGAAGCATACATTCCTCGGTGATGATCACACGAGATGAAGCACTTTATGATTTAGGTGAATGGTTGCTCGAGGATTCCAAGCAAAGGCATACTGAGGGGAAAGAAAGATCGCTTCTTATCTATCATATTGCTATGCGCCAATTCATTCGCGCAAGTGCAAACTTCCTTCAAAACTACAGGTACGAGGAGCAAGCAAGCTTTGAAAATTCATCCGATGGAGGCTATCTGGAGCAAAAGGACTCTGAGCCCTGGCCTGTCAAAGAGCAGCATTTCTTCGAGAAAGAAACGATGGAAGCCTTCACTGAACTACAGAATAGTGAAGACTTCTTGAACCTTCTTGTTCAAGTTAAGTTTCTCAGTGGTAGAACATTTTTTAATAAAAAGGAAAAACTTGCATTGAAATCCTGGATAAGAAACTCGGATCGCCGCACCAGGCTAGCTAAATTCTTCAGCTCCAAAATCTTAGAGTTCAAAAAATACACACGTGAGAATAATTTTACAGACTCTGTTTTAGACGAAATTCTACGAGGGATCCAATAGTAGGTCCCTTTGAATAAACTGACTTCCCACTTATTTTTTTGATCGGAGCTTTGGTTTTTCATCTGAAACTTCAAAGGCACCTCAATCAATAGGTTCCTCAGCTCGAGCTACTAGCAAATTCACCATCGAGACATTGAAAACAAAAAGAGTCTTTTTGGTGATCACATCACGAGGAACCTAGAGTGCAAGATAATTTCTTCGTCTTTCTTGACTGCTCCTTCGCAGTATTTAGCAAGTTTCATCTGGGCAAGTTAACACGTCTTTTATCATCAACTTTCGCGACCTCTAAAACATAGGACTCTGAACTAAAGTTTCATCTTAGCACCGGACATAGAAACCACTTCCTATTCGAAGCCTCGTGTAAATCTCACATTTTTACAAGGGATGGGATTTTCGCACAATGGTATTCACTTGTACCTATTTTTAGAAGCAATATCATTGAGTTAATCGCAATAACAAAGTCACTGTTTATGTTAAAGACATTCGAGAAAATGCTTAGTTTTAAAAAATACCATCATTTCAAAATCTTATCAAAATACAGTAAAAAACTTGAATCTGAAGTATGAGTTGCCTCCAAAGAAAATGAGACCGCAATGGATCAACACTTGATCTCAATAACTGATCATCCATGAGCCAGAGTCAGCAACCGAAAGTCGCATCACATTTTTTTTTCAGTCTCCATCTTCTTTACTTCAGAACTGCATCGGAATCCATTTGTCCTTACCTAGGTAACGCTTCGTGTAAGCCTGTGACACGCCATGAATCAGCGATTTTAGTCAATTTATTGACATCTATCTTAAGTTCTCTTTTCACAGGACAAATTATGCAGTAAATTTTAAAAATGATGTGTTTAAAAATCATCTCCTTGAAGATGCATTCGAGTAAGAGAAGATCTTTACAGATTGAAAGTCACATTGTGCAAAACCCAAATTACCTTGGAAAATTTAAAACTCATGGTCCATAAGGCATCGCATTGAATCAAGATAAAGAATGCTATTTGACACGAAGATTTAAAAACGGTAACTTGCGGACATGAGGATTACAGGAGCCATCTACAATGGCATGGAGATCTTCCAAGAAGACGGCAATCCATCATCAGACAGCCTTCGAAGCATGAAAAACCTCAGAGAATTTCGTTCAAAAAAGTGGCAATTTCTTGAAAAAGCTCGGAAAGGTATTCTTGAGAAAAAAGACATGATGCAATCAAAAAAAGCTTCTTTTGTAGAGAGGCATGAGACAAAAGATCCAGGAATTTACGCTTATAGCCTTCTTGGTACTCAGAATATCCTAAAATCCATCGCTAAGACCTGCAATCGCAAAGTAATTGATCAGCAAAGGTGTTCACTCGAACAATGATGCAAATACTCGGAACTTTAGCAAAGTATTTTAGCTTAGAAATGACCTTCCTCTGGGGGGCTGCATTTTTTTTATCATTTTTCAGCTTGGTGGATTTTTTTTGGGCACTGGGAATCAGTGCTGGAGCCTGCTGGATACTTATCAGCGAAGGGCAAGTCTTCCCACGTTGCATTTTAGCGGGTGCTCTCATCCTTATCTGGAGTTTTCGATTATCAGGCTACCTGGGACTCAGACTTTGGAAACACTTTCCTCAAGAAGATGCAAGGTACGAAAACTTAAAGCAAGAGTGGAAATCTCGTTGGATCTTGCAATCCTTTGCATTTTTCCAACTTCAAGGACTCAGTCAAATCTTTTTATGCTACCCTTTTTTCGTATTAGCAAAAGACCCCGAGCCTTTCAGAGTCACTGAGTTTTTTGCGATAGCTTTAGTGGTCTTAGGACTCTCAGGAGAAGCTATTGCAGATAAACAGCTCTCCCAATTCAAAAAGCAACAAAGAGGCATTTGTCAAAAGGGACTATGGCGTTACTCGAGACATCCTAATTATTTTTTTGAGTGGCTTATTTGGTGCGGATTCGGACTTTGGGCTTGTCAAGCAGACGTTACAGGTGCACAAGCAGCGCTTTTGTGTCCTTTGGGCATGGGAATTCTTTTAGGCTGGATCACAGGCGTTTTACCGAGCGAAGCCCAATCCCTGAAATCCCATGGAGAAGCCTACCGTGCTTATCAAAAAACAACTTCTTCTTTTTTCCCCTGGTTTCAAACGATGGCAAATAAGAGTTTTTTAGAAAATTTCTTGTTTTGTATTCCCGATGGATGCATCCGTTTTTATATGAGAATCCTGCTTCAACAACGATTGAACGAATTGCAATCCTTTGAGCTTCAGACTTTCATCGCAAGCTTCGAGAACTCTCCTCTTGCTATTTCCATCGAAGATTCCAAAAATCAGCATTATGAAATCCCTGCAGCTTTTTTTGAAAAGACCTTAGGACCTCGTCTTAAGTACAGTTCTTGCTATTTTGAAAAGCCCACCTTTTCTTTAGAAGAAGCAGAAGAAGCGATGCTTGCATTAACCTGCAAGCGCGCTGAACTACAAGATGGTCAGCGTATTTTAGAATTAGGCTGCGGCTGGGGATCTTTGACCCTTTGGATGGCAAAAAATTACCCTCATGCAAGTATTTTAGCGGTCTCTCATTCCTCATCACAAAAACAATATATTCTTGAAGCATGTAAAAAAAGAGGGATTTCAAATATTGAAGTGATAACCTGTGACATGAATACCTTTGAAACCCAAAAATCATTTGATCGGATTATTTCAGTTGAGATGTTCGAGCATATGAGAAATATCAAACTTTTATTTCAGCGTCTTCGAACCTGGATTAAACCTGATGGAAAACTTTTTGTGCATGTTTTTTCTCATGAAAAGTATGCATATTATTTTGAGACAAAGGAAGCTTCTGATTGGCTTGCTAAGCATTTTTTTACCGGAGGGATGATGCCAAGTCATACGCTCTATCAAAATTGCACAAGAGATTTTCAACTACAAGAAAACTGGGTGGTCGATGGCTACCATTATGCTCAAACAGCAAAGCACTGGCTTCAAAACATGGAAAAAAACAAAAAAGAGATCATGCCCATTTTAAAATCGGTATATGGAGAAAATGCTTCTCTTTACTGGTATCGCTGGAGAATCTTTTTTATGGCATGTTTTGAACTTTGGAATTGGAAAAAAAAGCCAACGTGGCAAGTGAGTCATTTTTTATTTACACCTAAGAAAGATGCCTCATGAAACGAGTTGCCATTGTAGGAACAGGAATCGCTGGACTCAGTTGTGCCTATACCCTTGCACCCTATGTGGATCTTTCTATTTATGAAAAGAATGATTACGTAGGGGGACATACCAATACCGTCATGGTAGAAGAAGAGGGAAAATTGATTCCGATTGATACAGGCTTTATGGTATACAATGAAACCACGTATCCACAACTTACCGCTCTTTTTCAAACATTAAAAGTTCCCACCGAGCCTACCTGCATGTCATTCAGTGTCCAACACACCCCTTCTCAATTAGAATTCTCAGGAAACGGATGGAATGGGTTATTTGCACAAAGAAAAAATCTTTACCAGATAGCCCACTGGAAACTACTTTTCAACATCCATCGCTTTAACACACATTGTGAAGAAATTCTTTCAGATCCTTTGCTTCAAAAACTCACATTACAAGAGTATTGCCGGTTAAGAAATTATTCGGAAGATTTTCAAAAGCGTTATCTTATTCCTATGGCCTCTGCAGTCTGGAGCTCTTGTGAAAAAAGCATTTTGGACTTTCCTGCTCTAAGTTTAGTGCGTTTTTTTTCCCAACACCGATTTTTAAGCCTCAAGGGACAGTTTACCTGGAGAACCGTCACAGGAGGCAGCAGGGTGTATCGTGATCTTCTGACACAGTCTTTTGAAAAAAAAATTCAGATTTCTCGAGCAATAGCATCCGTTCGGTACGAAGATCCTTGGGTCTATGTCAAAGATCAAAGGGGAACAGAAGAAAAATTTAATGCAGTGGTCATTGCAACCCATGCGGATGAAGCATTAGCGCTTTTGAATACTCCTACTTTATTACAAAAAAAACTTTTAAGTGTGTTTCACTATCAAAAAAATGAAGTCTGGTTACATAGGGATGAAAGAGTCATGCCAAAAAATCGTAGAACTTGGAGCTCCTGGAACTATAAAACCGATGGCTCATCATCTACCACCATTTACTGGATGAATCGACTTCAAAAAGTTTCTCAGAAAAAAAATTACTTCATTTCGATCAATGGTCCTGAAATAGACCCCAAATGGGTAGTGAAAAAGTTCATTTACGAACATCCCTTAATGACACTTCAGAGCTCAGACGCACAAAATGAACTTCCCAAACTCAACGAGAAAGGTCCTGTCTTTTTCTGTGGAAGCTATTTTAAATACGGTTTTCATGAAGATGCTTTACAATCGGGATTAGACGCAGCAACCCATGTGCGTCAGGTTCTTTGTGCCTAAATCATGGCTTTACCGTTGTAAGATCAAGCATACGCGGTGGATTCCCCAGAAACGATGGTTCATCTATAGCTACACGAGTTTTTGTTTAGATTTAAGCGAAATTGAAAGCCTTTCTCAACAAAGTTTTTTTTTTGGAACTCAGTGGTGGAAACTTTTTCGATTCATTCCAAAAGATTATCTCTTCGGGAAAATGTGCACACATGCATCTGAAATGCAAAAACACATCATGAACTTAGCAGAAAAACAAGGAGCTGAAAAACCAACCCAAGTCTTACTCATTGCACACATGAGAACCTTCGGATACACTTTTAATCCTGCTGCTTTTTACTATATTTTTTCTGAAAAGGCTTTTTTAGGAACTTTTATTGAAGTTACGAATACTTATCGCGAACAAAAAGGATACTGGGTTCCTCCCAGAGGAAAAAGATGCCCTAAGCAGTTTTATGTTTCTCCCTTCATTGAAGTCCAAGCAGATTTTGAGTTTAAGCTTCAGCCCCCCGGAAAGCATTTGTTTGCTTGTATACGGTCTTGGAATTCAAAAAAAAATCTCGTGCTTGAAGCGACCCTAGTAGGCAATCGCCAAGCTTTTGAAGACCTTGAACTTCTTTTAAGTTTTTTGCGTTTTCCTTGGACAGGATTAAATATCATGATAAAGATCCACTATCAAGCTTTGTGCTTATTACTAAAAAAAATTCCTTATTTTAAAAAAAAGGATCAAAAGGAGTTTCAAAAAGAAGGATTACCATGAACGCTCACCCTACCCCCACCTTTTTTAAACCTTGGACCATCTCACTTTTAGACTACCAAAAAATTTTTTTGAAAATTTTTGAAAAAATGGATTTAGGTAAATTGAAGATCGTTTTGCCTACCGGAGAATCACTTTTATGGGGTGCCGCGACTCATGAACCTTCTGCGACTATCCATATTCGTTCTTCTCAATTTTTTAAACGCTGCGTGCTTTACGGCGATATTGGTTTTGGAGAAGCGTATACCGAAGGAGAATGGGAAGCCGACTCTATCACAGAGGTGATTCGATGGATGATTCTCAATGTCTCAAACAACCCTGAAATTTCAGGATCTCAAGCCTCTCCATGGAGAACAGGATGGCTTCGATGGATCAACCAATGGAAGCATTTTCGAGAAAATCACTTTTCAGGCAACAAAAAAAATATTGCGTTTCATTACGACTTAAGCAATGCATTTTTTGCAAGTTTTTTAGATGAAACGATGACCTATTCCTGTGCAGATTTTTCTCAAACGAGCTGTTTAAAACAAGCACAAATCGATAAATGGGACCGCATGGCTCATTTACTCCAATTAAAACCTGGACACCACGTTTTAGAAATTGGAGGGGGCTGGGGTGGTTTCGCATTGCATTTAGCATCCGAATACCAGTGCCAAGTGACCACACTCACCTTATCGGAAGAACAATTTAAAAAAATACAAATACTGGTACAAGAAGCAAATCTTTCTGACAAAATAAGGGTACTGCTCACAGACTACCGTCATCTCCCAGCAAAACCCGTCTTTGATCGTGTAGTTTCTATTGAAATGATAGAAGCTTTAGGGCATAAGCACTTACCCCGGTTTTTTAAAGTTGCTCATGAAGTTTTAAAACCTGAGGGAATTTTAGGTATTCAAGTGATTACCTCAGCGGATGCTCGTTACGATAAGATTCGAAAAAGAGTCGATTGGATTCAAAAACATATTTTTCCAGGATCTCTCATTCCTTCACTTGAGGCCTTAACTCAAGCTGCACGTCAATACAGCACCTTTCAAATGCATTGGCTTTATGATATGGGTTTAGACTATGCAGAGACGCTGAAACAATGGCGTTTGCGGTTCCATGAACAAAAGCATCATATTGAAACACTCGGATTTGACGAACGCTTAATTCGAAGTTGGAATTACTACTTCTCTTATTGCGAAGCAGCTTTTAGTACCAGGCATATTAGTGCAGTACAGATTGCATATACAAGGCCTAATAACACTAAACTTCAACCTTATCGCTACACTTACGAAAGAAATATGATATGAAATGGATCCTCTTTTTTTTCTCAAGTATTGCTTTTGCTCAACCTGAACTTCAAACTGTCTCTTTAGATTTAGAACAGTATGTAGGCAAATGGTACGAGATTGCTACCATCCCACAGAGTTTTCAAAAAAACTGCGTGGCTACCACCGCAACCTACACCAAACGAAAAGACGGAGATATTGACATCATCAATCAATGCCGTTTTAAAACTCTGGACGGAACTTTGAAGACTGCTCATGGAAAAGCTTGGGTACCCGATGCCCAAGAACCAGGAAAACTCAAGGTACGGTTTTTTTGGCCATTTTCAGGGAAATACTGGGTTTTAAAAGTAGGTCCCAAGTACGAATATGCGGTAGTAGGACACCCTAATCGCAAGTATCTTTGGATTTTAAGTCGTAAGACTACTTTAGACCAGACCATTTATGAGAAGCTCTGCCAAGAACTGAAGGTCCAAGGATACGATCTTTCTACAGTGAAAAAAACCTTACAACCTGCGCAAGCAGATACTCCGTAAATCTAAGACTTTCACAAAAAGATGGGCAGAAGCCTAGATTCTCAAGCCATCATGAAGTTTCATTTTTTTAAAATTGTTACCATCAAACGCAGAGGTTACGCATATGATGGGTGGCGGATCAGCGCTATTCGAGATGAATTCACATAGCAAGCAAGTTTGTGTGACAATCCACTGGAACAAGGAGTTGTCATCATGAAAGATGCAGCAAAAACAATGTTAATAATTTATTTATCTAAGTTAGAAGATCCCCGAGCTGGCAAGAACACCAGGCATAAATTTACTCAGATCGTTTTTATCGCGATATGCACAGCGATCAGTGGGTATGAGTGCTGGACCGAGATTGAATTACGGCAAAGCAAAAAAGCTGGCTGAGAGGTTTTTTAAGTCTCGAAGGTGGTATTCTTTCTCATGAAACCTTGAGAAGGCTTTTTTGTATTTTAGATTTTGAAAAATTTCAAGGATTTCTTATCAAATGAGCTCAGGAAGTGAAAAAAGTCTCGGTCTCGAAGAAGATCAGCGTGGATGAGAAAATACTTCCATGGAAGCTTCAATCGATCAAAATAAATTAAATTGATTTACATGTTGAATGCTTGGTCAACAAGTGCATCGATGTCCTTAGTTCAAATGCCTACAGAGGAGAAATGAGATTACGGCCATTCCTGAACTATTAGGGAATTCCAGACAAAAAATATACCCATAATTGACCCTAGCCTTCTTATTCATAGCTGCAGCTTCCCGATCTAGTTTTTTTATTTTATCGGCGGCCTTGTCGAAGTCGATCTTGTTTTGATCTATTCTTGAAATTGTAACTAGTCAGCCATTTTTTCAAAAAATGTGATTTATCAATAAAACTAACAATAAACTTAGTGATTTCTAGAAATTCACATCCCGCATTCCGCACCAAAAACATAAAAATCAAAAATTAAAAAAAATTAAATTTTTATGGTTTTTATTTGTCTTACTTTCTCAAAAAGGACCTCTTCTATAACATGTCTGCCAAATTTTCTTTTA
>TBL_comb47_HYPODRAFT_10000536_pt1 | contig 50640 bp, 52 predicted proteins | sample TroBogypolimnion_40_FD_10682 | JGI IMG/M metagenome (IMG submission 10682)
TGCATACGCCCTTATAAAATAAGCTCTATAACATTGGACTTTCGATGTTGGGCGTATGCAATACGCCCCTACGGTGTTTTTTTATCGTTTCCACGCCGATAAGAAACTTGTGTAGATACCTATACTTTTAGGTAGGGCTTTTTAATACAGGCTAAAGACTAAAGGCGAAGAGTTAAGTCTAGCTCTGCGCCTTAAGTTTTTTGACTCTAAGGCTTAATCTTTCACCGCGATTATGTGATATGTATTGCCTTTAATATAGCTGTTTATAACATTGAATTGATTGCTTTCAAATTGTGCCTTAGTTGTTTCTGGGTCACAGGTTCTAGCTAAAATGCCTTTCTGAAAACAGAAGCGGTTGACTCGTGTGGCAATTGCGCGTCTTAAACAACCTCCTCGTGGTGCGAGTAAAACATCAACATAAAGATAAGCTTTCGGTTTCATGACTCTATGCAGCTCTTTTAGTACTTTGCCAGGGTCAGGAAAGGCATGAAAGGAATGAGCAATATTGACTGAATCGAAATAGGCATTAGGATAGTTGATATTGCCTAGGTCTGCCTGAACTAACTTTACGCTTTTGTTACTTTTGAATAATATTTGGGCACCCTGGAGCATGCGTTCAGCGTAATCTATACCTATAATTTCTTCAGGTAGTTTGCCACCTAGTATTTTCTTAGTGAGTAGAGTTAAAGCTAGAAAAGTTCCAGAACCTATAGCGGCTTCTAGGTGTTTATTGCCCAGGTTTTTGGCAAAAAAAGCTAAGTGAGTCCAAATCATTACTTGATAAGTACCCATTAAAATAAAAAAGCCTCGGATGTCATACCACCATGAAGGGTCACGATAGGCGTCGGCACCTTTTGCTTGAGCGATAGGGTTGTTAGGGTTTTGCGATTCAAGTGTCATTAGGGTTCCTTAAGATGTGCTACAAGCTTATAGTGTATTGCGTTCTTAAATACCTAGTCGTTTACGAGCTATAAAGAATTTTAATTGTTGTAAAGGGTTTTTGTTACCTCCCCATAAATAACCATTTTTTAATCGATTCAGTCGAACATCGTAACAGGTGTAGTAAGGGACTGATTTAAGCTCTTTAGGATGTAATAAGGCCAAGATCGCCTTGCTAATAACGATACCTGTTGCCAATTTACAGCCACTTGAGATACTCGGTGCTTTGCGGCTATCAAGATCGAAAGCGGCAGGAAGTATATATTTGAGATGAAAGCCCGCTGGTGCAGCAGCCAAGGCCATTTTTAAGGCCTGTAGACCTAAATCATCTTTGTAATTAATATTAAAGTAGTCGTCAAAACTCATACCTTCTGGTTTAAATACTAAAACACCAACACCAAAGCCCATGGGTACGCCAAAGATGACCGGTATATTTCGTTTCATGCAAGTGTTAATGAGTAATCGGTGTATCTTGATTTCAAAAAACTCAACGGCATCAATAAAAACATCGACTCCAGTTAAGAAATCATCAACATTTTGATCATTGATGCCTTCCTCGTAGGTTTTTAGTTGGGCATCTGGATTAATATCTAAAGCAAGCTTAATCATAACATCCAGTTTTTTAACACCCACCGTTGACATGGTTGCACCGTACTGACGATTAAAGTTAGCCATTTCAAATGAGTCAAAGTCTGATAGCTTGAAATGCCCAATGCCTGCTCGTAATAAAGTAATTAAGTAATCACCTCCTACGCCCCCCATACCAGCAATTGCAAAGGTCGCATTTTTTAAGTGGGCTTGATCGGTGGCGCTAGTGATGCCATGGTTTCTGGAAAAAGCTAGGTCATAATCAAAAGTTGGCATGTTACAGTCCTGTTGATGGATGAAATAAAGAGATGTTTATACGATGTCTTAGCTGTCGTCTAAATTTGATTCTTTTAAATACCGCTCACGGTAATACTGATCGATCTCTTCAGGATTATGTTGATAGGCTAGAAACTCATCACGCCAGCTTTTTGCCTTCTCACAATGTGGATGGCATTGGTTTTGGATAGGACAATAGCGGCGTTCAATTTCATTAGTTATGGCTAAGGCCCATTGTAATGAACCATTTGCCCACTCACAGTATTCGCACCATACTTTATCGGCAAAGCGTAAGTGGTTCAATCGATGGCGATCAAAATTAAAATAAGGCTTAGGGTCAATACGTTTTTGTTGTCGAATCCAAAAATATACGACATTAAAAAACATGAGGAACAAATATAAAGGTAATAGGGCGCAAGCAAACAATAGGATCAGGAGCATGCCTAACAAAGGACCTATGGCCCCTAAGCGTTGCTTATGGATTTTATTTAATTGACGAATACATTGATCAATATTAGCTGTTTTTTTAGATGTTGATGTGTCCACGACTACCATCCTGAATAATATATGACGAATATTTCTGATTTTATTAGCTGATCTTAAGTGCCACTTTTACTGGAGAGTTGTTGGATTTCGGTACCCATTACTCGTGTACATAAATTGCGACATATATTCATTAGTATCTTATTGGCAAGGGTGTGGTCGTATTTCAATAAGCGCGACAAAGAAGCTTCATCAAGGCTTAATAGTTTGACGTTATCAGTCGCGGCAATAATGTCGGCAGTCCTTGGTACATGTAAGAAAAAAGAAATTTCTCCGATAACATCGCCTGGATAAATAACAGCTTGTAATTGACCATCACGTAATATTTCGAGTATGCCTGAGAGCAAAATAAACATGGTTTTTGCAGCATTATCTTTCTGAATAATATGAGTACCTTTTTTGCATTCAATAATGTGGCTTTTCTCTAACATGCGTTCAATTTCGTCTTGATCTAATGCGCTGAAAATTTTAGCTTCAGTGGTCACTAAGGGGTCTGCGCTGTCATAAATTTGTTTTAGGAAATCGGCCTTACCTAAAGTTGTTTGGCTGACTATGCTGGGATGCTGGGCAATTGTATTTTGTAGTACGTTCACGAAGCGACAATGGCTAAAATCTTCTTCTCTAGTTAACATATAAAATGGTGACCCCACGCGTTGCAGATGTTCATAATCACCGGTGATTAAAACCATCGGAATCACAAGGCCAATCCCTGGGTAAGAATAGGTTTGAGTAAAAGGTCTAAAGCCAAGTTTTAAATATGAATTTAGGTGGTGTGGTTCGCAATTAAGTAATACCGCTTCTATATGATGGTCAAGTACAAAATGCATAACTTCTTTATACATACGCAAAGTTGCACTCCCACCTCGATAATGTTTATCCACCATCAGTCGCTCAACAATACAAATCTGTTGTTGTTCCAAGGTTTCTAAAAAGGACGATAAATGATAGGCATCAATCATCAAAGGTGGAAAATCTTTATCGCGTCCCCAAAATAATCTAAGCGTACCAATCGCTGCGCCATCTTTGATCGCAATAACGGCTCTTGCATAGTCATCATATTCATCTCTTAATTCTTTAAGATCATGGTCGCCCATGTCTTTAAAGCGCCCCATGTGCTCAACATACACTTTGTAGCGTAATTGATAGGAAGCTTTTAGCTCTTCTTCTGTTGCTGAAAATCTGACACCGTCTTGCATATTTCACCTGCTTGATCGAACTGGTGCTACTTCACCCTAAGGAGATATGAGCTAAGTAGCAACAGTTGTTCAAATAAATAAGTTCGCCAAGTTCCACTCAATTAAGTGAAAGGAGTTAACTCAAGAGCTGCTTAACTTGATAGCGCCATACCATTATTAATACAAAATTAAGCGTGTATTGATGTTTTAGATTGTTTTTTACGTCTGATAGTACCTAGGCCTAATAAGCCCAAACCCACTAATGCAAGGCTGGTTGGTTCTGGTACGTTGGCATTGCCGAAGATAATGTCTGCAGAGCCGTTGTTTGAAAAAGTATTGCTTCCGGTGACCGGGTCTGTGCTTTTAAAAGTCAAGGTATTATATTGCCCAGATTGTAATGATAAATTGTAAAAAGGACTTGGATCGACGAAATAATTGTTAGCGGCTGTTGTTATTAAGTTTAGAGTAGTGCCTAAAGCAAAAGAGCCTTGGCCAAAAACAGTGCCGCCTCCAAGTGCTGAACCATAATAGGGGGGCCAAGCAAGTTCTTGTCCGGTACCTATGAGTGTAGTGCCCGTTGAGCCGGCAAAGATTGGTGTAAATACGCTGCTTCCGTCAGTTGGCAGGGTGCCTACGCTCATTGATGTAGCTCCACTGGTATAGTAAATACTTAAAGCTGAGCTTTGAGAGCTAGTGCCATCTGGATGAAATGTTGTTGTTCCTGCAACAGTAGAAAAAGTGCCATTAAATTGATCTGTTAGCCACAGACCTATTGGTAGGGTATAACTGTTACCAAGTCCGATATCAAAAAGTTGGCCCGCGTTCCAAAGAATAGACGCATTAAAAGTGCCATTAGTATTTAAAGTAACTATTTCATTGTAACCACCTACCAATTTGTCTCCAGTTAGGTCGCCGATGGTCGATGGGTTTTCACCTGAAACACCTGTGTTTGTAGGGTTTATTGTGAATGTAGGGTAGGCCATGGTGGTTGTGCTAGTGATAGCCAGAGTTGCTGTTAATGCTAGTGATAGCAACGATTTATTAAAGTTATTCATAGATTTCTCCAAAAGTAATCAACTCGTTAACAGACATAGCATCTGTCTTAGGGTTAGAAGGTAGGTCAATTTAAAACTGCCGGTGAATTTGGTGGTAAGGACGCCGGGGTACAAATACTGTACATTGTGTTGAAAGCACAATTTATGCCAGATATAATAAAAGCTAATAGTTACAGTTTATTGGAGTAATCTGTTTGAGATAAAGACTAAGCTTAGGTTATCGATTGTCAGAGTTGTAAAAAAAATAGACACTTTTGACGTTAGTATTGATTCAAAAGCGCTAACAATTATCAGTGTTTTATGTTGCTTGATGGCCGTAACAGTCTATGTTTTATGAGATTTAACAACGGATGATGAGGTTACGATTTTGATTTTATGATTAGGTAGGATTGTTTTTTGTGAAAAATTAGAATGATAGGTCAGATTGGCGTGTAAAAAATTCTGACGCTATTGGACTGATTCTTTAGAAATCGACTGATGATAATCGTCTGCTTTTAAATAGCTTAACAACTTACGTTGAGACACAATAAAAAACGAATATTTTTGACTCTTTTTTGGGGGGTAATCTAATCGGCAGCTTAGCATAATAATACTTATGCTTATTTTCGAGGTATTGATAGCTTTTATTTAGTTGGCTTTTAAGGTACTAAGTCTGAGCAATTCATGTCGAGATTATTAGTTTTGATATATGTTCCAATCAATCATAGAGTGCAATAAAAATCAATTTGTAGCTTTGTTGTTAAGTGGGAGCGACTTTAGTTTCATGTAGTTGGCTCCCACTGTAAGCTATATCTTCAAATTTTTAGTTGAAAGTTGTGCCAGGTGTGGCAGGCAAAACTGGCATTTTTTGTTTAGGGAATTCACCTGTTAAACTATTTAAAAAAGCCACAATATCTGCAACTTGCTCTTTAGTTAAATCTTTGTCTAGTTGCAGTTTTCCCATAATGAGTACAGCTTCATCTAAAGTTTTAACGGAACCGTTATGAAAATAAGGAGCAGTTAAAGCAATATTGCGTAAAGTTGGGACTTTCCATAAATGCTCGTCTTCGGCTTTTTTGGTCACTTCTGCTAGTCCTTTATCATTTTTAAAATGATATTTGGCAGCAAAATAAGGATTGCTATGCATAGGGAAAGGTTGGAACATGCCAGGGCCATTAAATGCTGGGCCACTATGGCAGCTAGTACAGCCTAACTCTTGAGCGCTATTCATTCCGCGCACTTGTTGTTCTGTCAAAGCAGATTTATCGCCTGCGACGTACTTATCATAAGGGCTGTGAGGAGTGATTAAGGTTCTTTCATAAGCGGCAATGGCTTTAGTCGCGTTGTCTTTAGAAATAGAATCTTTGCCAAATGCGAGTTCAAAAGCTTTAGCGTAACCATCGATGCTTTTTAAGCGGGCAACGACTTCATCCCAACTTTTCATACCCATTTCAATAGGGTTGGTAACAGGTCCTGCTGCTTGCGCTTCAAGACTAGCTGCTCTGCCATCCCAAAATTGAACAGCGTTAAAAGCTGAATTCCAAACGGTAGGTGCACTGCGACCACCGGTTTGACCATTTACGCCCATAGAGTTAGGACGATTGTCTTCGCCACCTAACATAGTATTGTGGCAAGAGGCGCAAGAGACAGTGCCAGTAGAAGAAAGGCGAGGGTCATGATAAAGCATTTTGCCTAGTTCAATTTTTTCTTCTGTCGTTGGGTTGTCAGCAGGAGCGGGTGCTGAAGTGGGTAATGTTTCCCAAGCCGTCGCTACGGAAATAGAACCTATTAAGGTTAGCGCTGTTACCAGTGCACGAATTTTAAACATACTATCCTCCAAATATAATTTTATGTGTGATCAGTTTGAGGCCGATTTTGTTCTTTGTAGCCTAATTATCGTCCGGTTAACTTATATACCGTTTTGAATTGTAAAATATAAAGCTAACAAGATACAATTAAATTACTATACTGACACTAGATAAGTTATTTTTTAGCTAAAAATGAACTGGTTTCATGTAAATTATGGTGCTCTTATACAGTGTATATAATGTTTATTTGTAGGGGCGAATTTACGTGGCGAATGAATTCGCCCCTACAAGATCAACATCTTTGTATCAAGGCTATCATCAGGCTACACATTATAATATTTCGATTTTGATCAAAAATAATATTCATTAATTAATTAATAAGCATAAATAATGAAATGATAAACAATAGTCCCATTCATTATGTCGATTTTATTAAACCGCTTCAGTTATGATGCTTCGAATAAAATGTTTTTTTGTGTTGTTACTGCTTATGATTTTAGATACGGCACCCGTTCCAGTGGTCGGTTTTATTGCCATGTATGTATTATTAGCAAGACCTTTGTGGTTTAAAATTCTTGTTGATAAGCTTTATGGGGCATAGTTTTAACGCCAGCCTGGCAGCCAACAGCTAAGGTCTTTTAGTTCCCTCCAATCAAGTTCATATTGGTTATGGTTAATGACTGCTTCTAATAGGCAGGAGATGATTTGTTCTTGCTCATCTCTAATGACTTCAGTGACTATAAAGTGCTTTTCTTTATGATGTGGATTTACCGAGGTCCATTTGCTGAGTATTAGTTTTTCAGGATTAATTTGCGTGCAGGCTGGCTTAGTCATGATGTGAGCTAATTTCTGTTAAAGCTGATAAAAGTTCTGAATATTCAAAATGAAAATTTTCAGCTAACAAGCGCTCAGGTAATACCCGCTGGCTTGCTAAGATTAAATCTGACCTTTCACCTAAGAGCATTTTTAATAGCCATGCAGGTGCCGGTAATAAAGCAGGGCGCTTTAAATGCTTGGACAAAATTTTTGTAAAATCACTATTTGTCACTGGATGAGGTGCTGTTGCATTGTAAGCGCCTTGCATAGACTTATTGTTGATCATGAATTTTGCGATATTGACCCAATCGGCTCTGTGTATCCATGACATCCATTGCTGACCATTGCCCAGAATTCCGCCTAATCCTAATTTGAAAGGAATTTGCATTCGTTGCAATAAGCCTCCGTCATGGCCTAATACTAACCCCGTTCTAATCAGGCAAACTCTGACGCCAAATTTTTCTGCTTGAAGCGCGGTGCTTTCCCAGTCGGCACATAAGCGCTGTGAAAAATCAGCTTGTACAGGCGATGATTCGTTTAATTCCTGATTGCCTTGATCGCCATAATAGCCAATTGCAGAACTGCTGATAAATAATTCGGGTTTAATGCTGGCTTGTTCTATGTAAGTTATTAATAGTTCGGTGAGCGTAATTCTGCTGTCTCTGATTACTTGTTTTCGGGCATCGCTCCAATGATTGTCAAAAATGGCTGCGCCAGCAAGATTAATAATGATTTCAAAGTTATGGTCTGGCTTCAATAGATCGATATTCGATAATGCTGTTACTTCATTGTTGAATATTTTATTGATAGTGTCAGGTGTGCGGCTTAAGACCGTTATTTTATGGCTCTCTTTTTGTAGATGCTTGATTAAGGTGCGGCCAATAAAGCCGGTACCGCCAGTGATTAATATATTCATTGTGTGTTCCTCTAGTAGTAAATGATTTCCAAGAAAATATTGTACATGTTTTGTCCAATTATTATTTGACAAAATCAACTTTGGCGAGTAATTTATTAACACAGTCGTTAGGACACACCTTTTTAAGATTGTTAAAGCTCATCAAAGCTATTGATGAAAAGTGAATTGACTAAATGTCCTCCTCTATAAGTCCTCCCGCTCAGTAATTGGGAGGGCTTTTTTTTATAAAGTTATTTCCCATCAAATTAAGCACTGTATTAGACTATTCCATGAATCACATACGAACTTAGTGGTTGTAGTTTTAGCCCTATATTGCCGCCTTATTTACCTCTGTCTAAAAGTAAGTTTTTAATCTTTTTTTCGGCTCTATGTGATTCCTAGTAGCTAGCGTTCTAATAAAGTCGACTCATTGGTGAAACTTTTGTTTATCATTTTATTATTTATGTTTATTGATTCATGAATATTATCTCTTATCAAAAACGCTATATGATAATACCTTGTATGATGTAAGCCTTGATACGTGGATCATTGTCGCTACGATTCACATAGAGCCTTTTTTATTTGGCTGTATAACTCCGTTGTTCGTTAAGTATTTTAGTTCTTACTGATTGTTCGGGTTTAATATTAATCGGGTTATTTGATGTGTATGCCTAGGTCAATTTAGATAGAATAGATAATTAATTATGGATTAAGGCTAATCAATAAAATTTGTCTGTATCCTAAGAATCTATAAACCTAGTGATTTACCTATCTTTTAGTTTGTTTAGCGATGTGGTTTTATGGATAATGTAAACACGAATGGATGATTTAAAGTTGATTTAATCGTTTCAATACAAGGCAGGGGATTATGACAGAATTAATGAGTAAAGGAATTGAGCTAATGTTGGCAGGAATGACGATAGTATTCCTGTTTTTGACTATGTTAGTGGTTGCCATTAATATGATGTCATCGTTTATAGAAAGATTTTTTCCAGAAACGCCAAACTTAGCTGGAACAGCAGCGACCTCATCGAGTGGCATTGATAAAAATATTATTGCTGCAATTACTGCAGCCGTGCATCAGCATCGTAATAAACAACAATAAAAGCTTTGATTACTGATTTACATACTGAATGTTCATGGTTATCTTGGTTTTAAAGAACCCTTAAAGATTAAGAAAATACTGTTTCATTGCTAGTAATAATGCCGTGACAACATTATGAAAATGCCTTAATCAAGCTTTTATTATAGAATGAATGTGAACGACTCAAAAGGTCAATAGATTAAACACCTTTATAAGGTTATCGGAGAACTAGTAACAATGGCCCAAGATAAAAAAAAGCCCCTAAGCATTACTGAAGTTGTTTTACGTGATGCACATCAATCAATCTTAGCCACTCGTTTACGCATAGAAGATATGCTCCCAATCTGTGGAAAAATAGATCAAATAGGTTATTGGTCTATCGAATCATGGGGTGGTGCGACGTTTGATGCTTGTATCCGTTATTTAGGTGAAGATCCCTGGGAAAGATTGCGTTTATTAAAAGCCGCCATGCCTAATACGCCTCAACAAATGTTGTTAAGAGGCCAGAACCTTTTAGGTTATCGGCATTATGCGGATGATGTCGTTGATAAATTTGTAGAGCGTTGTGCTGTTAATGGTATTGATGTCTTTAGGATTTTTGATGCCATGAATGATATGCGTAATATTGAACATGCTGTTAAAGCGGTTTTGAATACTGATGCGCATGCTCAAGGTACAATTTCTTACACCACAAGCCCAGTGCATACTCTTAATGTTTGGGTGGATTTAGGTAAACAGATTGAAGACATGGGTGCTCATTCAATTTGTATTAAAGACATGGCGGGTTTATTAAAGCCTTATGATGCTTATGAATTAGTGAGTCGTCTAAAGAAAAGTACAAAAATCCCCATTCATCTTCATTGTCATGCCACTACTGGTTTAAGTGTTGCTACTTTGATTAAAGCCGCTGAAGCAGGTATCGATAACGTTGATACCGCTATTTCTTCCATGAGTATGACTTATGGTCATAGTGCTACTGAGACTATCGTTGCTAGTCTTGAAGGTACGGGTCGTTCTACTGGTTTGGATTTGGCTAAGTTAGAGGAAATTGCTCATTATTTCAGAGATATTCGTAAAAAGTATGCTCAATATGAAGGCAGCCTAAAAGGTGTTGATGGACGTATTTTAATTTCTCAAGTGCCTGGTGGCATGTTGACCAACATGGAAAGTCAATTAAAAGAGCAGGGGGCTGCAGATAAGTTTGATGAAGTGATGCATGAAATACCTCGTGTGCGTGAAGATTTAGGCTTCATTCCTCTCGTAACGCCTACTTCACAAATCGTAGGTACCCAAGCCGTGATGAATGTCTTGAACGGTGAGCGCTATAAAACCATAACTAAAGAAACAGCGGGGGTGTTAAAGGGTGAATATGGGGCAACTCCCGCACCTGTTAACAAACAATTGCAAGATAGAGTGCTAGATGATGCGAAAGCAATTACCTGTAGACCAGCTGATTTAATCGAACCAGAAATGGATAAGTTGATTGCTGAAGTCAAAGAAAAAGCCTTGTCTGAAAATGTAAAGCTGTCTAATCATATTGAAGAAGATGCTTTAATTAATGGCATGTTTGCTCAAGTCGGCTGGAAATTCTTAGTTAATCGTGGAAATGCCTCTGCTTTTGAAGCTGCGCCAGATGTTGCTGCCATTAGTTCAGAAGCGCCTGTTAAACCCTCAGCGGTTAACTCTGCTACAGAAGCCTATATTGTTAACGTCGATGGTAGAAACTTTAATGTCATTGTCGGTCCTCCTGGTACTCCATTAGCTATTAAGCCTACGGTTACTGAAAATACTGTTATAGAGCCAATCGTTTCGTCAGGTGCTGAAGTTTATGCGCCAATGGCAGGCAATATCCTTAAAATTCTTGTTGAAGTGGGTAGCACTGTAACAGAAGGTGATGTGGTTGTTATTATGGAAGCGATGAAAATGGAAACAGAAGTTAGATCTAAATTTAGCGGCATAGTGAGTGCAGTTCATATCAAGGAAGGCGGCGCTGTCGCTGGTGGTAACGCCTTGGTTTCTTTATAGCTCAAAATGTTGCATTAAGAGAAATATTATGGAAAATTTGACGGCACTCTGGCAAAGCACTGGTCTGTATAATTTTACGAGTGGCCAGGCATTTATGATGTTGGTTGGCTTTTTGTTATTGTTTTTGGCAATTAAAAAAGGCTTCGAGCCACTTTTATTACTACCCATAGGTTTTGGAGCCATACTCAGTAATATACCTGTGGCAGGTATAGCTGAAGAGGGTGGTTTATTGTCTTACCTTTATTTTGGTATTAAAGCCGGTATATTCCCTCTACTTATTTTTATGGGTGTTGGGGCTATGACTGATTTTGGTCCTATGTTGGCCAATCCTAAAACTTTATTATTAGGAGCGGCCGCGCAATTTGGTATTTTTGCTTCCTTGCTAGGCGCGTTAGCACTAAACGTGGTGCCAGGCCTAGAATTTAGTTTGAAAGATGCTGCCGCTATTGGCATTATTGGAGGAGCTGATGGCCCTACTGCTATTTATGTCGCTTCAAAATTAGCACCTGATTTATTGGGCGCTATCGCTGTTGCAGCTTATTCATACATGGCCTTGGTTCCGCTAATTCAGCCGCCGATTATGCGGGCCTTAACTACAGAAGATGAACGCAAAATTGAAATGAAGCAAATGCGTATGGTTAGCAAAACTGAAAAGATTGTTTTTCCATTAATGTTGCTCGTGTTATCTATACTTTTACTACCTTCTGCTACGCCATTGATCGGTATGTTTGCCTTAGGTAATTTAATGAATGCCTGTGGCGTTGTAGAGCGTTTAAGTCAAACGGCTCAAAACGAGCTGATTAATATAGTGACTATATTTTTAGGCTTAGCTGTGGGTTCTAAGCTGAGTGCAGCCGCTTTTTTACAATTACAAACCTTGGGTATTTTAGCCTTAGGTGCTGTCGCTTTTGCCATAGGTACTGCTTCTGGGGTTATTATGGCGAAAATCATGAATAGATTTAGTGATACGCCAATTAATCCATTGATTGGCGCGGCTGGTGTGTCTGCAGTACCTATGGCGGCTAGAGTTGCCAATAAGCTAGGTTTAGAAAGTAATCCGCATAACTTCTTATTAATGCATGCTATGGGACCTAATGTCGCTGGTGTTATTGGTTCTGCAGTAGCTGCCGGTGTCCTGTTAAGTTTGGTTAAATAGCTTATCAAATTAAGGTAAGGCACAATAATAAAGCAACATAAATAGGATGCGCTGCACTTTCGTTCAGCACATCCTATAGCTATATGTCTTGGTGGATGTGTTATCGCTTATCCACACTTCAGCACTTTATTCAAATATTATCTAGATAGACCTACCCTATACTACTAAAGCCTTAAGCTTATAAAGTAAATCTAAGGCTTGTTTTGGGCTAAGATCATCGGGTAGCGTTTCTTCTAGCAAGGTAACGGCCGGGTGGTCTTCAGATGATGAAAATAAGTCCAGTTGCTTTACGTCAGATGCACTTTGTTGTTCTTTATAAGCATGATCTTCTAAATGCCGTAATTTAGTTTTGGCTTTTTCAATGACTGATTTAGGTACACCCGCTAAAGCGGCGACTTGCAAGCCATAACTTTGATTGGCAGGGCCGTCTTTAACGGCATGTAAAAAGATGATTTTGTCGCCGTGCTCCATCGCATCCAAATGTACGTTATAGATGCTATCTTGTTCATCAGCTAGCGTAGTCAGTTCAAAATAATGAGTAGCAAACAGCGTGAAGGCTTTGGTTTTTTTAGCCAAATGATCTGCACAAGCCCATGCTAAAGATAAGCCATCAAAAGTACTGGTACCACGGCCTATTTCATCCATGAGTATCAAGCTTTTTTCCGTGGCATTATGCAAGATATTAGCTGTTTCTGACATTTCCACCATAAAAGTAGAACGCCCACTTGATAAATCATCTGAAGCGCCTATGCGGGTATATATTTTATCGATAGGCCCGCAGATTAATTGTTTAGCTGGCACATAACAACCGATGTGAGCGATTAGCACAATCAATGCTGCTTGGCGCATATAGGTTGATTTACCGCCCATATTGGGGCCTGTTACTACTAACATTCTACGTTGATTTGAAAATAGTAAATCGTTAGGCACAAAAGGAATGTCAGAAACCTGTTCTATGACTAAATGTCGTCCGCCCTCAATATTAATGCCAGGCACATTTGTTAAAGTAGGTGCAGATAAATTTAAAGTCACAGCGCGTTCGGCAAAGGTATTAATAACATCTAGTTCCGCAAGAGCTGCTGCACACTGTTGTAAAGGAATTAAGTCCTCAGCGATAATGTTAAGTAATTCTTCGTAAAGAAATTTCTCAAAAGACAAGGCTTTGTCTTTTGCACTTAGTACCTTGTCTTCAAAGCTTTTTAATTCTTCAGTAATATAGCGTTCTGCACCCTTTAAAGTTTGTTTGCGCGTGTAATGCAAAGGTATTTTATCAGCGTGTATATGAGATATTTCAATGTAATAGCCATGAACACGATTATAAGCAACCTTAAGCGTACTAATGCCTGTGGCCGCTTTTTCCCTGTTTTCCATATCAATCAGAAATTGATCAGCGTTTTGGCTTAAGTTGCGTAACTCATCTAAATCCTGATGATAGCCTGGGGCAATAACACCGCCGTCACGAATAAGCACAGGTGGATTATCAATTAAGGCTTTTTGTAGCAAGCTTAATATTTCAGGATGCTCACCTATTTGCTGGGCAATATAAGTTAGTTGCGGATTATTACTAGTCGCCAAACTTTGTTGTAATTCTGGCAATACCGCCAAAGATGAACGTAGTACTAATAAGTCACGAGGACGCGCAGATTTTAAAGCGATACGCGAGCTGATACGTTCAATATCACCGACTTGTCGTAATTGGTTTTGCAGGGTTTGATAAAGGCTATCATTAAGCAAGTTTTCGATACCGGCATAACGATCATTGAGGCGTTCGGCATCTCGTAAGGGTCGATTGATCCAGCGTCTTAGGCAGCGACTGCCCATCGTCGTAGAGGTTTTGTCTAAAACACCAAACAAAGTGTACTGTAATTGCCCAGAAGGATGATAATCCAATTCAAGATTTCGGCGACTAGACGCATCAAGTAAAATGCTATCGTCACTGTTTTCAGTACAAATACCTTGGATATGGGGCAGGGCGGTCTGTTGAGTTTCTTTAACATAGAGCAATAAAGCGCCGGCTGCAGCAATGGCAGCACTTAATGATTCACAACCAAAGCCCTTTAAATCTAAGGTATTAAATTGTTGTAATATCCGTTGTCTAGCGCTTTCTGGATCGAAATGCCAAGGCAAACGACGGCACAGACCGCTACGTGCTTGTAAGCTGGTGGGTAATTGCCAGTCTTCACTAAAAAGTAGTTCGGCTGGATTTAAGCGGCCTAATTCACTCAGTAATTGATCTTTTGAATCGACTTGTTGCAAAATAAAACGGCCACTGGTTAAATCTAAACTGGCAATGCCGTATTGTTGGTCATTATTGGCTACTGAACTGATTGCAACGAGCAAATTATCTTTTCGATCGTCCAATAAGGCTTCGTCGGTAACTGTACCGGGTGTTACTATGCGAACGACTTTACGTTCGACTGGTCCTTTAGTGGTCGCAGGATTACCGATTTGTTCACAAATTGCAACCGAGACGCCTTTTTTTAATAACTTAGCTAAATAACCTTCGGCAGAGTGATAGGGGATGCCTGCCATAGGGATAGGTAAGCCTGCTGATTGACCTCGGCTAGTTAGAGTAATATCGAGTAATTGAGAGGCTAGCTTAGCATCGTCAAAGAATAGTTCATAAAAGTCTCCCATACGATAAAATAATAAGGTATCGGGGTGATCCGCTTTGATGCGCAAATATTGCTGCATCATCGGGGTGTTTGGGGCATGTGATGTTTGTTTTATTGTCATTATGCTATTTTAGCTGAAGTTTACTGAGGTCACATCATGGATCATGAAATTTTTACACTAGCTCAAATTGTTGGGCAGGCATTGCAAACACAACAAAAGAAGCTGGTAACTGCTGAATCTTGCACTGGGGGCTGGATTTCACAAGCATTAACCGATGTGCCCGGAAGTTCACTTTGGTTTGATAGAGGCTTTGTAACCTACAGTAACGCTGCAAAAATACAAATGCTTGGAGTAAATCCTCTAACATTAGAGCTTTATGGGGCAGTGAGTGCTGAAACGGTATCGGAAATGGTTACAGGTGCTTTGATTCATAGTGATGCTGATTTTGCGTTAGCAGTAACAGGTATCGCAGGGCCTAGCGGAGGAACGGAGCAAAAACCAGTCGGTACAATATTTGTTGCTTGGACAAGTAAGCTTAATGGTTATAAAGTGCTACAAGAAAATCTTAGCGGTGATAGACAAGAAATTAGGCGCCAAACCGTAGTGATAGCTCTTAAAGGCTTGGCGGATTCAATTAAAGCTTAAAAGCCAAATTCTGATTCATCAAAATCATCAAATTGTTCTTTTAAACGCTTCTTTTCCCAGTAGATTTCAATTTTTCGGCGGGCGTCTCTTTTAACATCAACTTCTTCTAAGCTTTCAGTTAAAGAAGCAAATTCACCGCCTTCAAAAATGTCTTCATCTCCAGTTTCTGGATTGTGAGTAGTGTCTGCTTTGGAAGATGCTTTAGACATACGCATAGCCTCGATCGATTTAACAATATAAAGATAATATTAAAATCGTAACAAAGTCACATGTAAAGTAAAAATTAACAGTTCGGGGTAATTAAATAATGAGTTGTCGTGGAAATACTTCTACAAGTTTTAAATGAAAGAAACTATAAAACATGAATTCAAGCTTACAACTTTACGAAAAATATATGATCCCTGCAAAAACGATAACATTGTAATGATGACCGTAGGGGGGCGTATTACATTCGCCTTTATAAAAGGCGCTCTTATATTATAAATTTCATAACATTTAGCTAGTTTAAAGGGCTTGGGCAAAACGCCTCTACCGTATTATTTCCGCAATTTATGTTTACTCATGCCAAATGGGGACGCTAAAATCATAATACTTTCACAGTCTCGATAGGGTAATTCAATAATTTAATGAGCAAAATTCAAAGTTAAGTGGTTGCTCAAAAGGTTGGGTTACGCTACGCTAACCCGACCTACATGACTATTAAATTAGTAATTTTTTACTTAAAAAAACGAACGATAAGCAAATAATTAATGACGCAGAAATAAAAACTTATTAAAATTATGGTATTACTTTAATTGTCACCAAGCCCCAATTGTTTAATGTTTAATGCAAGAAATACAAGCAAGCAAGCACATATCCTAAGCACTATCTTTTACCTTCTCAAAAGCCCAGCATTAGTTTAGAGGGCTATCGTTAATGAATTTTCTTGAACAAACAGAGAGTTTGGATGCGCTGCATTTAGGCATTACTATCGCTAATGAAAACCGTCAGATCACCTTTGTTAATCAACATTTTGTTGAGTTAACAGGCTATAGCCTTGATGAATTAATGGGGCAAAGTTTGGGCTTGTTAGTAGGTCCAGAAACTGATCCAGAAGTCTTATTACGCTTAAAAACTTCTTTAGCGATGGGGCAAGCTTTTCAAGGTGAGTTACTGAATTATCGTAAAGATGGTTCAGTGTTTTGGAATGAGCTCAACATTACACCGATCACCAATAACAAGGGTGAGGTCATCCAGTATCTGGGTATACAGCGTGACGTTACCGACAATAAGCACTTAGAAGATCAGCTAAAGGCCTCGGAACAAAGTTTTTATGAGCTCGCTAATGGTTCGCCGATTATGATTTCACTATCTGGGCTTGATAAAAAAACCTTCTGGTTTAATGAAAAATGGAAATCTTATAAAGGCTTAGAGACTTTAAGTAATAGCGGTCTTGACTGGCAAGAAGATATTCATCCGCATGACTTATTTCGAGTGCTAAATATTTATAAGAATCATTTTGAGCAAGCGCTACCTTTTCGACTGGGCTATCGCCTTAAACATTGTAGTGGTGAATATCGTTGGCTAGACTCTCAAAATGTACCGCGTTTTGATAGTCAGGGTATGTTCAATGGCTATATTACTTATTGCATGGATAATGCTGATGTTAAAAAAGATAGTATGGCTAATGATTTTTTTAACTATAGTCGAGAATTAATTTATAGCACGGATGCTAATGGTGTTATTTGGGATGTCAATCAGCGCTTTCTTGAGGTTACTGGCTATACTCGAACTGAATTACTGGGTCAGCATATCCGTATTNTTAAATCAGGCATGCATGAGTTGAGTTTTTATAAACAAATGTGGCATGAGATTAATAATGCNGGTTTTTGGAGTGGTGAAGTCATTAACCGTAAAAAGAATGGTTCATTTTATTCTGNCGTTAGCACGATTACTCGTGTTCAAAGTGCAGATGGAAGCTTTGAACGTTATTTGGCAATTTCTAGTGACATTAGTGCGATTATTGAAAAACGTCAACATTTAGAACATTATGCTTATTACGATACCTTAACCGGCTTACCTAATCGATTATTGTTAAATGACAGAATTAAGCAAGCGATGGCTACCTCGATTAGGCATAACGCTAAAATGGCGCTGTTATTTGTAGATTTTGACGGTTTTAAAGCTATCAATGACCAATATGGACACGATGCTGGTGATGCGTTTTTAGTCGCCATTAGTTTAGCTATGTCTAATGTACTACGAAAATCAGATACCTTAGCAAGACTGGGGGGTGATGAGTTTGTTATTTTATTGCCGGAACTGTCTCAGCTTTCGGATATTAATGTTCTTATAAATAAGGTGTTGCAAGCATGTAATATCTCTGTGCCTTATAACACGGAAAATTTACAGGCCTCTGCTAGTATAGGTTGTGCCCTGTTTAATGGCGAGTTGGATAAAGATTTAGCTGCTCAAGATTTGTTACACCGCGCTGATCAAGCTATGTATATAGCTAAGGACTCTGGAAAAAACACCTATTACATTTTTGATGATTTAACAGACTGGCAGGTTAATGCTAGGAATCAACGTCTGGCTAAAATGCAAGCAGGATTAAGTCGTGGCGAGTTTGTCTTGTATTACCAGCCCAAAGTAAATATGCGCACAGGCAACTTAATGGGTGTCGAAGCGCTCATTCGTTGGAATCATCCGATCCATGGCGTATTACCGCCTAGTGAGTTTTTGCCTTTAATTGAGAATCACCACCTAAACAATGATATAGGTGTGTGGGTTATTAATGCGGCATTAGCTCAGTTGCAACAATGGCAAAATCAGGGTTTAAATACTGCAATTAGTATTAATATCCATCCTAAACAATTACAGCAAGATCGATTTATAGAGTCTCTAAAAAACATAATAGCCCGTTATCCGGATTATGTTTTTGGTAGCTTGGAAATTGAGATATTAGAGTCTGGTATCATTCATAATATGAAAAAAGTTAAAAAAATTATGATAGAGTGCCAAGCCATGGGCATTTCATTTGCTTTAGATGATTTTGGTACAGGTTATTCATCGCTGAGTCTGCTGAGTGAGTTGCCTGCTAAAACCATCAAAATTGATCGTAGCTTTATCAACAAAGCCCACGAAAACAGCCAAACTATTTTGATACTAGAATCTATTTGTTATTTAGCCAATAAATTAGCTTATAAACTAGTTGCAGAAGGAATTGAAACCCTAGAGCAAGGAGAAATGTTATTGGCGATGGGTTGTGATCTTGCCCAAGGTTACTATATAGCCAAACCCATGCCATCAGAGCAAATCCCTATTTGGTTGGAAACTTGGTCAGCACCAAAAGAATGGTTAGTGAGGATGTAGTTTGGGAGCGCCAAGCTCCAGCTTGGCATGGACACCATTAAGTTGAATTTTGTAGGGGCGACAGATTCGGCACGTTCTAACAGACGAATGTACTGGGCTATTAATTGTTGCATAAGTCATCGCATGAAATAAGATTGAATTATAGGTTACCACTAACAATTAGGGCTTTTACTCGGTGGGAGTGGCTTTAGAGGCTGTGAAAGTATTCTTATTATTTCCCCTCTTTAGCAAAGAGGGGTTAGGGGAGATTGGGTCTACTAAAAAATAATCATTAAATATCAGTGATCTATGATTTATAAAAATTCCCCTCGATCCCTTTTTTACAAAGGGGGAAGCCAAAAATGAAAATAATTTCACAGTCTCTTTAGTAACTCCCACAGCAAACTGAACTCCACTAATAGTAGGTAATAACCCAGTACGAGGAAAGTGCAAAGACTTTTACAACGATTAATACTTAAAAGCGCGTATGCAATACGATTCTAGGGTAGCTCTAAGATTATTTCTCGTATCGAGATCATTAAACCCTCCACCAGAACTAACTATGCCGACTTAGCGAAACCTAATTCCTGTATCAGACGCCTTAAATTCGGTATTTTGAGCCTCGTTTCCTGTATGCTAAGCTTAGATGGATGGCAATTAATTTGCTATAAACTGACATAAGAGTCTCGTGGGTGAATCAAAATACTCCCGATACCGACCTGACGATAGTGCATAGGTATCTACACAACTAATTGTTAGCATTCCCACGCAAGAACGATAACATTGTGGTGAAGATCGTAGGGGCGTATTGCATACGCCCTTATAAAATAAGCCCTATAACATATAGACTTTCAATGTTGGGTGTATGCAATACGCCCATACCTTGTTTTTTTTCGTTTCCACGCCGATAAGAAACTTGTGTAGATACCTATGCTCTAGGAGTGGGGCTTTATATAGAACAATTGCAACTTTTTCAGCATTTCCCCTTGTAATGCCATTCCTTGGTCTTGAATAGAACTCCATAGTTTTTCTGAATTTTCTGATGTAGGATCTGTTTCATATTGGCGTTGAGCAAGATCGAGTTTTGCCAGCGGATAATCACTTTGTGCGGCTTGTTCTAACCAGCTTAGCCCGGTATTACTGTCGAAATCGATAGTGGTCGCTAATAAATACATCTCACCTAGTAACCGTTGTGCGATAGGAAAACCGGCTTTAGCGGCTTTTGATAGCCATTGACGACTTTTCTTATTGCTAGCACCTGCTCTAGTAACAGCATCATAACTGTAATGACTCGCTTGGTTGTAGCGATTTTCTTGGCTGTGCCGACCTTCTTGTAAACCTTCTTGATAAGCCAGAGCCAGCGTGGTCATGGCAACGACATTGCCGTTATCGGCACGATGACTTAATTGTGGAATTTCATCTTTAGTAAGATGCGCCGCACGTTGTTCTATTTGATGTTCTAGTTCAGCCCATTCTTCACCGTGTAAGGATAAATACCAAGATGATGATTGCTTCTGTATAGCGCGAGCATTCACAGCTTGCTGCTGATTTTTATTGGGTGCTAGGGTTAAGATGCTTACATCAGCTGGGGGTATAAAATAGAAACTATCTACCAAAGATGTTGAATACCAAGGCGCTTGATCGTCTAAGGTTTTCTTGCGCACTCTATCGGCCACATTTTTAAAAGTGACTTCAATAGCTTGCTCTGGTCGCAATAATTCTTCTGACAATATTTGCGTATATAGGCTGTTATTATTACCCACACCATCAGCCGCATATTGACCTGGTGCAGTTGAATAGGCAATGATCGTGCCTTTAGGAGTAGAGATTTTCGCCAAACCCATTTTAGATAAATCACGGTAACGGCTAGCGGTAGGGCGAAAAGGATTGTTACGACAGGCATCAAGAATAACGATATTGACCGCTGAAGGCGCACTGCTTAATTGATCCAATAACATTTTCAGTGGATAAGCCTTAAGCGCTGCACTTTGTTCGCTGGTGGGTTGCATATCAATCGGTATCAAATAATTGTCACCTTGTAACTGCATACCATGACCCGCATAGTAAACCACAGCAATTGCACCCACAGGCAGTTTGTCGCTAAATTGGCGCACCGTTTTCAGCAATTTATCTTTCGTTAAATTATGTGCAGTCTCAACTTCAAAACCAAGCTTAGTCAGTGTCTTAGTTATCAATTCGGCATCATGAGCGGGATTAGCCAAAGCACCGATAGCATAGGCATCGTTTTCAAGAACCAGTGCATGATGACTCGGTGGCTTAGCCATATTTTCTGCGTGGCTAACTGGCATGTATGCTAGACACATAAAACCAACAGCAACCAGAGGAAGCCAATACTGTTTTCGTGTTATAAAAATGTTGATGGCCATAAGCTTATTTAGTTGCGGGAGCAATAACTAGCACATCAGCGACCTCTGCTGAAGCTTTTAAAAGCACAGAGACTTCCGCTAGCCTATTAATATCATCAATATTCAACCAGATTTCACCGCTTTCTGAAGGCCCATTAACAATATTACAACCAGCTTGCCTTAACAGCATAACCACATCGCTAAAATTAGCATTGGCACGAATGATGATTTTAAGGTGCGCTTGTGTGCTTATCTCCGGTAAGTTGCGATAAGTCGTTAAGGAACTAGGTGCTTGATCTTGAGACCAGCGCTCTATTAGCACAGTGGATTGAATCATCATTAGTATCGTCACAGTCACAAAAGCTGGCGTAAAACCCCAGTCACGAAAGTGCTGTTGCCAACGATCCAGTAAGCTGGTTTTAGTCGTTTTTCGACTTAGCCGAACAGCGCTTAATAAGCGCTCAAGCCCTGCTTGTTCACTGCGTTCTGAACCCACCGCTTTAACCGCCGTGCGCAGCCTTTGCGTAAAATAAACCTCATCTTGAACTTCGGGATGTTTAAGCAGATAGCTTTCAAAAAAAGCCTTATCAGCCTCACTTAGTGTGCCATTAACATAAAAAGGCAAGAGATCACTAAAACGTTGCAAGTCTTGGTTCATAAGCTTCTCTCAATATCAAGGCCAACATAGCTACGTTCCAAACATTCTCGAATCTTATGTCGAGCATGCAATAAACGCGTTTTAATAGTGTTGTCAGGGCACTGAGCAATCAAAGCAACTTCACTGATGCGTAAATCATTGTAGTAAGTCCAGTAGGCCGCTTCGCGTTGACTAGATGGTAATTTATCGAGACAACCCTGCATAACTTGATTCAATTCACTTTTCTCAAAATGATCAAGCACCGCCCAAGAAATATCTAGGTCATCAGATAAACTCTCAGTTTGCTCCTCCAGTTTTATTTTCTTTTTTTGATGTCGGTCAGTAGTTCGCAGCCAATCCTTCACTTTATTTTTAGCGATAGCGCATAACCAAGTGAAAAAGGTAGATTCACCGTTAAAACCAAAAGGTTTGCTGTTTATAACCATAAAGGTATCAAGAAGTATTTCTTCAGCGGCTTCATCAAAGCCAACTTGGTGACGAATAAAAGCATACAAGGCTTGTTGATAGTGCTTGTACAGCCTTTCCATTCCTTTATCGTTACCTAGGGCAATTTGGTTCAAAACAGCGTGAAGTTCGTCAGGGGATAAATCAACCATAGTTAGAAACGTGTCAGTTGTTTAAGAATGAGCATGAAATAATATAACCAAGACAGGTAGGGTGGGCAGCGTTTTTCTGCCCACCACTCAATCGGTAGTGGAGGGCAAAGGATCGAACCTGGCTTTGTTGGAGGTCGTGTTCACCCCAATATACTGCCTAGACTCAACCATCGCTTCTTAAGCTTAAACAATTATGATTTTAAGCTCATCAATAATAGATAGTTTTTTATCTCCCGTGATAAATTGATCGACATTTACAGATATGGCACAGGCAACTTGTAAGGCATCGGGTGTTCTAAGAGATTGTGAGTAACTCGCTCTTAAATCAGTAGCCAAATTAACAACATCAGCACTAAGTTCAATGATGCGAATACTAGGGAGTTGAAAGAACTGGTTATATTGAACAAGTAAATCTGTATTATTTTCTTTTAAGGGCAATACCCTACATTCTAAAAAAGATAATCGCGAGACAATAAGCTGAGCTTTATTCTGTATAGCTTCTTTGATTAACAAGCGTGTTGCTTGACCTTGTTGTTGTTCAGATTCGATAAGATAGATGATAGCGCAGGCATCTAAAAATAATTTCATGAAGTATGCCACTCATCTCTTAAAGCCTGTATTGCCGTATTAATTTCGTCGTCTGAGCGTTGACCGATAGGCAAGTTTTGCATGAATTCTATGACATCATTACTTTCAGTTACGTTGGAAGTAATATCCTGTTTTGTCTCGAGGAACTCAATAAAATGTAACACTTCAACTGCTTTTGAAATAGGCATTGTTTTAACGTGTTGATAAATTGTTTGAGCGATGTTCATGGTTTTAAATCCCTTACTTACTAAGTTAATAAAAGCTACATACTAATTCTATATTACTATCGCCTCTGATTATAATCCTAATAGAGTTTAGGATTTAACAGTCCAAATAACTCAAGAATTCCAAACTGCTGCTTAGAAAAACAACCTCACTTATCGCCGTTATCATTACAAAACCTTAGTTAGGTAGGGTGGGCAACGCTCACTGCCCAATACTTAATCGGTAGTGGTGGGCAAACGATAAAGCTGTTTGCACACCCGTGTGACTACAAAACACAGCGATCGAAAAGCCTCGGAACAATAAAATATGTCAGTTGTTTAGCTGACTATAAAAATAATTAAAAAAAATAAAACCAAATAAGCGTTTGTGGCGATTAAAGGTTAATACACTGAAACAGAACTGCGAAGTATTGTAATCAACTGTTATCAGCATTGTATAGCCTTAATAGAATTCGATAACCCACAAAGAGTAAGTTGATGAACGTTAAAAAAACAAAAGCATTTTTCGATACACCCGCGAAAATTAATGAATTCTTAGCTGTAGAGCCAAAATTAAATGTAGCCCATGCAGCCTTGTTAGATTCTTGTTTAGAGATGTACCAAAACGATGCCGACAGCTTATGCCATGCTATTAGTGAAGTCTACGACCATAAAAAACGCGAGTTTATAGCCAAAGACCACAGCGGAAAAGATGTCGTTAAAGTCTTTGATATAGGCCTATTAAATAAACGCTATCAGAATATTACAACAGGCGACCGTAACGTTAAAGCCATACTCAACAAGTTCAATTTAGAAGAAGACAGCGGCTATCGAGAACTGATGCCCGTTACCCAAGTCTTTTTCGATGGGCTACCGGTCTTGAAAAAGAACTACCCTAATTGCCATGAATTTCTTGATTATGTTGAGCAATTCGCTGCCCTGTCGCAATGCCGTAGCCATACCAAAAAAATGTATTTTCCGCCGGTGATATTAGCCGGGCCTCCTGGCGTTGGTAAAACAGCTATCGTAAGAGAAATCGCTAAATTGCTGAGTGTGCCTTGTAAACAATTGGATATGGCAGCCATGACTAGCGGTTTTGTTATAGCGGGTTCTAGTAGTGCGTGGAGTGATGCCAAAACCGGCTGTATCGTTGATATTTTACGAGATAACAAAGTCGCTAATCCCATTATTATTTTGGATGAGCTAGACAAAGTGTCTACGGATGCAAAATTCGATCCTGTCGGTGGACTGTATACCTTATTAGAACAAGAAGCCGCAGCCCGCTTTATCGATGAAGCCTTAGAGCAGCCCATAGATGCTAGTCATATTTTATATGTTGCAACGGCTAATAATTTAGCCGCCATACCAGAGCCTTTGTTATCCCGATTTTTAGTGATCAATATCCAAGATGTAAAAGGCGAACATCACCGCCAAGTCACGCAATCGATTTATCAAGCGCTGATTAAATATGAAAAGATGGAGCAGGCGTTCGTGCCCAGTTTGCATGAATCTATATTTGAAGCCCTAGAATCTTACTCGCCGCGTGAAGTAAAGCGCTTACTAATAAGAGCAATGGCCTATGCCGCTTTCCGTAAGCAACGAACTATTGGCCTGGATATTAATGCAGATGACCTGAGGTTACCGACAATAGACGAAGTCAGAATGGGGTTTTTGTCATAAATTGAAAGCTAAGGCAAAGCACTGCTCAATGCCAATAGTAGGGACGTATTGCATACACCCTATTTAAACACAACCTACATGACTAATTAATAGGCTGTGCAAATAGCTTAATTGATCGTAATCGGGGAACCGATTGTAATGTAGGGTGGGCAAACTGCTTTATCGTTTGCCCACCATTTACCGACAAGCGGTGGGCAGTAAGCGCTGCCCACCCAACCTGACTAAGTTACGAGCACTAAATAACTTGAGCAAATTTACATTCGTCAGGTAGCGGCGATTTGCATACGCTCTATACATTTGTCGCTTTAAAAGTGTGCAAGATCATTTGCCATAATACGCGACGGATTTATTGACTATTATATACGGGTTACAAGCTTGCTTTATCAATTATAGAGGAAGTAAGTTGGGTTAATTGTCTTGAATAAAAGTTATGTAATATTTACGTAATATTACTTAGTATAGAATCATAAGTTATAACATAAAAATTTAAGGGTACTGTTTTTCTCTCTATGATTTTGTGAAATTCATTTATACAAAAACAAAGGAAACAATTGATTGTGTTAGTCCTACATAAAAAAGTAAGCTCAAGAATTAGGTTAATGATGGCAATGTCTGCGATGGCTGTTATAGGCGGCTGTCAGTCAACTGGGAGTCAGACAGCCCCCCCCCCGCATACACTCAAATTGAATCAAGCATAGTCAGTCCGCTTGATTTAAAAGCATTACCCGAAACCATCAGCTTTGAGCATACCGATCGCGTAAATCGTCTAGTGCGATTATCCAGCCAATTAAGTGCGCAAGCACCAGAAATACAAGAATCACAAGTTGTGGTCGGCAAAGTGCCGGGTGCAGACTTTCCAGTCCCAGTCATACGTTTTCATTATCAAGAGCGCACGTTCTTTAATTCCGGTAGTGCAGAAGTTATTTCTGAGTCCGATAAAGTTCTCGATGTGATCGCTGAACAGATGAAAAGAGACTTACCAGATACTAGTCTGGTCATTCTCGGGCACACCGATAGCGTTGGTTCCGATGATTATAATAATCATCTTTCACTAAATCGTGCTTCTGCAGTGATGCGTAAATTGGCGCAACGCGGCGTTAATATTCAACAAATGTCTACAGTAAGTATTGGTGAAAGCCAGCCTATTGCAACTAATGCCACGGAGACAGGTAGGGCCCTGAATCGTCGAGTTGAATTTATGCTTTCACGTTTTGAAGAAGCCAACTATGTCGCTATTGAGCAGTTTTCACGAAATACCGATTGGCTGAACAATCATAATGAAAAGGTGCTTGTTATACCACCAGAACAAACAAAACTAAAGCCAACTGATACACCCCAAGTTCATATCATACCAAAGGAAGTAGTGGCTCATGATACCGGCGCTAAGAAATTGACTGTACTTAAGTTGACACGAGAAGTACATGTAAAGCCATACGCAGAATTAGTAACATTGCTTAAAGAATCTAGTCGTGTTGTAACGATTATGCCTGCTGAGACTGTTCATCTCCTTCCATCTACTTAATTACCATTCAAAACTATTAAGGAACTATTTAACTATGGCCGAAAACAATTCAACACAAGTGATCCCTGAACAGTTGCAATTAGCTTTTGATGCAGTAATGGCATTTCAATTACCAAGCACTGATCAAGCTTTTCGTGAACATATTAATAGTAGTGCAGAAACAGAGTCCCAAAGTACTGTGCCGTTACTATTAGACGAAAATGAATTAACTAATGGTATGTGGTCTGGATGCATAGATCAGATATCCAAATATCGCGATGAGTTTTTAAAGCTACAAGGAATATTTGCTGCTGGGCTTCAACCTTCACGTAAAAAAATAGATGCCTGGAAAAGCATTGATGATGAAATTGCTAATAAGCAAAATGAATATGATGATATTGAAGCCAGCACAATTGCAGATAAAGAAGCGAATAGACAATATGCTGATGCCAAAAAAAATGTGACTAATCTTGAAGAAGAATACAAAGTAATGTATCGAGCTGAAGGTCAGCGTGAAGCAAAAGATTTTCCTCTTTATCTATACATTATTTTGCTAATGTTAGTTGGTGCTGCTGAATGGATGGTCAATTATGAGACGTTTTTGAATTTTACAGAAGTCCCTTTAATGGCTGCTGGTGCCACAATACTTGTTGCACTTGCTGTAGCTTATGCTGCACATTTTCATGGAACAAATTTTAAGGGGCACCAATACTTTTTTGGAGATCATATCGAGACAGCTAAAAAAAATAATCATATTCGAGGTCTTATTATTGTTAGTATCATTCTAATTCTTGCTTTCATAGGAGTAGGTGGTGCTAGGTATGAATTAGTTGCTCAACAAGCTAGTCAACTTGGTGGCGGTGAAGGTGGATTGCTAGGTGGTGATGTAGTGACTATCAATATTGGTCAGGTTGTTAGTATTTCTATGGTGATTAATGTTTTTGTATGGTTTATTGGAGCCGCTATTGCCTATACAGTGCATGATGAAAACCCCCCTTTTACAGATAAATTTAGAGAGTTTAAAAAAGCAAAAAGGATTTTCGATCCGCTCAGGCAAGAATTGGATAAGAAGATTGCACAGCTACATGCCGAGCGCAATAAGAAAATTGGAGAATTAAAAAATACAGCTAAAGCCCACGAACAAGAAGCTAAGCCACTGGCAGATCTTGAGTTGATGGTTAACGAGAAAAATAAAAAAATTTGTTCTGAATCAAAGCGTCTTGTTAATCAAATGATTCGTACTTACCGCTCTTCATTAGCTCAGCAGGCCAAAGTTTCCAATCCAGATATAAGATTTAATAGGAACGGTGAATTAATAGATCTTGAAACTTATCGTCAATTAAACATTGACTTTAATTTTCAAAATAAATTAGAGGATTTGGTATGAGAAATATGGCTACTAAATTTGTTTTAATTGCAGGTGTAGCGTTAATACTGGCTTCATCAAATACATGGGCTTTGGGTGGTGCAGGTGAATTAAATATCTCCCACTATTGCGATAAAAAAAGTCCTCGTCAAACTTTAATCTATATTGACGATAAGTCATTAGTCAAAGGCGAAACACAATGGGCGTTACAGCTTATCAATAAAATGATGGTCAATTTAATGCCTTCGGAACCCGTTACTATCGTTAAATTAGCAACGGAAACAGGCGCAGCACAAGAGCGTTGGAAAGCCTGTTATCCAGACATGACTGTTGCTGAAATAGATCGGTACAAACAGTCTGCTGGTATTGTTGAGAAACTCACTTCTTCTGATCCAACTAAAGATATTAAAAAGCAGCAAGGCGTGTTTAAACAACAAATGGCAACGGCGTTAGAAAAATTAATGTTAGAAAATTCACATGAAGCCATTGCTGATCAATCTGTACTTGAAAAAAAACAACTCGTCCGAGCCTTTGAAAATGATATTGCACGTTTTGATGCCCGCTCTGGTGCAATCAGAGTCATTGTCTTTAGCGATATGCTAGAAAATTCTGAGTTGATTAATGGCCTAAGCGCAAAGCCTAGCGAAGCCAAAGCTTTGGCAGATGCACGTAAATTGAACTTTCAAAATGCCATATTTCATGTGTTTGGTGCAGGTAAAACTGGCGGAAATACTGATAGTTTAAAAGCTTTTTGGGAAGCATTGATTGAAGGTGGAACTGGTAGTTTAGCCGACTTAGGTACAGAGTTGATACTTAACTCCAAAGCACCCGATTCTTTTAAAATCTACGATGTAGAGATAGAACTGACTAAAGAAGATGTGCGACGTGGAAAATTAAGGTTAATCATTGATAACGAAGGTAAGTTACAAGAAAGTATTATCTCTATAGGTACTAAGAATCACTCATTACTAGATGACGGCGAATTTATTTGCCAACAAGAAAATTGTACCCTGCAAGCAATGATAAGGCGCCCAGTAGTTGTTGCTGAGGGTAAGGAAGAATTTAAACTCATCGGTACACACGATAAGTTAACAGGTAAGTTTCAAACACCTGGTACAAAATTAAGTGATGGCAAAGACGCTGCTTTCAATATGACCATTAACGTATCCAAATAATAATTAAGGATAAACAAATGATGAACTCAATAAAAAAGAAATTTTGTTTATGTCTCTTCATGATGTGTTTAACCATCATTAGCGGCTGTGCATCGACTACTGGGCAGAGAAACGCACAATCATCTTGGGGTGACTGTGGCTTAGGTGCATTAGCGGGTGCAGGGGTAGGTGGAGTAGTGGGCTATTTAAGCAATGGCGCACAAGGTGCTCTTATTGGTGCAGCGAGTGGCGCGGTTGTTGGTTGTGTAAGTGGCTATTTAATTTCTGAATATTTGAAGCCAGAAGAAAAGCGACTGTATGACGCCAATATAAGTAAAAATATGAATAATAGCCCAGTTAACTCCACTGGTACAAATGTTTGGCAAAGTCCTGATGGTCTAAAGAAAGTATCGACCACCTTTGATAAATCATCATCCCTTACACAAGCAATGACTACTGTTGGACCAAATGTCGAGTTAAATCAAACTATAGTTTCACAATTACCTGCCAATCCAATTTGTAGAGTAGCCGCCAGAAAGTTCGCGGTTAACGGAAAAGAATTTGAAGATAAAGGCGTTAGTTGTCGTGATGCTAACGGGGATTGGACTGAAGTGACTAAGAAAAATGCTGCTTAAATTAGGTTGGGCAACGAGTTTTTTCTCACCGCTCAATTCGGTAAATGGTGGGCAAACGATAAGGCTGTTTACTCACCAAATGTGACTAAAATAGGAAGGTAGCAATGAAAAACTTTAAATATTTAGACAAAGAAATTGAATTTTATAAATCTACCGGGATAGTGCTAGATGATAAAAAATTTAGCGAAACACATGTTTCATCTAGCGGTGGTGGTGGATATGTCAATCAATATGGTGGGCATGTTAGTGCGCCACAGGTAACATCAAGTTCAACGACACATCAAGAGATATGGTACAAAAAAGAAAATGGTGATGAAATAAGTATCCAATTGGAAGGGGATATTCCATTGCGAATAGGCCATAAGATAAGTGAAATATCCGCTGGCAATAAAGATTCGGATACTTGTTGGCGTTTTGCTTTGATTAACCATAGTACTAAAAAATATTGGTTACTGAATAATGCTACGGATTTAAATAAATTGTTAGATATTGATAAACCCATAGTAGGGGGGTGGGCTCTGTTAATGTGTTTCTCTTTCCCGTTGATTATTTCGCTTCCAGAATTAGCGAGAGAATTGGGGGAGACGCAAGTGGCTTTCACTATTATTGGTGGTCTTATTGCTTTCTATATTTATTGTCGAAGGGTTCATTCTATTCGATTTGACAACATAAATATTGATCAATCAACAATATGGTGGGGAGCTAATTTATTGTTTCTCTCTTATATGTCGATTTCTATTTTACTAGGACAACATTCCTTTGCAATTAGGGACCATATGTTTTTAATGCTTTTATTGTTTGGCGGCCCTATTTCTTACAATATTTATTATGGAGCGAAAAAAATTTTTCGAATTAACAACATGCTTAAAGCTTTAAATCTACATTTGGAAAATGCAGTTAAAGAAGCTATGAAATAAACTGGTATGGTGTGCAGCGCTCTCTGCCTATCGCTCAGTCGACAAACGGCCGTACGTCAGATCAATCCACCACAAACGTAGCGATAAACTAATCGTTACTTGATTGCTTCTTCGTGAGGTTTTTTTGTTCGAATGTTTTTGATCTTCCCTGTGTGCGGCGGTTTGTTGTCGCGAAACCGCCCTACAACTTACGGACTTGAATTCGATGTCGCTGTAAAACAAGAAGAATCGCAAGGGCGTTGTTTTGCTAAGGCTCACATGGATCGCGGTCTTGCATATTGGTTGGATAAGAAACTGAATCTAGCTGAAAAAGATTTAGTCAAAGCCAGTGAATGTGATGCTAAGGATCCTATTATTTTTTACAATTTGGCTAGTTATTATTCGGCAACTAATAAAGCTGATTTAGCACTCGACCCTCTAAATAAAGCATTAGATTTAGGCTTTAAAGATTGTGATATTTTACGTACAGATTCTGATTTAAATAATCTGCGAAAAATGTCTGAATTTAAAAGAGCATTAGAGCAGCATTCATTATTTTGTTTAAAATAATTTTAATTTAACAAAAGGAAATATAAAGTGATTAATTGTCCAGCATGCAACACCCTGGTTCAAGAAGATGCCGCTTTTTGTAATAGCTGCGGGAAGGATTTAAGAAAATCTAATAACTTCGTATCTAAGAACGTTGAAAGTAACAATGGCTTAGAAATTAGTGCAATGACTTGGTTAAAGATTACCTATATTGCTCACATAATAGGCATAGTTTTCCCACTCGGTCATTTGGTCGGTATTATTCTCACGATGCTTAAAAAGAGTGAATCTAAAGGTGATGCATTTATTACGGACCACTATTCCTATACTTTTAATACGGCTGTCAAAGGTGCAATTGGGTTTGGGATTTGTATGGTCATTTGGGTAGTAGGAAGTATTGTACTTATTGGGCCATTAATTGGTGGAGCCCTTATGTTTTGTATTTGGGTTTGGACAATCGTTAAATACGTTAAAGGTTGGATGAAATTTGATAATTTAGAGCCGATTAATTCATAAGAAATTAAGCCCATAGGTTGGAGTAAGTGATAACGAACCCCAACGCAACACCCGATATGTTGGGGTTCGCGTTGCTTCACCCAAACCTACAACACCTTAACTTTTGGCAGCTAGATAGGGCGGGCAAACGATAACGCTCTTTGCACACCCGTGTGACGCAATAGTAAAAGTTTACAGCTAGTAGCCTCGATGAAGTAAAACAGAATCGAGGAGGTTATAAACGTAGCTTGGGGTGAGTTTGCTAACCTCGGTCTACGAGCTAAATAGAGCTTTCAAAATTGTAAGAAATTCTAAAAACCTAAGTATTATCGATGAATGACCCGCAACATAAGTTGCGGGTACACTTTTAACTAAGTAGCTTACTTAAATGAAATGCGAGTAAAGGGCCGACCCTGTCGGTTACGCTATCCCTACCCAGTTTTTGTTATTGGGTTTCTCGCGAAAAACGAATGAATAAATGTATTGTTATTTTTGCTATAACATCAATGCTCGTAACGGGTTGTGCAACGAAAGCTAATTATCAAGAAGCTTTTGCTGATAAAGAAGCTATTAGTGGCAGCAGCCAAGTTATTGCAGCGCCAGCTGATGTGATTTTTGATGCAGCCTTAGAAGTGACCAGTCAGCAAGGCTTTAATGTCGATGCCGTCGATCCTAAAGGTCGTGTGTTAGCCGTCACCAAAGAAATTCAAAATAATGAAGACCAAGAAATCTCTCATACTATTAAATCAACGGTAACAGTCATTCCGGTTTCAGAACAACAAGCACGCGTGATGTTGTCAGCTAATCAGATTACCGAGTTGCATAAAAAATCAACAGTATGGTTTCACCTGTTGTGGGTATTGCCGCTATTTCCGTACGACACTGAATACACCACCGTGGTGACTGACCGTGGCACGGTCCACGAGCCAGAATTTTACACATCTTTTTTCAGTAAATTGAATCAAAGTGTCGCCGCTAAAAACGAGAAATTGGCTAAAGATAAAGCAAAGGCAGAAAGTGATGTGGCTTTAGCTAGAGGCAAGGAACAAGAAATCGCCATCGCTGCGTTATTTCAAGCTAATGCAGAAGCCGAGGCACAGGCACTTAATGAGCAGCAAGTCGCAGCTTTAGCTGAAGAAGAGGCTAGGGCGAAAAAGACCAAAAAACGAGCTGTGCGTAGTAAGAAGTAAGATTTAATAGCTAGCTAGGTAGTGTCGGCAACGCTCAATGCCCGCCACTCAATCGGTAGTGGTGCGCAAACGATAAAACTGTTTGCCCATCCGTGTGACGTAATGGTAATGGTTTTCAGTAAGTAGCCTCGATTCCGCTTTCCTACATCGCGGCTACGGATTACCGTCCACCCCACTTTATATAATAGGTTCGAATTATGAAATTAACTAAATGGTTTGTTGTTTTAGGTCTAAGTCTTTCTCTTTTGGGCTGTGGCCATGGCTTTGAAGGCGAATATTCTGCTAAAAGTCCATCACTTGATATCGTCAATGGCTTTGCAAATGCTCTAGGTGTTAACAATGTAGTGGGGTCGCAAAAAATAGTGATAGGATCTGATTATGTTGAGACAGAGGGTAAAAGAGAAAACTATAGCAAAATATTTGTACGGGAATCGGGTAGTGAAAAATATTTGATATTTAAGTCAGGCGAGAATGAAGAAGCATGGAAGATAGTTGATGATAATACCTTAGTCACTGGTGAAAATACGATTGCTTCAGTGACCTTGAAGCGTATAGACAGCAAAAAATAATTTGATAGTAGCCTCGATGAAGTAAAACGGAATCGAGGCGGTCGTAGTTGTAGTGTGGTTTCGCGGCAGCAAACCGCTGTACACACGCAAGATCAAAAACATCCGAACAAAAAACTTCACGAGCGAGTAGCCAAGAGAGGGTTAGTTTATCGCTCCGTTTTTGATGGATTGTTGCTATCGCTCCGAATCCACCCTACGGATTGATCAGCCTTACGGTCGTATGTGATTGATCACAACGGAGATATAAGTGACTATTATTACTTTAGATGATACGCTTCTCAGTGAAATTATTAATGTCAGACCCCAAAAAATGCCCAAGAAACGGTCGTGAAGATTCTAGGTGATTATTTACTGCAAAATAAGCAAGAGCCCTGATTATTTAGCAATTGCGTGTAGTAGATAATTTTTCCGATGAAGACGTGGATGCTTTATTTATACGGAATAGTGACATAGCCTAAAAGTATTATCAAAACTAAAGGATTCAATAGATCATGAACAATACACTAAATACTGAAATTCCAAATCAACTATGGCAACAGGCGCAAGCACTTGTGCAGCAGGGGTGGGCTAGTAATTTACAGGAAGTAGTTAATGAGGCATTGCGCAGGTATCTAGAGTCTCATCAAGATGTGTTAACTGAGTCTTATATCCAAGATGATGTTAAATGGGGATTGCATGGCGAAGACTAATCATTTATTGATTGTCGCTGACGCAGGACCTTTAATACATTTAGATGAGCTTTCGGCACTGGATGTATTAAGCGATTATGCCGCTGTGTTGGTTCCAAATGCTGTTTGGCTTGAGGTGCAGCAGCATCGTCCACAAGCCTTACTACAGATAAATGTTAAGTTAATCAGGCAAGCTACACCGTCAGTTTCAGACAGAGTAAAAGCGATAGCCGCTTTGTATACATTGCATCATGGTGAGCGAGAAGCTTTAGAGCTGTGTTTAACTCATTCAGTTAATTTGTTAATAACAGATGATACAGCTGCACGACTAGCAGCTAATAGCATGAATATTGTCACACACGGCACATTAGGTTTGTTAATCCGATCTGTTCGTCAAAAGTTACGAGAACCCTCTGAAGTATTAGCATTATTAGCCGCTATTCCTGAGCAAACGACATTACATATTCGACCAAGCTTGTTAAATGAGGTTATCGCACAAGTTGCAGATGAATGGAAAAGTAATTTATGAAGGAACTAGCCCGTAGTTTGGGGTGAGTGATAACGACCTCCAACGCAACACCAGATTTGTTGAGGTTCGAGTTGCTTCATGTCAACCTACAAAACTTTAACTTTTGGCAGCTAGTTAGGGTAGGCAACGCTCGCTACCAGCCGCTTGTCGGTAAATGGTGGGCAAACGATAAGGCTGTTTGCACACCCTACAGCTAGGTCGAGTAATCACATGGGGTAATTTCTTGAGGCTACGACCTATGCTTTTTTTATTATTTTCACATAAGACAAATACCATGCGAAACAAACTTCTTTTAACTTTAGTGGTAAGCTGCGTTTTGACTGCGTGTGCCAAAAGTCCGATGGGCAGAAATCAACTCATGATGATGCCCGACACGCAAGTCAATCAAATGGGCTTGCAAGCCTTTACGCAATTAAAGCAAACCAAACCAGTGAGCCGAAATCCTCACTATATTAATTTTGTCAATTGCGTTGCTCATCCCCTTACCCAACAGGTCGGTGAAGGCGCGTGGGAAATTGTGGTGTTTGAGGACGCTACTTTAAATGCCTTTGCTTTGCCTGGTAATAAAATTGGTGTTCATAGCGGCTTAGTGAATATGGTCGACAATCCTGCTGAACTGGCGGCCGTTATCGGCCATGAAATAGGTCATGTGCTTGCCAAACACACTAACGAAAGGATGTCAGGCGAAACCGTTACTAAACAAGGTATGGGGTTACTAGGTGCTGTTGTTGGTATAGACCAATCCATATCGATGCAACTAGGCATGAGTGCTTTAGGTCTAGGCTTACAGTATGGGGTATTAATGCCTTATGGTCGTACCCATGAAAGTGAAGCCGATGTTATGGGGCTGGATTTAATGGCAAAATCAGGTTTCGATCCCCGACAAAGCATTAATTTGTGGGTAAAAATGTCACAAGCCAGAAATGGACAAGCGCAGCCTGAGTATCTGTCCACCCACCCTTCAGATGCCACTCGTATTGATAACTTAAACCAAAATATGGCCGGAGCTATGCAAGAATATCAGCAAGCCAAAGCTCAAGGTAAGCACCCTAACTGTAGCAAATGAACCTGTATTTAACTCTATGTCATCCTTATCCCAAAGATGTCTAGCAAGGTAGGGTGCGTAAGGTTCGCTGCCCACTGCTCAATCGGCACAGGGATAAGTTGCACATAAATCAGGGGCATACCACGGTTTATTCCTTCTCATAATGGTTTTTATATTAAATTGTTGTGCATTAATGGTTTACGTCTTGCTGCTGAGCTTGCAGGAGTGTACAATGTACATGTATATTTATCTGGAGTTGCTAAGTCAGTGAGTCACGCTATCGAATTTATTGAGACCTCGGTTTTTTCTAAACAAATTAAACTGATAGCCACCGACGATGAGCTGAAAGATCTGCAAGTTGAGCTTATTGCGCAACCAGAAAAAGGTGATCTCATTCAAGGTACTGGTGGGCTGAGAAAAGTCAGAATGGCTACAGATGGTCAAGGAAAAAGCAAAAGTGCTCGCGTCATCTACTTTTTAGCAACAGCAGAAATTATCTATTTAGTACTGGCTTATCCTAAGAATGTTAAAGATAACCTAAGCAACTCAGAGAAATCTGAGTTGAAGAAGTTAGTTAAGTTGCTTAAAGGGGAGATTTAATATGAGTATATTTAATGAATTAAAAGCCTCGCTAGAAGAGGCGGTAGATATTAAGCAGGGTAAGAAACAAGCAGCGCGAGTGACTCGGTATGATGTTGCTAATGTGAAAGTCATTCGACTTAAGCTAGATGTATCTCAGCAAGAACTGGCTGATGCTTTAGGGACTAGCGTAGATACTATAAAGAGCTGGGAAAGCAAACGTCGTAATCCAACGGGGCTTGCTGCTAAGGTGTTGGCGACTATTCAGGATAATCCTAGTTTTTATCACGATCTTTCTGCTCACTAGTTAAGCTATGCGTAGAGCAAGAGTTGCCTCTGTACGACAGATCAATCCCTAGGGTAAGTTAAGGAATCTGTATGTTTGGAGTAAAACTGCTTTAGCTGTTTTTCGGAATAAAGCAAGCTAGAGCTTGCTGCTTTTTTGGTTACTAAGCAGAGCTTAGTAACCAGTTATGTAGGGTGGAATACCGAGCTTCAGCTCTGCGTTTTAAAACAGCTGAAGCTGTTTTACTCCAAGCACAACTCGTAAGATGTATGAATGTAAGGTGGATTCGTGCTAGTAATCCACCATTTCGGAGCCTCGGCCTTGCATTCGACCAAAACCACAGAGTCAGGTCTTGAATTTTGCACAATCACTTTGAAGCCGAAATATGCCAATGAAAAATACAAGACCTGACCCCGTGGCTAGAGCTTGAGTTCGAGCGTAATACGCTACTTTCCGCTGAAAGCAATAATATTTAAACGACCTGTAAACCTAACAGCTGCTGGAAAGGTTGAAAATCTTTATCTGAATGTAACAACAAAAAATCGTTTTCTATACAAAAAGTGGCAATCATTGTATCGATGGTTTTTCGTATGGTAATACCTTGCTTACGTAATATTCTAAAGTTCTCAGCACTTTTTAGACTTAAGGTTACACCGAGCATAGGGTAAACAGGCAGGGAGCAAAGTAATGTTTTGGCAGCTTGATAATCCTGATCTTGCCTAAAGCCTTGTAACACTTCAGCTAGAATCAAATCACCTGTGCATATCGGTTGCAAACCCAATAAGCCATCTAGTTTCTTTGTCGCTAAGGTTTCTGCACCATTAAAATAATCCACCCAAACACTAGAGTCGACCAGAATCAATGATCAACTCGCATTGTTTCAAGATCGCCATCCCAATGTAATTTTCCTTTAAATGCTTTAATAGATTCTTGCTGCTTTAACATCAACAAGGTCTTTAAGCCAAGCTCCACTGCCTCACGCTTACTTTTTACGCCGGTTACTTTTAAAACATCAGACATTAATGTGTCATCAATAATAATGTTAGTTCGCATCATTTTCTCTATGTGTAAGAAAAGAAAAAAGCTCATGGAAATTTTCAGAAGATAAATCTGCAATTTTCGTAAGCGATGTGCCTCGTAATTCAGCGATATGTTCGGCTACATAACGTACATAAGTGGGGTAGTTGGTTTTGCCGCGATAGGGTACTGGGGCTAAATACGGTGAATCAGTTTCAATTAAAAATCGATTTGCAGGTACTTTTTTTGCCACGTCTTTAATTTCTTGGGCGCTATTGAAAGTGACTATGCCTGAGAAAGAGATATAGAAATTTAAATCTAAAGCTTTCTGAGCAAAATCCCAATTTTCAGTAAAGCAATGAATGATGCCGCCGACTTCTCCAGCATTTTCTTCTTTTAAAATGCGTAAAGTATCAATTTGAGCTTCACGGGTATGGATGATTAAAGGCTTTTTCAGTGCTTTAGCTGCGCGTATATGGGTTCTAAAGCGCTGGTGTTGCCATTCTAAATCACCAGAACTACGAAAATAATCTAAGCCGGTTTCACCTATGCCGATTACTTTATCGGCTTGCCCTAAAGCAATAAGTTCTTCTAGGCTGGGATCTTTACCATCTTGTACGTTCGGGTGTACGCCTACAGTTAGAGATATTTGTGCATAGGGGCTGACTAAATCAACCATGGCTGGGTAAGATTCCAGATCAATTGCGATACATAAGAGGTGGTCAAGTTGTTGTACCTTAGCTTCTTGCATAAAGCAGGCAAAATCATCTTGATAAGGTGTCAAGTCAATACGATCCAAGTGACAATGTGAGTCGATTAGCATAGCTTAATATTACATAGTAAAGGTTGATCGGTCGGACAAAAGGGTGCCGGCCAAATAGGTTTCTATTTTATTGCGAACGGTGATGTCATCTTTTTTATTAAATTGTATGCCTATGCCGCTAGGCCTATAACCTTCAGAGTGTGGTGTTGTCCAGATAACTTTGCCAGAAATAGTGAATGGCTCGATTTCATCCATTAAAGTTAATACTATGGACACTTTTTGACCCATTTCATAAGGCAGATTGGTAGAAATAAACAGACCCCCATTGATAACAAATGGCATGTAAGCGTCATACAAATCATTTTTGTCTGTAATGGTATGAAATAGAGTGTTTTCTGACGACGTTGTTTCTATCATGTTTTATTTCTGGGATTAAGATCAGACCAAGTGATTAAAATTTCTTCATAGAGTAATTGTTTATTAACCGTGGTATCTAAGAGTTTTTGTCTTATCAGTAATAAATCATATAATTCATATAAGCCTTTTGATTCAATTCGTTCAACCAAGGATTGGAGGTGGTCTTTCTTGTCTGGATTATATAAGCCATCTGAGTTTATTGGAAATCGACATTTAATTAAATCAATAATCCACGTTGTCATCCAAGTTAGTAAAGGTACTTCCGTTAGTTTAGTCCAGTTTTCAGCGACTATAATCGGATGAATATGCTGTTGGCTAATATTAAGCCATGCTTCAAAGCATTCATTTCGGAGCTTCAAAATATTCTCATTAGCGTACTGTAAAGCGAGTAAAGGCGAGCCTTGGGCTAAGCTTAGTATTAGGCTAATATTTTCTTGCTGAGTATGTTGTTTTAACCATGAGTTAAGGGCCGCTTTATCGGGTTGATTTATAGCTATTTTTTGACAGCGACTCACTATGGTGGCAAGTAAGCGAGTAGGTTTGTCGGTAATTAATATCACGACTGTGCGTTCAGTGGGTTCTTCTAGGTATTTTAAGAAGGCATTGGCTGCTGCATTGTTCATCAGTTCCGCCGGTTCAATGATAACAACGCGATAGCCGTCAAACTGAGGCTTTAGGCTTAAGCGTGTTATTAGTTGGCGAATTTGATCGATCGTTATGTTTTTACCAGCTTCAAGCGGTTGTAACTGAATGAAGTCAGGATGGGATTGTGCTTTAAAAAGTAAACAGCTATTGCAACACTCGCATGCTAGACCCTTTTGTTGGGGATTATCACATAGTAAGGCGGCAGTATATTCTCTAGCCAATTGTAATTTACCAAAACCTTTGTGACCACTAATGAGCAAGGCTTGAGGAACGCGGTTTTGAGAGCTGTAATCACTCAGATGCTGCCAGTATGGTTCTAGCCAAGGAAGGTTGCTCATTTTAGTAATGGCTGAATAAGATCAATTAGGGCTTTTTGGACATCAATCAGTGGCTGATTGGCTTTAATGAGTTTAATGCGCTGAGGATTTAATTCTAATTGTAATAAGTAGGCGCGTCTGACTTGTTCAAAAAAGTTGGTTTTTTCTGATTCAAAACGATCTAAGGCGCTCCGTTGTCTGGCTCGCTCTAAGCCAATTTCTACAGGTGCATCTAGTAGTATAGTTAAATCGGGTCTTAAAGATCCTTGCACCCAATTTTCTAAGGATTCAATAGTACTGATACGCATATTTCGACCGCCGCCTTGATAAGCGTAGGTGGCATCAGTAAAGCGATCGCAAATAACCCAAGTTCCTTGAGCTAAAGCAGGCTCTATGACGTGTTGGATATGTTGGGCTCTAGCCGCAAAAACAAGTAGCAGTTCAGTCGTTTCTGAAACAGCTTCGCTATCATTATCTAACAATAGTTTACGTATTTTTTCAGCAAGTGGAGTGCCGCCAGGCTCACGTGTAACGATTACGGGTATGCCATGCTCTTGTATATAACTACTAATAAAATGCAAATTGGTTGTTTTACCAACCCCTTCTCCTCCTTCTAAAGTAATGAACTTACCTCTTATCATGGTTTCTTCCTTTGAAAATTATTAACTGCTAAATTATGTTCTTCTAAGGTAGCAGAAAAAACATGAGTGCCGTCACCTCTTGCTACAAAATAAATATTGTTACTGCTGTCAGGATGTAGCGCTGCATTAATAGCGGCTTGCCCAGGAGTTGCAATCGGTGTAGGGGGTAGGCCTTTAATAATATAGGTATTGTAAGGTGTGGCGGTTATTAAATCATTATGGCTAATATTGCCTTTGTATGAGTCATTCATGCCGTAAATAACAGTAGGGTCTGTTTGTAATAACATCCCTGTTTGAAGGCGACGGCTAAATACACCTGCAATTAAAGGTCTTTCATTCACAGCAGCCGTTTCTTTTTCAATAATGGAAGCTAATGTGAGCGCTTCATAAGGTGTTTTTATGGGTAAATTATCGGCTTTATTATTCCATTCCTGAGCAAGTACCTGTTGCATTTTGTTATAGGCTCTTTTTAAGAGCTCAATATCGGTGTTGTGTTTTTCAAAAAAATAAGTGTCTGGAAAGAATAGGCCCTCAGGAGCAGTAGCAGTAATGCCTAGTTGGCTCATGACTTGTTCTGAGGCATTTTCATTAAGATGATGCTCAAGAATAGGATTGTTTTTTATGGCGGCTAACAGTTCTTTAAACGTCCAGCCCTCTGGGAAGGTAATGGCGTAGTGCTTAGTTTTTCCTTGTACAAATAGAGCTATGATTTCTGGTAGTGTTTGATTAGGGTGTAGTTCATATTCGCCCGTTTTAAGTTTATTGCTAGTTTTGTTCAAAAGTGTAATCACTCTAAACCAAAAAGGTTTAAAGATTACCTGTTGTTCTAGTAGCTTATTAGTGATTTGTTTAAAAGAATCCCCTTTACTGATTTCAATGATCACTGTATTACAGCCTACAGCAGGTTGGTGTAGGGCTTTTTGATAATCCAAGCTTAGCCAGTAACTACCTAAAGCTAATGAAAGCACAGTTGTAGTTATGCAAACTTTTTTCGATACTACGGAGCGGACATGGGTATTTAGTCGTTTTAATGTGTAGTGCAGTTCATTAACTAGGCTTTTGTAAAAAGCGACGGGATTAAATTTTTGGTCTGTAATAACAGGCTTTGGATTAGATTGCTCGTCCTGAAGCTGAGTTAACCATGCTTGAATTTGCCGCGTTTTCTCTCCTACAGGGAATTGTGTTGTTGCCAGTTCCGTAATTGGCCAAATGTCGATAATTGAATTACAGACAAAGATTTCATCAGCCGCTAATAGGTCGGCTTGTTTAAAGTTATGTTCAATGACCGTAAACTCATGATCCCTGCAAAGAGAGATGATAATGCCGCGCATGATGCCAGAAACGCCCGACAAAGTAAGTGCTGCGGTATAGATAATATCGTCTTTAACATAAAAAAGGTTAGTCATTGTGCCTTCAATGACGTGGTCATTGAGGTCAAGCATAATACCTTCTTGAATGGAAGGATCAGACCATTCTGATCGCGCTAATATTTGTTCTAGTCGGTTAAGATGTTTGATGCCAGCAAGTGCTGGCGTTAATCCTAAGCGAACATCACAGAAACGGGCATGGATGCCAAGATTTTTATAGCTATCAGGATAATCAGGGTAGGGGTGTACGCTTAAAACACGAGTTGTGTTAATGTTGTCGGGTTGGCGATAACCGCGCCCACCGACACCACGAGTCAGTATGATTTTAAGGACAGCTTTTTTAGACTTTTTGGTCAGTAGTGCTACTTCTGAGCTCAGAAGTTCAGTGCCGGGGTAGGGGATTTTAAGAAGATGACAATCTTTTTCTAGTCGCTCTAAATGACGATCTAGAAAACTAGCTTGCCCATCAATAATGGCGATAGTTTCAAATAAACCATCGCCGTATTGAAAGCCTCTATCTGTTTGGTCAATTTTGTGGCTATAAACGCCATTAATTAGCATCTTAGGTAGAGACACGATAGGCGCGCCTTTAACTTATTCGTAGCGCTTGAAAACCAAAGAGCCGTTGGTTCCCCCAAATCCGAAGGAATTAGACATTGCAATGTCAATTTTTAGGTCCCTAGCAGTATTCGGTACATAATCGAGATCACATTCTGGATCTTGATTATCAAGATTGATGGTTGCATGGGCTATTTGATTTTTGATACTGAGAGCAGTAATGACCGCTTCGATCCCGCCTGCTGCACCTAGCATATGACCAATCATCGATTTTGATGAACTAATTGCGACATTATAAGCATGATGGCCTAAAGCAGCTTTCATGGCTTTAGTTTCGCCTATGTCTCCCGCTGGTGTTGAAGTGCCGTGAGCGTTGATATAATCAACATTGTCAACATTGATGCCAGCGTCACGTAAGGCATTGACCATGCATCGAGCCGCACCTTCTCCGCCTTCAGAAGGAGTGGTTATGTGATAAGCATCGCCGCTCATGCCATAGCCAACTAATTCTGCGTATATTTTTGCGCCACGTGCTTTTGCGTGTTCTAATTCTTCGAGTACAACAACACCTGCGCCATCACTTAAAACGAAGCCATCTCGATCTTTGTCCCATGGACGACTCGCAGCTTGAGGATCATCATTTCGGCGAGATAAGGCTTTTGCAGAAGCAAATCCACCCATAGCTGTGGGTGAGGTAGTGCAGCGTTCTGCTCCACCAGCGATCATCACATCAGCATCGCCATATTTAATTAAACGTGCAGCATCACCAATATTATGAGTGCCTGTGGTGCAGGCAGTAACTATGGCAAAGTTAGGGCCTTTTAAGCCATATTTAATCGAAAGGTTACCTGAAATCATATTGATAATGTTGCCAGGTACAAAGAAGGGTGAAATGCGTCTAGGCCCGCCTTTTTCATAAGTGGCGTAGCATTCTTCAATGCCAGTGATGCCACCTATGCCTGCGCCTATCGCAACGCCAATGCGCTCAGCATTCGCTTCTGTAATTTCAAGTCCAGAATCTTCTATAGCTTGAGATCCGGCAGCAATACCGTAATGAATAAAACCATCCATACGTTTTGCGTCTTTTTCAGGAACATACTGGCTAACGTCAAAGTTTCTGATGACGCCACCAAAGGTGCTGGCAAAGGGAGAAATATCAAAGGAATCAATAGCGCTGATGCCACTTTTGCCGTTAATAATGCCATCCCAAGTTTCAGAGACTGTATTAGCTAAGCAAGTGATTGCGCCTAATCCAGTTATTACAACTCGACGTTTGCTCAATTTAATGTACCGTAAGAAATGTTAAGATGAGATAAGTGGTAAGTGATTAAGTGGATGAAAGGGGTTCATCCACTAATATCAATATTTAAGCGTTTTTTTCTACGTAATTGATAGCTTCTTGAACTGTTGTGATTTTTTCAGCTTCATCATCTGGAATTTCACATTCGAATTCTTCTTCAAGAGCCATGACGAGTTCAACTGTGTCCAGAGAATCTGCGCCTAAGTCATCAACGAATGAAGCATCAGTAGCGATATCTTCTTTAACGCCTAGTTGCTCTGCAACAATCTTTTTTACTCGTTCTTCAATTGTACTCATAATTATTTTCCTCAAACAATGTAAGCGTTCATTATTTTGTGTGAAGCTTACAAAAGTATTGTTATTAATTTTACTAGAAATATCGTTTCCGGTAATTCCAGACGGCGGTGAATTATACTTTATATTACGACAAAGTCACAACATTAAGGCATGAACATGCCGCCATTGACATGTAAGGTTTCGCCGGTGATATAACTAGCACCGGATGAAGCCAAAAATGCAACAGCATGGGCAATTTCTTTAGCCTCGCCTAAGCGAGACAAGGGGATTGATGATAATAAAGCATTTTTAACATCATCATTCAATTCCCGGGTCATATCGGTATCAATAAAACCAGGTGCTACGGTATTAACAGTAATGTTGCGAGAACCTACTTCTTTTGCCATTGATTTAGTAAAGCCAATCATTCCTGCTTTCGCGGCGGCGTAGTTTGCTTGACCTGCGTTACCTGTAGAGCCAACGACAGATGAAATATTAATGATGCGACCCATTTTAAGTTTCATCATGCCTCGCAATACAGCTTTACTCATGCGGAAAACAGAGCTTAAATTGGTGTTGATAATATCATCCCACTCGTCATCTTTCATGCGCATCAGTAAGTTATCGCGGGTGATGCCAGCATTGTTAACTAAAATAAAAGGTGTGCCAAAATCATCGTTGATGGTTTTGATTACAGTTGAAACTGATTCGGGGTCAGAAACATCCAATTTCATACCTGTGCCATTTTCACCTAAATAGGCAGAAATACTTTCAGCGCCGGTATCAGAGGTTGCTGTACCTATTACAAAAAAACCATCATCAGCTAATCTTTCAGCGATAGCCTGGCCAATGCCGCGACTCGCACCTGTTATTAATGCAATTTGCTTAGTCATTAATGTGTTCCACTAGTTTATTTAGAGATTCTGTATCATAAATTGCACTATGCTCTGCTTCTTTGATAATGCGTTTGTTTAGTCCGACTAAAACTTTGCCAGGACCGCATTCAACAAAGCGAGTCACGCCTTGGTCGTGCATGAATCTTAGGGTGTCTACCCAACGCACAGGTTTAAATAGCTGTTCTTTTAGAGCATTGCGAATGACTTCTGGGGCGCTGTGAACGGCGACATCTACATTATGAATCAGTGTCGACTTTGCGGTATTGAATGTTATTGCTTGTAGGTAGCTATCAAGTTCTATGGCAGCTGATTGCATTAATGCGCAATGTGAAGGCACGCTAACAGGTAATAAAAGTGCGCGTTTAGCACCGGCATCTTTTGCAGCTTGCATCGCTCTTTCAACAGCAGCAACATTTCCTGCAATAACGACTTGTCCAGGTGCATTGAAATTGACTGCAGAAACTACTTCATTATTTTCAACTTGTTTGCATAGCGTGACTACTTCATGGTCTTCAAGTCCCAGTATAGCTGCCATTGCGCCTGTTCCAACTGGAACAGCTTCTTGCATGAGTCTGCCTCTTATTGAAACTAATTTGATGGCATCCTCAAAAGCAATAGTGCCTGCGCAGACAAGAGCAGTGTATTCGCCAAGACTATGTCCAGCCATCCATTCAGGGCGAATAGGGCTTAGTTTGCACCAAAGTTCCCAAACTGCGACTCCAGCGGCAAGCATGGCTGGTTGGGTGATTTGTGTTTGGTTAAGGTCGGCTTCGGGGCCTTGAGCAACGATAGACCATAAATCTTGCCCCAGTGCATCAGAGGCGCGTTCGAAAGTTTGTTTTATTTCGGGGTAGTTATTGGCTAGATCAGATAGCATGCCTACTGATTGAGAGCCCTGTCCTGGAAAAACAAATGCTAATTTATATGTGTTTTGGTTCATTATTGAATACGTCTGAGTTAGTATTTAAGTAATGCCGAGCCCCAGGTAAACCCTGCGCCAAAGGCTTCAAGTAAGACTACTTGTCCGCGTTGAATGCGACCATCTCTAACGGCCTCGTTAAATGCGATGAGTACCGAAGCAGATGATGTGTTGCCTTGATTCTCAAGGGTTACAACCACTTGGTCCATAGACATTTTTAATTTTTTTGCTGTTGCCATGATAATGCGGATGTTAGCTTGATGAGGCACTAACCAGTCTATGTCAGACTTATCCATATTATTGGCTTCTAAAGTTTCATCTACAATCTTGCCTAGAGTATTAACAGCCACTTTGAAAACTTCATTGCCGCGCATGTTAATTACGCCAGTTTCGTGCTTATTAAGATCTGTGGCAACTTGAGGGTTTGGGCAATACAGTAAGTCTTCATATTCGCCATCAGAATGAATATGGGTAGACAAGATACCGGCTTCATTTGAAGCGCTAAGTAAGACTGCGCCTGCGCCATCCCCAAATAAAATGCAGGTGCTTCTGTCGCTCCAGTCCACTATGCGTGAACAAATTTCAGTGCCAACGACTAAGACTGTTTTAGCTGCACCTGATTTAATATATTGATCGGCAATGCTCAGGGCAAAAATAGAGCCAGAGCAAGCGGCTTGAATGTCAAAGGCTACGCAGTTTTTAATATCCAGGCGTTGCTGCAATAAGCAACCAGTGCTGGGGTAAACTCTGTCTGGCGTGCCGGTGGCAACGATAATTAAATCAATGGTGTTGGCATCACAATTGGCTGCATCAAGTGCTAATCTGGCTGCGATTTCAGCCATGCTGGCTGCTGATTCGTTGAGGCCTGCAATTCGCCGGCTTTTTATGCCGGTGCGTTCGTAAATCCAGCTATCTGAAGTATCAACAGTTTCAGATATTTGTTCGTTGGTGCGAATGTTTGGAGGTAAGTAGGCACCGGTGCCAATTACTTTTGAATAACGGGTCATGCGGTCTCTCTTAGTGCTAGAACTTTTTCGACTTGCTCGCTAATTTTTTTAATCACGTCTTTTTTAACTTCGACTTCAGCGAGTTTAATAGCTGTTATAAAGGCAAGTCTATCTGCGCCGCCATGGCTTTTAATAACAAGTCCTTGTAGACCTAAAAAGCTAGCACCATTATATAAGCGTGGATCGATGCGTTTCTTAAAAGATTTAAGGACGGGGTAGGCAATCAAAGCTATTAGTTTGGTAAATAAGTTTTTACTGAAAGCTTCTTTTAAGGTAATGCCTATCATTTTTGCTGCACCCTCAATAGACTTTAATGCAACATTGCCAACAAAGCCATCGGTAACAATGAGGTCTACTTTAATGTTTCCAGCATTTAAGGAGTTGCCTTCTACATAGCCTATGTAATTTAACGCTGAATTTTCGAGTAATTTTGCGGCAGATTTGACTTGCTCATTACCTTTCATATCCTCTTCGCCTATATTTAATAGACCTACTTTGGGGTTTTCCAAGCCTTCAACGGCTTTCACTAATTCATTGCCCATAATGGCAAATTGAAATAAGTGCTCTGCAGTGCAGTCTACGTTAGCTCCTAAATCGAGAACATGAGTGTGTCCGAATGTGGAGGGTAGAGTAGATATAATTGCGGGTCGATCAATGCCAGGCATCATTTTTAAAACAAAACGTGCGGTTGCCATTAAAGCGCCTGTATTACCAGCGCTCACGCAAGCATCAGCTTGACCATCACGAACCAAATTAATGGCAACGCGCATGGAAGAGTCTTTTTTGTTTTTTAATGCTTTAGAGGGAGATTCGTCCATGGCCACGCATTGAGAGGCATGATGAACGGTTAGTCTGTCTTGATGTTGTAGTGGTTGTTGAAGCAATATTGGATTAATGATTGCTTCATCACCTACTAAGATTAGCTTTAAGTTTGGATTGCTTTTTAAACAATCCAATGATGCAGGAATAGTGACTTGAGGGCCATAATCGCCGCCCATTGCATCTATTGAAATTGTTAAGCTCACGCTGACGACTAACTCCGCACGTTTTTAGGTAAGCCGAGCCATAGTGGTTCGGCGCTGCATCATTCCTAAGAGGAAAGACTATAAATCTTCTTCGTTATAGGCTTTGCCGACGATTAAGCGACCCTTGAAGTAACCTTCTGGGGTCATGTGGTGGCGTAAATGCATTTCTCCAGTAATAGGATCTTGAGATAATGCTTTGCTTGTTAATGCGTCATGTGAGCGACGTTGACCGCGTCTTGAACGCGTTACTTTACTTTTCTGTACGGCCATTAATGTTCTCCGGTTTTTTTAAGTTTGGCTAAAATAGCAAAAGGGTTTTTAGGGGATGACTGTTCGTCATTAAAAAATATGTCAGTGCCATTAAGACTAGTTGGCTGAATAAGGCAGTTATGATCATGTTTAGGAAAGGAAGGTAGTATAAGCAAAATTTCATCTTCAATGATATTCTTAAGAAGAATTCTTTCTTCAGTAACCATTAAAGGCTCATATTCTTCAGGCAATCTATTGGCTTGATCTATAGTCTTAACCATACCTAGTTTAATATGGAAGTTTATAGGCCAATTAACCGCTGTTAAGCAATTTTGACAAATAAGTTCCAAGTTAGCCGTTATGTCTCCCTCGACTATTGGCAGACGACCTTCTCTATAAAAAAAAAGGTCGATAGACACCACTCCTTTGTCGTCAGCGAGAAATTCTGCTAAGCGAACCAGACTTGATATGGGTATTTGACCTTTTAAAGCACCACGCTTATCAGCTAAGTGCAAAGGGTCTATATATTCAGGTAATCTATCTAACATAACTTTGCAATAATATAGATAAACACTAAAATCGTCAAACTCTAAATACATTTCTTAGCTTAGTTCGAACGTTTTAGAGATGATTAAAAGCAGTGGAAATCATGACTTTTATCACTGTAGAACTTGGGTATTAGCTTTTAAACATTTGAACAAGCTGATAGTTCTTCGTTTATAATTAATCGTTTTGTATTAATAAGCAGCTTAAATCGTAAACAGCAATACATAAACTTGAATCAACTAATTTAAGCTCTACAATGTTTTTACTTTCCCCAACCTTCGCGCATTAAAGTACCAAAATCTCGTTGTGAAAAGACATTAGAACAATCTCGCCAATCCTTATCAGAGGCTGAAAGATGAGTGTTGTAGCGTAAATCGAATCCAGTGGCACGTTTTTGCGCATCAATGTATTGATCCATTTTTTCATCCAGCGTTTCAATATCATCAATCCATTCGTCTTTTATGGTGTCGGGTAACGAGCCAAATAAATTAAATTTATCACGCATTCGCTCAGATAAACGCTCATACACTTTTTCATCAACGGTTTGTTCATTGACTAGATTAAGCATATCAACATTATCACGTACCTGGCCGAAGCGTTTGATGCGACCAATACGTTGTTCTAATTTTGTTGGATTCCAAGGTAAGTCAATGTTAATCAAGGTACCTAAAGTCTGCAGATTTAAACCTTCACAGGCGGCATCAGTAGCCACCATAATACGAATTTTATGTTCGGCCACCATCACTTTAAGAATTTCCCTTTCGATATTCACACTATCGCCTTTCTGATATAAACGGCTGCGTCCAGCGCCTGCATATAAGCCGATAGCCTCATCGGGAAAATGAGTAGCCAGTGAGTCAGCAAGCCAACGGGCTGTGTCGTAATATTGACTAAAAATAATACAACCCAGCTCCAGCCAACCTTCATTGATCAAATAGTGTAATACAGCATCATATTTAGGATCACCATTACAGGCTTTGAGTCGATGTAACAATAAATCTAATACAGCGCGTTCTTCGTCGGTTTGTATAGCAACATCGGCCTCCATCTCATCACTTTCTTCGTGTAAAGTGCGACCTGCCAGCAAAGCCGTTGCTGTATTAATGCCTGCCACAATACTAGAACAAATCCGTTGCTGCATGAGGTTTTTCATAAAGCCGCCGCGCTTGCCCAACACTTTGCCGAAACTGATGGCCTCGTTATAGGCTTCCCGAAAGTGCTCATCAGTACGCACGGCCAAGCCTTCAAATAAGGCGTTAAAACCATGAACATCAGTAACTCGATTAATTTCAGGATGCACATTAACACCCACTCGTTTAAGCAGTCCTGCATCCTCAAGCGTTGTGCGTTTACGTAAAACCACATGACGCACAAACGGATTTTCGCGTTGAAAGAATGGGGCATTGGAAACTCGACGTTCCAGCTCAAGTTCAAAATCCTGTCGCGTACCTAGCTCTAAATCTGCGAATCGGTTGGCTTCAAATTGTCGAGGCGATAAATTTAAATCCTGACGTATTGCACTGTACAAACGGCGTACTGGGCTATCGTTGGTTGAGTTAACGGTAGGTAATGGCGATCGTAACAATTCCCAAGCACTGGCTAAATCGGTTACTTCCTGTTCACCAGATAAAAGTGGTAAAACCTCATCAGGCTTATGCCAGAGAGCATAATCATTACCCAATACAAAGTTGCCTTTGCCTTGATGTAACACACGCACCAAGTCCCATAAATCGTCAGTTTTAGTTTGAATAGGCGTTGCTGTGCCTAGCAATACGTGATCGGCACGTGCGGCAACGGCAGTAATAAAAGCCAACAGTTCATTAGGTTCACCGGCATTTTTTCCGAAACCTTGGCGGGTTCTCGCCTTATGCGCTTCATCTACTATCACTAGACCATAACTTAAATCCAATAAATGTTGTTTTTCAGATGATTCCCGCATCATCAAGCCGGTAGAGACAATGCCGATGCGGAGAGGGCAGGTGACAATATGTTCAGCACCTGCAGGAGAAATAGTGCGTTCATTGGTATCCAGCCAAACCTTTTTTGTGGTTTGCCAACGTGCTGTCGGAATGCCTAGTTTATCCATCAACTCGGTTTGCCATTGCTCGCATAGCGTTGCTGGAGCGAAGATAATGATGGGCTTACGGCGACGTTTTTCTTTTTCGTTGAGTAGACATAAGGCCAGTGCTGCTGTCGCTAAGGACAAGGTTTTAC